>Ga0114970_10002322_pt1 | contig 14249 bp, 16 predicted proteins | sample M_140205_XF_Meta_FD_87030 | JGI IMG/M metagenome (GOLD analysis project Ga0114970, IMG submission 87030) | Freshwater microbial communities from Lake Montjoie, Canada to study carbon cycling - M_140205_XF_MetaG | ecosystem: Environmental > Aquatic > Freshwater > Lake | place: Lake Montjoie... | reverse complement strand
GGCGTTTGGCTTCGATGTCGCCGGGCAGTTCAATTTCTACGAGGCGCAATCGGCCATCGTCCGACACGTTGCCATTGACGGCGATTTTTTCGGCCAACTCATGCGCTCCAACAGTGGCCGCGCCATGATGCGGTTCATGGGAGGAGAGAAAGTCGGCAACGCCGGGCTGTCTCCTCTTCCGCAGGACGAGTGGCACGACGGCGTCCGCACGGACCAATACGGCAAACCGACTCAGTTTCGAGTACTGACAAACCCAGACGGCAAGAGCTTCACCGACGTTTCGTCCGACGACATGCTCCATTTCCGTCGGCCCGTGCGCGTCGGCTACACACGCAGCCCGAGCTGGCTGTCGAGGGCGGCGCTGCACCTGCACGACATGGCGGACATCATCGCCTTTACCAAGCAGACTTTCAAACTGGCCAGCCAGCCAGCCTTCATTATTGAAAGCCCGGACGCCGGGCAGATCGGCATGGGCGCCGCGCTCAAGCGCGTGGACGGTGTGGCCGGTGGGTCGGTGACGCTCGACAAACTCTACGCTTCGAGCGGCGTCGTTCAGCTTCCGCCTGGCAGCAAACTGCAGCAGTTCAAAAACGAGCACCCTGGGGCCAACTTCCAGTCGTTCCTTGACTACCTCGCCCGCGACATATCGTGGGGCATCGGCCTTTCGCCAGAGATGCTGTGGAGTATTGCCGGAATTGGCGGAGCCAATACCCGCTACGTCTTGGCCGACGCTCAAGTGTTTTTCAACGAATTGCAAGAGTGGCTGATCAACGGTTTCTGCCGTCGCTTCTACAAGTTCTGGGTGTGGCATGAGATCCAAGCCGGCCGCCTGCCCATGATTGAGGATTGGTGGCGTGTGGATTTCATCCCGCCAGCCCGAGTCACTGTAGACTTTGGCCGCGATACGGCGGCCCTGCTCAACATTGTCCGCTCCGGATCGATGTCGCCGCGGCGCTTTGCGGAGATGCACGGCATGGACGAGGAGACAGAGGAGGACAGCGCCATCGCTACCGCTCTACGCCGGAAGGAGAAGTGCGAAGCCGCAGGACTTTCTGTGCTTGAGGTCTTCCCCCCGGCTCCAGGCTCACCGGCACCAGTTCAACCTTCGGGGTCGCAACCTGGCATCGACGCTTCCGGCGACACGTCAATGGACGACGCCGCCGACGAAGCGGACGGCGGTTCGACTCCGCCCGACTCCACCGAGGCGATGGACCGAATGCACGGCGACTTTAAACATCCCGCCGACCTTTGACACCCGTGAGGGTGCATGGCCGGAAAATGGTATGCGTTTAAGAAATCTGCCGACAAGAGCGGAGAGACTGAGCTTTTTGTCTACGACGAGATCGGTTCTTTCGGCGGGGTCGGAGCCAAGCAATTTATTGGAGACCTCAAGGCCCATGCCGGAGAACACATCCATCTCCGGATCAATTCCCCTGGCGGAGAGATCATCGAAGGAGCCGCGATCTTCAACGCACTCAGCCGCCATGAAGGCGGGCTGACGGTCCACATCGACGGCCTCGCCGCCTCGATGGCCAGCGTCATCGCAATGGCCGGCCGCCCGGTCTACATGGCCGACAACGCACTGCTGATGATTCACAACCCGTGGACGATGGCCGCCGGTGAGTCAAGCGACCTACGCAAGCAGGCCGACCTGCTCGACACGATGAAGACCAACTTGGTGCGGGCCTACCAGAAGAAGACGGGCATGGAGGAAAAACAGATCTCCAAGCTCATGGACGATGAAACGTGGATGGACGCGCTTGAAGCCGTCGCCCTCGGATTTGCTGACGCCATCGAGGAAGGCGTGCCAGCCGCCGCCAGCGCAAAACAAATGCGCTCACGGTTTGACAATTTCCAGAGGGCTATGACCGCGAAGAATTCGGAAGTAGCAGAGCAAGAGATCAGCGAACCAACCGTCGAGCCGGTGGTCGAAGAGACCGTCGTCGAGATCGAGGCAGAGGTGACCGATGTTCCTGCCGCGGTTGAATCCGAAGTGACCGAAGCGCAGGCCGCTGCTGGTTCTGAAGACTTTCTCGCCAAGATTGGCGACCTGACCAAAGAAGTCGCCGCGCTCAAAGCGGAGTTGGCGCAAGCCAACGAAAAAGTGACTTCGCTTGAGAAGGCCGGCGGCCTGATGCCTGCCGACGTTGTGCCGGCTGTCGCCGCCACCGACGCACCTTTCGATCCCGTCACCGCCTTCAACGAGGCAGCCGCCCGCAAAGACGGCGCCGCGATGGCAAAACTTTTGGCCGCTCACCGAGCCACGCTCTGGGCCGCCCGCGAAAATTTCCGGGGCAACTAAGCCACGGCAAAACCAAAACAACAAAACTACCCAGCAAATAATATGGCAAACGTCTACGACAGCGCCTTAACGGTAGCGACGATCAGCCAACAGGCTCAGACTGTTTTGGCAAACCGCCTCGCCCCGCTTCGGCTTTTCACCACGGATTTCAGCAACGAAGTCCGCTATCCTAAGTCCACCATCCAAGTGCCCGTTGTGTCCGCCACCGCGGCCACCTCGGTGAATCCCACAAACTTCGAGCCTGGCTCGTCTGTCACCATTGGCAAAGCCACAGTGACCCTCGACCACGTTGTGCAGTTCTTCGCCATCGATCAGGCGGATCTGGCCAGCGGCAAGCGCCTGGAGAACCTGGTAAAGATCAACCTCGACGCTTTGGCCCTCAAGCTCTGGAGCTTGGCCATCACGCCGATCACCACCGTCAACTTCGGCGCCGCCGTTGTGACCGCGACAACCATCACCCCGGGCAGCGGCCACTTGGCCACCCTGTGGTCGAACGTGTCGAAGTCGCAGCAGAAAGGTCTGGTCACGACCAGCACCATCTACTCGGCGCTCATCCCGACGCTGACAACCTCGATCTCCTTGGATCAGGGTGCGTACGGTTTCGAGAACGGCGTGTTCTACGCCAACTCGTTCACCGGCGCTGTCTCCGGCCTGCGCGGTTTCGCATGCTCGAAGGAGGCCATCGCGGTCGCCTCGGCCATGCCGATGATTGCTCCGGAAGTCCGTGACCGCATGGCCGTCAGTGAGAGCGTGACGCTGGACGAACTGGGCTTGGTTGTGAATTACAACATCTGGCCAAGCACAGGGAATCGCGCACTGAACGCCTCCATCGAGGTGATGTTCGGAGCCGGCGCAGCCGTTACGACCGACACGATGGCGCTCATCATCTAGTTCGTGTGTTCATCTCCCGGCGGTTGAGTGGGCCGCCGGGAGTTCTTAACTTAGGCTTAACAGCCAAGGGGTCGCGCTTCCACTCGGCGCGGCCCTTTCTTTTTATGCCGAAGGTCCATTTGGGAATTATCTGTGGGAATGAAGAGGACAACATCCTCAGGTTCCTTGACTCGTTTCAGCAGCATGTAGACACGGTATCCGTCGTCCGCGCCATAGGAAACCAGACGCCAGACAAGACGCTAGAGATTGCCGAGGGCCGCGGGTGCCTTGTCGGCAAATACAAGAACGCCGACGGCAACGATTGGCCGCATGTGGACAACTTCGCGGCTGCCCGCAACCAGACATTCAGCATGGCTCCGGAAGGAACCGACTGGCTCATGTGGGCTGACTGCGACGACCTGCTCGCACCTTCGGGCGCCGAGGTGCTGGCCAATGTCCGCAGCGGCGATCTGGACGCCAAAGAGGCCATGTATGGGCCATACGTTGTCTCGGCCGGAGGAAGCTATGCCAGGCGCTGCCGCCTCGTCCATGCTTCCGTCTACGACAAATGGGTCAACTGCGTTCACGAGGACATAGAAGTAAAGCGCGACACGCACGCCTCGTGGTGCGCCGAGATGCAGATTTTCCACATGCCGGGAGTAAACAAGCGGGGATCGGTCGAGCGGAACAAGCGCATCCTTGAAAGCATCCCGCCCGAGGAACGCACCGGCCGCGAATGGTTCTTTCTGTTCCGCGAATGCGAGACGGCAGGGGACGTTCCGGGGCTGTTGCAAGCTGCCATCGTGGCCACCGGCAAAGACGACTTGGCCAAGGAGGAGAAGTTCCTAGCCTACCTTTCCATCGGTCGCTGGCTCAAGGACGTGGACGAGGCTGAGCGCCCGCTCCTCGAGGCGGTGCGCCTGATGCCGGCAAGGCGTGAAGGCTACGCTGAACTAGCTAAGCTGCACCTCGCCCGTGGAGACGCCGACAAAGCTGTTGCATGGGTGCGCTGCATGGAAGCCCACAACGACACTGACGAGGCGTCATGGATACACGACGCCAGCATTTACGGGTGGAGAGCGCACGACATCAAATGCGCCGCCCTGGCTAAAGCCGGGAAGACAAAGGACGCGGCGGCCATACGCAAAGCGCACCGCAACCGCAACCGGCCGCGGATCGCCGTCGGCCATCCCACCTGCCGTCCGGAGCAGGCAATCAAGATCCGCGAAATGTATTTTGAGCGTGCCACGCATCCAGAGCTGGTGGACTACATCTTCGGCGTGAATGCCGGAGATCCGGAGGTGGTGGAAGGCGTGAAGCACTACCCGCACGCCGTGAGCGATGCTGTGCCCGATGGCTACTCATCGGCCGTGGCCAACTACAATGCCGCGGCAAAAGCGGCGGCCGAGTCGGCCAAGGTCGTGCTCATGGCGCAGGACGACTGCTACCCGCCGCACGGCTGGGACGCCCAGATCATGCAGGTGATGGACTCGCGCAAGGGGCAGCCCACCGTGGCGCACCTCTTTGACGGCTTCCGCGAGGACGCCATCATGGTGCTGCCATGCTTCAACTGGTCTTATTGGGCCGGCCGCCAGTGGTTATTCAACCCACAGTTCGACGGCTACTGGTCCGACACCGAGTGGAGTTGGCGTGCGTTCAAGGAGAATGTTGTCGTCGATGCTCGGCACGTTAAGTTTTACCACGACCACCCTGCGTTCACCGCGGCCAAGTCGGACGCGGCCTACATGCGTCAGCAGAACCCAGAGGCCGAGCGCCGCGGGCGTGAAGTGTTTGAGCGCGTGGCGCCGGATGCCGTGGCGGCCGGGTGGTAGGCAACCTTTGACAGAGGCACAAGAGCAATGGACCGCGCCGGAATCACCGCCTTTGCAACAGCAATGGGTGAAAAAATCAAAGAGCTTTTCGGCTCGACGGTTACTATTGCCGGCACGTCCTACACGGCGGCCGTCTCCACAGGAGATCCGGATCTCAACCTTGAGGCCGGAGGCTTCCAGCAGCCGGTGGACTACGTCGTCCGCGTGCTCAAGAGCGACCTAGCGACAGCGCCGGCCGTCAAGACGCTGGTCGTCATCAACTCAAAGAACTACCGCGTGCTCTCGGTGCGGCAGTCATTCTCACCGCTTGCCCAGGAGTGGGTCATTGAGGTCGGCACGCCATGAACCCGTTGAGCGTCGAGAAGTGCATGGCGGCCTACATCCGCGGCGTCACCGGGATTTCCGGTGTCGTGGAGGTCCATGAGTCCATCAGCGCCGACGACATCGATCTTGATGCGTCAGCCATCGTGGCCGAGGCCGGAGACACGACGCACGCCACAGGGAACCTTTACCTGGTCAACGTCACGGTGAGCCTTCGATCACCGGCCACAAGCATCGCGCAGGCCACGCACTCGACCCGCTGGGGGCTGGTTTCCACCGCGCTTGCCAACCAGACAAACATGGCCACCAGTTTCGCCAGCACCATTTCGACGGGGAGCCTCGGCATCACCTTCAACGGGCGCTACGTCAAGAATCTGAGCGTCTCCACCAGCGACAGGTCGTGGGTTAACTCGGCCGATGTGACGGTTGGCGTAGCCACAGTTTGACACCTTCCCAGACTCATCATGCCGAGCATTGGAATCACCCTCACTGACATTGCCGAGCCGAGCAACTCGACCACCGAGGAGTTCAGCAAGGAGCAGACCGTGGACACGGTCACGATCCGCGACAAAACAGGCGTGACGAAATACGCCACCAAGCTCGGCTACTACACAACCAACTTCACCCGCCGTGGGCGCGGAGCCGGCAGCCTGGCTGACGTTAGCGTAGGAGCCATTAGTGGAGGCACCGTGAAAATCCTTTCCGTCAAAAATACTCAGACCGCCGACGACTTCCCGTCCTACGAGATCACAGGCGTGAGCAAAACCGACTTCTAATATGCCAAGCACCGTCACAGACATCGGCGTAACAAATTACTCCGAAACCCTCACCAACTCCGTGGAGATCACGAAGAGCGTGGAGGAGTTGCACATCGCCATGAAGGATGGCAAGTACGGCCAAGGAAAGGCGTTCGACCCTACCTTCGAGGTGAGCGTGTCTGGCCGCGGCGACCTGCCGACAATCACCATTGGCAGCTCTGCCAGCATCACCGGCGTCTCGGCCGGCGTGTCCATCATCACCAATATTTCGCGTACTGAGAAGGCCGAGGACTACTCCGACTGGTCCTTCACCATGAAGAACTGGCCGGGCGCTTCGTAATTTCATGCAAATAAGAGTGATCAAATCGCGGGCCGAGAACCCGCTGACGAGCGACGAGACGGCTCTGGCCATCGCCGCTTTGACCTTCGGGTACAAACTCATCCCAAAGGACGAGGCCAAGAACTTTGAGGACTATGTCGAAGAGACAAAATCCGGAGCGGTGCGCGAGACGTTTTGGGTATTCAACGACCTAAGCTCGGCCACCATTGCCGGTGAGAGCGTGGCGCTCAAAGACTTCTGCGACCGCTGGAACGACCTAGAGTGGTGCAACTCTCACGATGAGTCGCCCATAGCCAACCTTCGGCACCAGCACGAAAACACGAAAACGTGGCGCGAGCATTTCCGCACCAACAAGCCCATGATCCAAATGCGTAAAGGGCAGAGGGTGCTCAAGATCCGCGCCGACGCCAGCGAAGCCGAGAAGGCAAAATGGCTAAAACTACTTTAACCGAGGACGCCTTCCTCGAGCCGAAGCTCAAGGAGATCGGAGACTTCAAGCTCCGGCCCTTTACCGTTGGATCGATCCCGCTCTGCAAGCGGCTAGGTCTGACCCAGTTCACGGGCGACAAGCTCGACGGACCGATGGATCAGGTGGAGCAACTCCGCCAGGTGTCTGGCTTCCTTTGGGCGCACTGCGAGCCGGTGGAGAAGATCCTCCGGACCATCCGCGACGCGGCCGCCTTCGAGGACGAACTGCTCCGCTACCAACTCACCATTCCGCTCTCCGTCCTTCCGGCCGTAATGGAGGAGATCCAGCGAGTCAGCGACATGACCGCGGCCGCCCAGGTCGAGATCATCGACAAGCCGAGCAGCTCGGCAAGCCAGGACTCACCACCGGGAAACTAATTGAGCCGGCGTGGATCGCGTCCTTCGCGTTCACGCTGGCGAGAGAGACAGGATGGGCCGAGGACTACATCATCTGGCACCTGCCTCTCGCACGACTCCTCCAGTACCAGCACTGCGCCCTGCGAGCCAACGACGTGTGGACCGTCCCGCCCGGGCCTCCGGCAACGGAAGTCTCCGATGCCTTCGACAGAGTGGCGGCTTTGACAGAGGCGTTTGAGACAGAATGAGCGCACGATTTGAAGTAACGACCGACCGCTTCAACGAGGCGCTGAAGAAGTTTCAGTCCACGAGCCGCAGGAGCAAAGAGGTCAACGCGCGCCAACAGGCTAAGTTGCTGGTCCTTGATTTTATGGGCGTCACGCCACCCAACAAGAAATTCAAATGGAACCGCAGGGCTGGGGAGTGGGCGATCAAGAATGACCTCAAGAAACTTTTCAAGACATCACGGGCAAAGAAGGCAGAGACTGATCTCGCCTCCGCTCACCTACGCAACAGGAACAACAAGGGCCGCGTGCCAAAGGGTGTACAAAAGATCCGCGCCAAAGGGCTGATTGAATACAAGAAAGCCGTCTTGGCTAAAGTTGGCCAACTAGCTGGCGGATGGAACAAGGCCGCGTCAGCTCTTGGAACAGCTAGGGTTCCAGCCTGGATCTCCCGCCATTCAAACCAGCCAGGCATGGCCAAGGTTACAGTCAATGCCGGCAAGGTTGAGATCGAGATAGCCAACAGGGCCGTTTATCAGGGCTTGAAGAACTGGGTGGAGCGAGGGGTCAGCGCCGCACTGAAAAAGCGGTACTGGGCCATGATCAAGCGTGTCGATTTCTACCAAGCAAAAGCCGCAAAAGACGCTGGCTTTGCTGTGACATAACATGGCCACAACAGTCTCAACAAAACTCACTCTGGACAGCTCGGGGTTTAACAAGGGCATAAAGTCTGCCGAGAGTTCGGTTGCCAAGTTCAAGTCATCGGCTGGATCTGCGGCCGTGACAGGTATTGCCGCTGGATTCGCGGCAGCCGGTGCCGCCGCTGTGGCAATGGCCGTCGGAATTAAGAAGGCCCTCGACATCGGCGGTGCTCTCTCCGAGTTGTCGGCCCGCACCGGGGTCGCGGCCGGCGACCTCCGCGTCCTGCAAATGGCCTTCGACAGGACAGGCGTCGGCGCCGAGAAGGTTGGCCCGGCCATCAACAAGATGCAGAAAGCCATCGTCGAGGCAGGGCAGGGCAGCAAAACGGCTCAGGACGCGCTAGGCAACCTCGGCCTGTCAGTCTCCCAGCTTTCGGCAATGTCTCCGGACCAGCAGTTCGCGGCCATCTCCAAGGCCATCGGCGGACTGTCCGATCCAGCGAAGCAAGCCACAGCAGCCATGCAGATTTTTGGAAAGAGCGGCGGCGAAATGCTCGCCCTCTTCCAAGACTCCGGCGCTTTGGGTGACGCGGCCCGTGCTATAGGCTCGCAGGCGGCGCTCCTCACCAAGAACGCCAACATGTTTGACCGGGCGAGCGACATCCTCAACACGGTCGGCTCCAAGCTGGAAGGGTTCTTTGTCGGGGTGGCTGACCAAGTCGTGCCTGCTATCATGCCGCTCCTCGAGGCGGCTGACGGCATCGACTTTGCTGGCATAGGTCAGGGCATCGGCAAAGGCATCGCCTTTGGCGTCACCGCCATTACCAGCGGGAAGCTAGGCGAGCTGGTGGCCGCGCAGCTCAAGCTATCGGCGGCCCAGTTCCTCAACCTGCTGGTGCAGGGGCTTTATGGCCTCATGGCTTTTGTAGCCCAGCGCATGATCGATATCCCGGGCGAGTTCATCACACTTCTTTCCATCGTCACAAAGGCGGAATTTTGGGCTGGCGTAGGCAATGGCCTCATCGGGGCGGCGGAGAAGTTCGCGGCTCTAATCCAGACGGCGGCTGCGAGCCTGCTTGAAGCCGTCAGCAAGGTCCCTGGACTAGGCGGCGCCGCGGGTCTGGCCGAAACCTACCGTGCCTCGGCCGCAGACATGAACGCACGTTCTGCTGCCCGATTCAGCGCAGCAGGAGACGCCCTGAGCGGCCCGATGCAGCAGGCCAAGGACAGAATAGCCTTGAGCTTCAACAACGCCGTGACGGCTATGGCAACGGCCATGCAGACGGCCGGCGATACTGTGGACACGAAGCCGCTTGAGGCCGCCCGCGACCAAGTGGTCGGCGCGATCAGTGCGGTGATGGAATCCAACGCCGCAGATACTCGCGCCAAATTCTCGGCCACCAAGACCGTCATGCCCGATATGGGAGACGCAACAGAAGGTACTGGCAAGGTCAACCAAGGCGTCATCGCCCAAAGCGTGCAAGCCGTCGGCGGTGGCGGCCTGTTCTCGCGCTTTAGCGACGCCAGCAACCCGGCACAGGCTCAACTCCGCGAGTCTCAGAAGCAGACGGGACTACTTCAAAAAATAGCCGAGAAACTCGCACCCACACAACAACCGCTGATGGCTTACTGATATGGCCCAATACGAAACAATCGGAAAACGGTATAGCCTAGGCGCCGACGGCAAGGTGCAGGTGCAGATACCAGTAAGCGTTACCGACGACACTGCGGTAACTCCGCCAACGGCTCCGACGGGCACCAAACTTGTGTCGGCTGAATATACGCTGCGCGCCGACGGAGGACGTGACTACACGCTGGTTTATGAAAGTGGCGGAAGCTCGTTACAGAAAGCTCAAATTCAAGTGCAGGGTCAGGCGTCGCAAGAGCCTGTCGAGACGCACCCGAAATTCAATGGAGCAAGCGGATACGGGACAATCACCGACGCTGACTTGGCCGCCATCAAGGCGTCTCTCAACGACGGATCTACTCCGAATTTCACAGGGACAGGCTTGAACCTCACAGCGGCTCAAAACCTCTACAAGCTAATGCTCAAGGGCGTGACGAGCTATTACACGCCCAGCGGCATTACCTATTCAGAGACCACAGACGAAACGACAAAGCCAAGCCTGGCTGATTTGTGCAAGGTTCAGACTGCGCCGACGGACGCACCGACGCTAGCCACCAACCAAAACTGGCTGTTCTTTTCAATCCGCTCCGAGAAAATTTACGACCCAATCACAGGCACGCCGATTTGGCGCACATCAAAAGAATGGATCGCCTCCGGCCCTCGAGGGTGGAACGCGGACTTCGCTCTCTATGAGACCTAAGCGATGGCAAACGGAATTCAAAGTTTCTCGCCTCGGCTTCCGCTCGACAGGCAGCTAGGAGCTAACAACCTTAACCGGATCGTCCGCGAGCTGGACAGCCTGGCCATTCGCAAGGTGGTAGGGGGAACTTTTCGGAAGACCCCGGGAGGCACGGAAATTGTCATCGGCCGGTCGTCTGGAGGAGGCGGCCAAACGTCGCAGCCGTGGGATGTGATCGCCGCCCAAGACGCATCACCTGCCACAACCTATTCCGTCACCGTTCGCCCTGGCACGCTCAACGGCATACTGCCAAGCAACTGGTCGGACACGTTCACCTGCGCCGCCACCGGAATGTACTACGCCAAGGCCGTCATCACCACGGACGGCACGGCCGTTACGGCTGTCACAATCGAGTGCAACACAACGGCGCCGACGGTCCAGACGCCGCAGGCGTTCGGGGTCGAGACAACCATCCGCTACCTTTTCGGCCTGTTCTCCGCTGGTAGCGTCTACCGAGTCATCGGCGCTGGCCATATCTCGCTGAACCCGTCTGTCTGGATGACTAAAGCCAAAGCCTCACCGGCGGCACCCGGTGAGTTGCCTTGGGTCCAGTATTACCAGCTTGAGTCGTGATCTCATGGCTCACAACTGTGGCTCTGGCAACTGTGTCGAGTTATAGCTCTTCCGAAGAGACGCGCTACACAAACCAAACATACACGCAGTCAGGAGCAAGATCGGCCAACTGGAGCCGGACGACAACAAACCAAGACCGCAACTTCGCAACGTCATTCTTTCCTGCGCCTTTGAAGACTACTGGCACGACATATACCATTTCAAATACGGCCACCCGCTACGCCGAAACCAGCACAACCGCCAGCCGTGCCTACACCTACCAAGTCATTGAGAGCCAATCGGTCGACACAACGGTTTGGACCACTGGTTCTACAGGTTTTGAAGAGCTGGAAACTACAGTCTCTCAGCTCATCGCCACATCAACGGCCTCCGTCTCAAGCTCGTTTGCAACAACTACAACAAACGCAACTGAGGCAGACCCTGGCGTTTACGCGACAATCTACCAAGCGGACGGCAACGAAGTTCTGTGGACGGCCGCCTCGTCCAAGGCCACAGCATTCTCCGGCTTCTCAGTAGCTTCCGCTGGTGGCTCGACAACTAGGGCCACCGTTTACCCTGCAACTGCGACAGCTCCATATTCTACGTTTAACCAGACCGCTTCGGCAGAGAAGACGAACAACGATGTGTCGTCCCATTTTACCTACACTGGCTCGGTGATAGACTACGCAACTAAAACATCTGTTGCCGATGCGCAACGCCTGCCAATGTCCACCACGACATTTGAATTTCCGGCGGCGACTACAACGGCAGCGGAACAAGATGTTACTGTGTATTTTGGCGAAGTGCTAACAGGGCATTCGTTCAAGGTTCAAACCATCCCTGTGGAGAGTTTCAAAACCGTCAGTGCAACCGCTTTCGGGAACGTCTCATACACAACTGTTGCCAGCTTCTATTCGACATTGCCTCGCTGGACAACAGTTCCAGCCGCCTTGTCCGGTTCAGTGTCTGTCAGCGCCGGGACAACCTATACTTACCTGTCGTCCTTTGGTGAGTCTGTCTCTGGCCTTGAGTTTCAAGAAGCAGCGATGAGAACAACAATGGCCAACTCATTAGACGCGCGCGTTGTGTGGGGCGCGACTGGTTACCACGACGGGTCAAGCTCGGCGGCTGTGCGATACTCAGCTTCAGTCAGCATGCAGTTCTCCGACCTGTCTTTTGCCAGTCAGTCATACGGAATTTCAACGATATTCCCTGGCACATACGCATTCACTAGCGGAACGTCTCAAGGCACGGCAACCATCAGCGGGCTGTCTGCCACTTACAATTCTGGAACGACCACAAGCACTTTTGCAATCATCCCAGAGTTAGCGCCCAACACGGATGCTGTCCGCGTTCAGCCTAGGGTTCTTGGCGGGACGCTAGGAGCCAGAGAGACGGTTGTTTTGAACGTGGAGCCTGGAGTCTACAGGGCATACTCTGGAACTTCTTCGTCCACATTCTCAACAACTGGCGGATACCAGAGCTACGCTGGCAGCACGTCATCGACACGATACCTTGAGCCGCTCAGTTATTTCGCGCCAAATGTGTATTTAGCGACCTGTGGCGACAAGCTCCTCTGGACCGCCCAGCGCAACAGCACGACATATCCGGCGTCTTGACAGGCGTGACCTGTCTGAGTGGTAGCCATCTGCACATACGCGACTAAGTCGTATTTTCACTGCTGGCCGCAGTTTCTAAGGCGTATCGCCGCGGCCGCCGGCCACCATGCCGAGGCTCACTTTATCCTGGCCACGGACCAGTCGGAGGAAGCCAAGGCCGCCATCGAGGTGGCGCGGCACGAGCTGCCCGACGGATGGCGCATCGCCAGCATCAACTTGCCGCTCGAGGACGGCGGCGTTGAGGGCAAGGACTACAAGGAGTCGGCCCAGATGCGGATCGCGGCCTTGCAGGGTGCGGCCTTCGCCCTGGCTAGGAAGATCCGCGCCACGGCCGTCTGGTCCGTGGAGGCCGACAACCTCGTGCCGGCCGACTCGCTCAGGGTGGCCGAGTGGGCGTTGGCCATGCCGCAGGCCGACGGTTCGCCATATTACGACGTGGCCGCGGTGACCTACCCGAATGGCTTGTTCCTCGGCGGCTTCGGGTCGCCACAGCACGCCATTGCCGAGGACTTCACCGAGGCCGAAAGGACATTGCCACCAAGGCTCACCGTGGCGCTCCAAGCCTGCCGTGATCGGCTTAAAGACTGCAAGGATGCCAAGGTAGGCGAGAAGGAAGGCAAGCGCATGGGCCGCCTCCTTGAGCGAGTGAAGAAGTGCCCGCCGACGGGCAACATCTGGGAGGTCACGGCCAAGCATGGCTGGCGGCGCCGAGGCTGGATGGACTTTGCCTATCCTGGCATCGGCCGCGGATCTCTCGTCCCGTCCGACTGGTGTGGCCTTGGTTGCACGCTTCTCTCTGGCAAAGCTCTGGCGCTGGCTACCTTTGAGGGCTACGACGGACGCGGCACGCAGGATCTCTACCTGTGCTGGCACCGCTGGCACCCAGCTGGCCTGCGGATCGCGTGCATACCTCACACCGTGGCAGACCATGTGAAGAGGGACACCAAAGGCGAGATGGTCCACCACGTCGCCTACCATGAGCAGGAGGGCGAGCACCGCGGGCACCTCCGCCAACGCCAGCAACCGTGGATGCCATGCTAAAGCAGCTCACCACACACCTCGACGAACGCGGTCGGTTGACTGAGATCTTCCGCAGCAGCGACGACGGCCACGGCTTTGGCCAGGCCTACATCACCACGGCTTCGGCGGGAGTTGTGAAAGCCTGGCACCGGCACCGTAAACAATGGGATCGGTGGTATTGCGTGGCGGGCGCCGCCAAGGTCGGCCTGTTTGATGAGGCTACTGGAGAGGCGAGGACGGTTATCCTGGCCGCTGACACTCCGCAGCTTCTAACAATTCCCGCGGGATTATGGCACGGCTTCACGCCATGCCACGGCCACCGCGAGGCGGCCATACTAAACATCCCAAGCGCGGAATATGACGCCTCGGACCCTGACGAGGAGAGGGTCGGCCCGGAGCATTTCCCGTTCCGGTGGGAAATATGTAGCCGTTGAACCTTTGACAAAGCGGACAGAACCAATGAGCAGCCCGCATGTGTCGCCTCTTTTGGGCATCACGACTTCAATTTCATCGGTAATCGTTAGCCTGTTGCCCTGGCTCGAGACCGGGCTGCGTGTGAGCGTGTTGCTAGTGGGCTTG
>Ga0114970_10002321_pt1 | contig 14252 bp, 19 predicted proteins | sample M_140205_XF_Meta_FD_87030 | JGI IMG/M metagenome (GOLD analysis project Ga0114970, IMG submission 87030) | Freshwater microbial communities from Lake Montjoie, Canada to study carbon cycling - M_140205_XF_MetaG | ecosystem: Environmental > Aquatic > Freshwater > Lake | place: Lake Montjoie... | reverse complement strand
TGTTCATCATAGCCCACTCCTCCGACCGCCGGATTTGCGCGACCGAGCGCCAGAGGATCGGACTCTTTACTTCATCAGGGAAACAGTTGGGTGCTGAGCTCAAGCCCTCCGATCACCATCCAGTGGCGCATGAGTAGTGATGATGCGCGGACTGCTCGGCTACTAATTCACCACAGTGCAACTTAGTTGCCCGGCGTCTCTCATAACTCAGTTACGAAAACGTCGGGAGGCGATTACTGGGGTGCGGTCCGGCATCCCGGTCCCGAAGGCGTCGGCGTGCTTCGGAGGGAGGCCCGTTCGTAGTTCGGGCGGCGCGATGGGGCGCACATTAAATGGAAGAAACCTCAGATCTGGAAGGATGGATCTTGCGGAACCTCCTTTGGGATAGTGAACAGCGCCCATTTTTCCGCTGGCCACATCTTCCCTTTGAATGTCCGTTTTGGAGTCTTCAACGATGCTAGACATCCTTGGTTCTACCTCAGAACCAAACGAGCATCGAAAATGAACACCATCCTTAGAAAGGAAATGACCGCTGGCTTTCAATGCTTTAGAAGCTTTTACAACAGTGCCGGCGGAGGGGATCGAACCCACACTCCCTTTCGAGAACAAGATTTTGAGTCTAGCGCGTCTGCCAATTTCGCCACGCCGGCTTCTCTGTAAATAAGGATTTGGCTTTAATTTGTGCTACCACTTCGACGCGAAACAAAAGGCAACGCACAGAAGGAGCACAAATGAACCAAACCTGTAGATGAGTTATCACGCGGTTCTGGATTCCCGCAAGCGGAAAGTTCCCAGATTGTGGATTCGACATGGCAGATGCTACGCGCAACTCCGAATCGATATCAGGATTGGCCGCACATCCCCTCGGCTGCTTTCCCTCGTCGCCACAAATTTAGACGAAGCGAAATCACCTTTAGAAAAAGAACGATGGAAGGGAAACGTCGGCACGATGGCAACACCAAGGTTCCGCCCAAAGTTCAATGATTCCGCCAAAGGGTATTTCAGTAGCCCCACCTTCGATCAAAAGAAGAAGAACACCCATAAAGTTGATCGCTCGGCCTTCAATCATTGTCTTGAGCATCTCGGGACCTTTTTCCTTTTTCCGTTCCACGACCCGGCGTTGCTTGGAGAGGGGCGGGAGGCCGGAGTTTGCCTGTGCCCTCCATTAGAGTCCGAGTGCCGCCAAAGGCTTTCTCAACCTCTTCTTTGCGAGCGTGCAGCAGGTCGAAGAACCGCTTGTTCTCCACCGCATCAGCCCGATCTATGTAGGGCTTCCCGGCACCGTATTCTTGGCCGTTCACGTAGTTGATTCCAAGGCCACGGATGCCCGAACTTGCTCCCATCCAATCATAAGCGCTCGGCTGGATGTTGGCGTGGCGGGTGTGGCGGTGACGGGCGACCGCGACCAATCCCTCCCAGAATTTCAGGCGCACGTCGTAGCGTTCCGCCCGCTTATTGCGACCCACCTGCTCCTTCTCCCGAAGTCGTGCTTGATACTCGCTGGCTTCGGGGAGCGGGATAATCTGTTGGACATCGAAGAGCCGCTTTTCGCCGTCCAAGTAGGGACACAGGCGCACGCAGCGGATATCGATGTCCCGCTCGCACAGCCAGAACACGGCGGTGGTGAGCTCCTTCCCAAAATCTTCGGAAACCAGCAGGATGCGCGCATCGGGCGCGAAGGCTTCTTCCTCGGGTTCTTCCCAACCTAGAAACGCTAGCATACGGGTGCAGGCTTCCTCTTGGGGTTCCCCAATACGGGTCAGAAATTCTTGGTGAATTTGTTTGGCTTTTTCAAACGTCATCGCGGACACCATGCCGGCGTAACGGATGGCCTGTAGTTCCATATGCCCCCCGTTGTTGGTGCGTTTCAATTCGATCACGACAAAGTTCGCCTGTGGCTCGATGGCGAGCAGGTCGATGGGTCGACGACTGTCCTCCCAATCGCCGAACTCCTCGGTGAGCACGTAGAAATCGTCGCCCAGCACGTCGATTTGGGTCCACAATAAACGTTGCAAATCTTTGCGCTCCAGCACCTTGATATCGGCAAAGGAAGCTTGAGTTTGCCAGCGTTCTCCGGTGCGCAGAAAGCGACTTTGCTACTGGCACGGTGATCCGTCCCTCTAGCAAAAGTTTCAGACAACTTTTTCGATACGACCTAAAAACCGTATCACCTTGTCAGAGGCGCGAATAGTGAGTTGACGAGCGAAGCGAAGAAATCTGTGCTCCACTGGGCACCATCCGACTCCCCACCTGCGAAAGGCCATGAATCAGCGGAAAACCCTTATTCTTAATAACTTCGAAAGCTGCTAAATCGACGAAAAGCAACCCCACTCCCCATCTCGTCGGCCAGTAAAAAACCAACGAAGAGCTTTTATCTCGGGGGCTCGGCACTCTTCGCTCCGAGTCCGTTTCAATAACCTCCATCAACCAGCCAGACGATCATGCACGCCGTTCTTTGATCGATGCAAAAATCTCCGCTACTACCTCGTCTCTAGGCTTCGCACCCAGATTTCCCTTTCCGTGTATCCGAACGCTGAGGTTACCAGCTTCCAAATCGCGTGGTCCGAGAACGAGCATCGTGTGCACTTTCGCTTGCTCCGCATTTGCCACTTTCGCCTTAATCGGATCTGTGCTCCCATCCAACTTCACCCTCACACCCGCTTGCCGAAGTTCCGCCCTCAGGAGTTCCGCCGATTCTATCAGAGGCGCATCGTCACCAAATGTCAGAATTCGCACCTGCTCCGGTGCTAACCACAGCGGAAAGTTCCCCGCATAGTGCTCAATCAAAAACCCAATGAAACGCTCATGCGTACCAAGTGGCGCTCGATGAATACACAGGGGCGTCTTGCTGGAATTATCCCGATCCTTGTAAGTCAAACCAAAGCGCGCGGGAACGGCAAAATCGACCTGATTCGTCGCGAGCGTAAACTCTTTTCCAATGACATTCCAAATCTGAATATCGATCTTCGGCCCGTAAAACGCCCCCTCGTTTGGCACTTCCACAAACGGCGCCCCAGAAGCCACGAGAACATCACGCACCATTTTTTCCGTCTTAATCCAAAGCGCCGATTGATCCACAAATTTCTTTCCCAATTCCTTGGGATCATGAGTGCTAAAACGAAACTGGTAGCGATCAATCCCAAAGATGGCGAAGTACTTCAAATACATCGCATTCACGGCCTGAAACTCCGACGCAAACTGCTCCTCGGTACAATAAATATGGGCGTCATTCATCTGCATTGCCCGAACGCGCATCAGGCCAAATAATTCCCCGCTCTGCTCATAACGATAGCAAGTTCCGTATTCCGCGAGTCGCAGCGGCAGATCCCGATAACTCCGAGGCACCGCCCCGAAAAGTTTGTGATGATGCGGGCAATTCATCGCTTTCAAGTAATAACGATCGCCAGCGGGTCTGACTTCCCCCGCCTTCGCCTCTCCCCCCTCCTCAAGCACCATCGGCGGAAACATCGACTCCGCATAGTAGGGCAGATGACCACTCGTCAAATAGAGATTTTCCCGCGCTAAATGTGGGGTTCTGACCCGATCATATTCCGCAAAAAACTCCGTCTCCTTCGCCAATTTCTCCAACTCCTCAATCAAGACCGTACCCCGAGGAAGCCACAGCGGCAGTCCTGGACCTACGTCGTCGTCAAAACAAAACAACTCCATCTCCCGCCCGAGCTTTCGGTGATCTCGCTTTTTAGCCTCCTCGAGCATCGCGAAATAAGCCTCCATCTCCGTCTTATTTTTAAAAGCTGTCCCGTAAATCCGCTGGAGTTGCGGGTTCTTTTCATCGCCCTTATAGTAGGCACTAGCAACGTGGGTGAGCTTAAATGCCCCAATATTTCCCGTCCGCATCACGTGCGGACCAGCGCAGAGATCCAGAAAATCGCCGTTCTTAAACAAGGAAATTTCCTCGCCTTCAGGGATGTCCTGCAAATTCCCAATCTTAAACTTCGAAGCATTCCCCAGTCGCTCACTCAAACCGCCCAGCCTCCCAATGGTCGCCAAACGCATCGCTTCTTCCCTTGGAACGATCATCTTCTCAAACGGATGATTGGCTTTGATCTCTTTTTTCATCTCCTCCTCGATCCGCACAAAATCGTCGGGCGAAATCCGCTGGGGCATCTCCAAATCATAGTAGAACCCATTTTCCACCGGCGGCCCGGCGGCAAACTGTGCCTCAGGCCAAACCCGTAAAATCGCCGTCGCCAGCACATGGGCAGCCGAATGGCGGAGTCGCTCGATGTCGGACATCTGATGGCGCTGTTCAAGAGTTTTACGGTCGTCGGACATAAGAAGAAAAAGAAAGATTTAGGTGGTTGAAATTCAAATCAACGAAGGAAGGAGATCCATCTCCACAGCCAAGAAATATCAGAGGCGCAAGCGAACCATCCGCCATCGCCGAACTAATTGCGCGGAGTCGGAACCGTCGGGACGGCGTCGAGGATTGCCTGCTGAACAAGGTTCGCTGCCGCAGCTTGCTTTGCCCTTTCCGCAAGGTGCTGCTGTTGTGCATTTTGCGACTGGGTTGTTGCAATCGTATGCTGACGCGCCGCCGCAACCCGTTGTTGAATCAAAGCCGCCTGATTATTCGGCTTCGGTGGCTTCGGTGGAGTTGGGGTTGCAAGAACCGGGGAGACGATGATGATCATTAACCCCACACCCGACAAGAAAGCGGAGCGAAAAATTGAATTCATAATCAAAAGGTAATCCCAATTCCCGGATCGCTCAACTTTTCATTCACTTTTGTCGGCCCAGAAAGGTCAGCTCAGCGATTCCCGACTTATCCAAGTCACCCAGTCCCTGGTCAACCATCTTCTCAAATTGAGCCTTGGTCGCCTCCGCAAGCGGAAGGTGAACCCTCGCCACGTGCGCCAAACTTAAGGCGATCCCACTATCCTTCGCCGCGTGAGCCGCTGAAAAAAAGCAAGCATGATCTCGGTTCTGCATATCTTCGCCATCCGTGACCAGCACACGTGAGGCCGCTCCGGTTTGCGAAAAAACTTCTCGAAGCATCGTCAAATCCAATCCCAACGCCGCGCCTAATCCCAATCCCTCCGCCAGCCCAGCGGTGTTGATATTCATCACCATATTCACCAACGCCTTCACTTTAGCCGCTTCACCCGCTTCCCCGATATAGCGGAGCGAACTAGAGAGAACTTCCAAAATCGGGCGCGCTCGCTCGTAAGCTTCCGGGCGACCACCGCACATTAAATAAAGCGTCCCCTCACGCGCTTGAGTAATACTCGATGCCATACAAGCCTCCAACGATTGCGCGCCCGCCTCTTCACAACGACTTTCCACCTCTACATGCGTGCCAGGAGATACCGTAGCACAGTTAATAAAAAGCGTTCCCTCTGCCACCAAAACCCCGCTCGCGCTCGCTAACAAAGACTCGCAACCGCTTTCGGCGGAGTTGAAAATATCCTCCATCGACTCGTCATCAGTTACCACTGTAATCACCACATCCGCCAACGCCGTAACCTCCGGAAGTGTCGCCGGCGCCACACAACCAAGCTCACGCGCAAGCGCTTGCGCAGAGATGGAATAAACATCAAAGACCGCCGTAATATGACAACCTGCATCCTTCAGACGGCGAGCCATATTCGCCCCCATGCGACCAGTACCAACGATGGCAATTTTTTCAGAGATTTCGGGCATAAAAAATGTGATCTAGAACGATTTTAAAAAGGAACTGCCATACAGCAGAACGACGATCATTGAGGAAGATTCGGCCGCGGTCAACTCTGAGAAGGAGCGCCACCCTCCCCCTCAACAGCAGTTTCCGACGAGACGAAAAGCAGGCAAATCGTCCCCACCAAAATAATCGCCGCACTCACATAAAAGGCCGTCTGACCATACTCCGCGGTGGAGTTCAATCCGACTAAATTCAAGGCAATCATTGGTCCCATAAACCGCCCCAAACTCCCGCAACTCTGCATCAAACCAAGGAGCCGGCCCTGACAATGCGCGTCCGCCGTACGGGAAGCTAAGCCGTTCAGTGTCGGGGTGACAAAGCTGTTTCCTAACGAAATTCCCAAACAAACAACCAACAACCAAGCCAGAGAATGGGTAAATGTCAAGGCGACCATACTCATAGCAAGAATCACTGTCCCAATCAGTGCCAACGACTTTTCTATCGGCTTTTTTAAGAGGCGCCGCAACAACCCGCCCTGAAAAAGCACCCCTAGAAGTCCCACATAAGCCAGCAGATACCCGATCTTTGCCGTATCATAGCCAAAACGCTTCTCACAATAGAGTGCGAAAAGGGCCGTCATCATCGAAAACCCCGTGACCGAAGCAAGCTGGCTAGCAAGTATCGCCGAAATCATTCCCCCTCGACTGCCACTAAAAACCTCCCCAATCGACACCCGTTCCGCGGATCGGGCGCGCGACTCGGCGGTCAACGTTTCAGGAAGGAGCATCCAAACTAAAATCGCATTGGTCAACGCGAGTCCCGCGGCAAAGTAAAACGGCATCGCTAGACCAAAATGCTTCGCCAAGACCCCGCCGATCGCTGGTCCGAGCATAAAACCGAGCCCGAAGGCCGCCCCGATTAATCCCATATTCCGAGAACGATTCTCTTTTGTGGTAACATCAGCAATACAAGCCATTGCCGTAGAAACATTTCCACCACTAATTCCGTCGAAAATTCGCCCAAGAAGGAGCATCCAAACGGTGCTCGCCGCCCCGAGAATCACAAAGCCTATCGCGGTGCCAATAATACTAAAAACTAAGATGGGCTTTCGCCCAATCCGATCACTCCACATTCCGAAAATTGGCGCGCACACCAACTGCAAAAGAGAATAAATGCCAAGGATCCACGCCAACTGACTCGCGCTCGCCCCGATCCTCTGATTCTCCGCGTAAAGTGGAAGCAACGGGATGACAATCCCGAAGCCCACCATGTCAATGAAGAGGGTCAGAAAAATCAGCCCGAGCGGAGATCGGGGCGTAGTCGTTAAATTTTTTGGTGCCAAGACGCTGGGATAAAAGAGCGATGCAGAGGAAAGGGAAAGACGAAAGTGCGCCTACTTCCAAACCAAGCGGATACTAACTAACCATGGCGTTCGTCGCCAAAAATATCTGTAAGAGCACCCCCCTCAAAGATCGCCCGATCAGCGGATCCGGCGCTAGCTCCAATCATCCCAACCCTCCTCATTCAGCGAGCCGCTTGCCCAACCGCCTTCACCCATTGATCCGCCATCAACTGGTGGCCCGAATAAGTCGGATGGATCCCATCCCATACCCAATACTCTGCGGGAGCCCGCTTGCAAGCAGCATCAAATACCTCCTGAAATTTCACCAGAATCGCCTGATGCTTCTCCGCCAGTTTTGCCACAATGGCTTGGCGCTGTTTAACATCCAACTCACGTGGATCACCTTCCTTATGCCCATCTTTCGGAAGATAAAATGGCTCACAAAGAACCAACCGCACGCCAGGGTTTGCAGCTTTCGTCCCAGTCAAAAGTTGGTCGTAGACCGACTCATATTGATCCAATGGAACATTCCGATCGTTGATCCCAACCAAAATACTTAGCAAGTCAGGCTTCAAAGCGATCGTGTCCGCCGACCAGCGAGCCGCCAGACTCACTACCGTATTCCCACTCACCCCTCGATTGAGAAAGGTTAGGCGGCGCTCCGGAAACTCCGCTCCATACTTCGCCGCAATGATAAAACAGTAGCCGTGCCCGAGAATATGATTGGGATCGTTATTCCGACCACGGTTCCCGTCGGTAATCGAGTCCCCCTGAAATAAAATCCGCTCGTTTTCTTTAAACAACGGCTCTCCAGCATGCCCCGCGACTCCTCCAAAAATCACGGCCAACATCCAAGCAATTTTCAGCGGGGTTTTAAGTTTCATCAGGCGTTCATTAGAAGCGGTTTCTCCACTTCCGCCAACTAAAGAATCAGCCCTTCACTGCCACATAAATCGTGCTCTTTGACTGGCAATCAAGAAGCGGATTATCAAAGAAAACCTCCGACACCGTCACCCGAGCAAAAACCCGCCTCAGCAATTCTAAAAACGCCTCGTCCGGCGGATCGTCCGACCACAAAGCAAAGACTCCCTCGCCCGACAAATGCCCAGCCAATGCCCGCAACCCTTCCTCCGTATAAAACACCCCGTGCTCCCGCCGCAAGAGATGACGCGGCGAATGATCAATATCCAAAAGCACCGCCTCAAACTTTCGCCCAGGTTGTTGGACATCAAATCCATCCACCGAAACCGCCCGAGCAAAAAAATCATCATGGACCAGTCGACACCGAGGATCGGCAACCAACTCCGCCCCAAGGGGAACCAACCCACCCTGATGCCACTCAATCACCGCCTCCAAAACATCGATTACCACCAACGACCTCACCTCGTCATGCGCCAAAGCCGCCACCGCTGTGTAACCCAGTCCCAAACCGCCCACCACCACATTCCAGTCTCCTTTAACGCACGCCCCTAAGCCCAAATCCGCCAAAGCCTCCTCCACCACATGAAAAAGGCTCGACATCAAAAAAGCCTCCCCAAGCTTCACCTCAAACACTTCCAAACCATCCAGTAAAGCCACTCGACGCCGACGCAATGTCAACTCTCCCATCGGCGTTTTTCGATAATCTAATTCCTCAAAGTCTCGACTCATCGCGCTCATCTTCCTTTCTGGTAAAAATAACTCTCATTAACTCCGCAGATCACGGCAGAACCGCCCAAATTTCTACAATCCGATTCTTCTCCATATTTCTCTCATCCAATAACTTCGATCCACCCATCCCGATCGAATGAATCACATTCATCATTCCACAATTTTCGCGCATCGCCCTCGCGACCGTTTCCGCACGCATCCGCGAAACCACCAAATTCTTTTCGGGATCACCATTCGTGTCCGCATAGCCAAGAACCACAAAGACCGCTGTCGGATCCGCTCTCAAATCGCTGACCTCAGGTTGCTCCAAGGCCTCTTTCATCTTCGCAATCGTCCCCACCCCAAGATCGCTTTTCCCTGAACCAAACGGCGTCCTCAAAATCATTCCCATCCGCCGGGCTCTCTCCACCGCCGCATAGAGTTTATCCCGCTTGGGGTTCGATACTTTCGGCATCAAATCCACTCGCCGCAAAACCTCATCCTTCACTCGTTGATTTTCTTTTTGCGAAAGATCCATTGCCAATTTTTCCGGAACAGTCACGGCCGCAACATCTTCTTCCACAGGCAATTTAACAATATCGACCGCTCTTGTTTCAACAACCACTTCCCCAGATTTCCCATTAGTTTCCCGCGCCGAAATTATCGCCTGTCGCCTCAATCCTTCCCCATCAACCTCCGCCTTCTTCCCTCCTTGCCAAACTCGCACGCCAACCCAACCCAAGCCGCTCACCAAACCAAGCAAACATAATCCCATCACATACTTTCGCCACATCACCGCCGGCGATTCCACAAAGCGAAGCACCTTCCCACATTCCACACAGACAAACGGATCTTCCCCAGATACTTCCGTCTCTTCCCCCCGATATGCCAGTAAGCAACCGGAAATATTTAGGCATTTTCCAAATCGGGTCATTTTCTTCATCTCTTAGGATGCCACCCCGCCAACCGCCAGAAGATTCCCCCTCATCCATGCCTGAAGATCTGGTGCCAACGGCGACACCCAATCCAAACCTAAACTCGGCAGGCGCAACCCCGTGGAATGCAACGCATGCCGAGGCAAAAGCAACCGATCTCTCAGCGACTCCGTCCATCCCGTCTGGATAAATTCCAAATAACAATTCTCATCTGGTCCATACAACTTGTCCCCAACCACTGGATACCCCAAACCAGCAAGGTGCACCCGAATCTGGTGCGTCCGCCCCGTCTGCGGGTATGCCCGAATCAAAGCAAATCGCTCATCCTTCAACCCCAACCATCGCTCCTCAACGCGGAAACGTGTCAACGACTCCGCACCTTCCGGGTGAATCATCTGCCGCAAATAAATCCGCGCCGTCTCCCGACTCCCCTGCCTCAATATCCGCTCTTCCGAGGTCTTTTCCTCCCAATCAGGCCATCCCCAAACCAAGGCCAGATACTCTTTCTCTACCCTTCGACCCATCATTTCTAATCCAAATAATCGCGCACTCGCATACGACTTCGCCACCAGTGTCAACCCACTCGTCTCCCGATCTAATCGGTTAATCAACGAAACTTGCCCCCCATTGACTAACTCAAAGGCCAACAAATCCCGCAAGCCATCCCACAGCGTCACCCCACATCCCGGCCGACTCGGATGCGCAGCAAGGTGCGGCGGCTTATCAACGACAATCCACCCCTCGCTCTCCGCCACAATCTGGAAGCCTAATTTCATTTAATCCGATGGACGCCCCTCTCCACTAGCCTCCCCATCGCCGGCGTTCAAGCAGAACCCCCAACCCTCTCTCTCTCAGAAAATTTACTTCTCAAATCAAACCCTCTTCACCCATATTTCTCTAGCCTCTTTTCATATTCAATCCACTCCCATCAAACCATCTATGAGCATCACCCGCGAATGTCAGGATCGACTCCAATCGAAGCCCCTTTTTTCTGAATTTTCCCAGAGTGAATTAGAAAATTTTCTCGATATTCTCGATCTCATCCACGTCAAAAAGGGAGAGGTCATCGTCACTCAAGGCGAACCAGGCGACTGCATGTTTATTCTCATCGATGGCCTCGCCAGAGTAACCCACCATTACGGCGATCAGTTCGTTGACCTCGCCGAAATACCTGTCGGAGATTTCTTCGGAGAAATTGCCCTCGTCGATGCCGGTGTCCGCTCCGCTTCTGTCGTCGCAGATGAAGATTCATCCCTCCTCCGCATCACCCAAGCCACCATCCTTGCCGTGGCTGGGGTCTATCCCAATTCCGCATTCAAATTCCTCCTCGCCATCGGTCGCACTCTCGTCGGCCGACTCCGCCAATCCAATCAACGCTACCTAGATACTCGCTTCGTTATCCCCCCGCCAAAGGTTTAAATACCCCGCCCTTCAGCCAATCAAACGCCCCCCCATCTCCAGCGCCGAGCGGTGCGCCTTCTTCCTCCCATACCGCTCTCTCCCAAATCCATGCCGGTTCCGAGTTTCCCTCGTTCCACTCACCAAATGCGCCTCCTCAAGGCTCACCCGCAACGACCGCCCTTGGGCCGCCGCAATCACCCCCAAAACATGAAAAATAATCCAGACCATCGCCCCCAAAAATCCTGCCGCAAACATATAGCTCGTCTTGATCGCCTCAGGCATCTGCGGTTCCCCACGCGTCCCCACATAGCCGACAATCAAGAAACTCCCGAAAAATAAAAACCCCAGCACCTTTAAGAACGTCCCGCAACTCATCACTACCGATGCCAAGGTAGTCACATTCTTAACGTACTCATCACTTCTCAAGGTCGTTTGATCAAAGTTTATTGTCTCAGTATTCATATCGTCTAATTAGCGTTCCCTCCTCTGAAGCATCTCTCACGCCACATTTTCACCTGCTCTCGCTTTTCATCTCACGGCTTTTCATCTCGGCGTTTCCGGCTAAATTTCCCCTCACTCATGGAAATTCTCTACGACGTAGCCATCATCGGCGGTGGTCCCGCAGGCACAACCGCCGCCATTCTCCTCGCTCAAAATGGACGCAAAGTCCTCCTCCTCGAACGTGAAAAATTTCCCCGATTCCATATCGGCGAATCCCTCCTCCCTTACTCGCTCACCGCTTTAGATCGCCTCGGCATTCGCCACGAACTCGACGCCCAAGCCTTCCAAAAATTCGGCGGCGAAGTCGCTACTTCCTGCGGCAACCGCATCGTGAAGTTTTACTTCAAATCGGGCTTCCGTATCGAACATCCCAGCACCTACCAAGTCGAACGCGCCCAGTTCGATCTCTCCCTCCTCAATCGTGCACGCCACGTCGGCGCCGATGTCCACGAGGAAACTCCCGTTGCCGAGGTCTCCCTCCACCCCGATGGCGTCTCCCTCAAAACCACCGCCGGCCACACTTTCTCCGCCCGCTATCTCATCGACGCCAGCGGTCGCAACACCCTCCTCGGCTCCCAACTCCAACTCAAAAAAAACTATCCTCACCTCAAAAAATTCTCCTGCTATGCCCACTATTCCCATGTCCAACGCGAGGACGGAATCGATGCAACCTTAACCCGCTTAGTCCAAGCCGGTCGCCATTGGTTTTGGCTAATCCCACTCGATGCCCATCGCACGAGCATCGGCCTCGTCATGGATCTCGCCGATTTCCAAGCCCGCAAACAATCCCCCGACGCGGTCCTCGATTGGGCAATCAACGATTCCGATCTCATGCGCCAGCGGATCGGCCAAAATACCAGAGTCACCCCCGTCCACTCCGCTGGCGATTATTCCTACCGCAACTCTCGCCTCACCGGTGACCGCTGGATTCTCACCGGTGATGCCGCTGGTTTTATCGACCCAATCTTCTCCACGGGAGTCTTTCTCGCCATCCACTCCGGAGAAAAAGCCGCCGATATTCTCGAGGAAATTCTCCAAAATCCCCAACGCCAGCCAAGCCTCTTCCGTCAATACGAACGCGACCTCAACAGTCTAATGGACAAGTATCTCCGCTTCGTCACCGCTTGGTATCGCCCAGAATTCATTGAGGTCTTCACCACCCCCACCCAACACTTCCAACTCGCCGCCGCCGTCAACTCCTTCCTCGCCGGAAATACCCAGCCAAGCTTCGCTCTCTGGTGGCGAATGGAACTCTTCTACCTCGTCGTTTTCCTCCAACGATTCTTTCCTCTCTGCCCGCGCATCACCCCAAAAACCTCTCCCGCCAAAGCCAATCTCACCCCTTTGCCAACTCCTCATTAATGAATTTCTCCAGCACCTTTTCCCTTCTTCCTCTCATCTCCTTGCTCGCCGCGTGCTCCACCCCTCACCCGTTTCCCACCCCCAATCCCTCCTGGAAATCGCATCTCGGCCAACTCAAATATCACGACGCCTCACGCTCTCTCATCGGCGATGTCCTCGTCCAAAAAAATTCCCCCACTGACTTCTATCTCGACTTTCAAAAGACTGGTGGATTCTCCCTGATCTCGCTCCACGAAGACGCCACAACCGCTCGCGTAGAAGGACTTCTCGCTCATTACTCTTGGCAAGGCTCCCCCTCAAATCCACCCAAACATCTCCTCCCATGGATCGCTCTCCGCGAAGCTTTTCTCACCCCACCTCTCACCGGATCCTACACGAAATCGTTCACCACCCCACCACCCACTTCGTGGAAAATTTCCGCCTCCGTCTCCAACGGCCATCTCCAAACCCTCTCCTGCCAAATCCAAAACTCCCCCGCCCAATTCGATTTCCATTTCCATCCCTAGCCCCCCAATGCCAACCACGTTCACCATCGTGATCCCTCCCCCAAAATCACTGCACCCATGAGCTACGACCAATCTCTCGCTCGCCTCGTCACCCACCACAGACGCCCCCTCCTCCTCGCCGTCGCCCTTCTCGCCATCCTCTCCGCTCTCCTCATCGCCTATCACTCCCGCTTCTCCTCCGATGTCCTCGATCTCCTCCCCAAACACTTCTCCTCCGTCCAAACTTTCAAAACTTTCGACCGCCAATTCACCCAAGCTCGAGAACTCACTTTCGCTCTCCTCGATAACTCTCACTCCGTCGATCTCGATGCCTTCGCCGAACACTTCGGCGAAAAACTCCGACACGAACCCTGGGTCGCTCGCGTCATGGATCGCTCCCCACTCGATTCCCCAAACGGCCTCACCGAAGTCCGCTCCATCGCCCTCCCCTTACTCCTCAACCTCGACGACTCCGCTTTCGATCTCGCCCTCCTCGCCACCCGCCCCGATCACATCGCCCTCCGCCTCAAAAAACTCCGCGATGCCCTCTCCTCCGGTTCTCCCAAAGCCGAAGTCGAACTCGATTTCGATCCCCTCGGTCTCATCACCCCTGCTCTCAAACCCCTCGCAGGCTCTTTCTCCATCGACCAAACTCGCCCACTCGCCTCCCCAGACGGCACGCTCAGAATCGTCCTCGCCAAAACCACCCAACCCGATCTCAGCGCCCACGCTTGCCAAATCACCATGGCCCAAGTCGCAGACTTCCAAACGCGGGTGCTCCAAAGTTGGACCGGTCCCACTCCCCAAATCCTCGTCACCGGTCGCACTCCTTATGTCGGCGAACTCTCCCTCACCATGCGCTCTGATGTCATCTCCACCATCACCGGTTCCGTCCTCCTCGTCGCCCTCGTTTTCTATCTCGGGTTCCGACGCTTCACCCCACTCCTCGCCATCCT
>Ga0114970_10002319_pt1 | contig 14254 bp, 3 predicted proteins | sample M_140205_XF_Meta_FD_87030 | JGI IMG/M metagenome (GOLD analysis project Ga0114970, IMG submission 87030) | Freshwater microbial communities from Lake Montjoie, Canada to study carbon cycling - M_140205_XF_MetaG | ecosystem: Environmental > Aquatic > Freshwater > Lake | place: Lake Montjoie... | reverse complement strand
CTTGGTCGTGTTCGTACACAATACGATGTTATACACCCGTTGGTTCAAATAATAATCTTTTATCGTGTTTTGATTACAATGGAAGACAATTATGGATAGAAGCTAGACATTTGATAAATAGCACGGGAACGAATATGAACCCTACAATTGCTGCGAATAACCTTGGTGATGTCTTTATTGCGTGGGAAACAACCGCGCAAGTCAATGGTGGTCAGCCTGTTACAGGTACACAGATAGAAGCCGTTGCGTTCCGTACAACGATATCTGGTGAAACGTATATATCGCATAGACGAACATGGATTCTCAGTAATATTCTTCCAGTGGTTTTTCCTGCGAATTCATATTCTCCTACACTCACTGCTTTCGGACAGAATCTCTATCTAGCGTATCTAACAAATAATAATAAGAAGCTTGTTACCGTATCCGTAAAGAATAATGGTATAGTAAACTGGTTCAAAGAGAACCAACAATGCGGCATTGATAATGCGTCTACGCCCTATATAACAACCGATGCGCAAGGATTTCCCTATCTTTCGTTAGTTGTCAATAATAATCAGAATATTCTGATGTTTCGGTTTGATTCAGACAATGGAAATGTTCAATGGGCGAGCACACCGAGTTCCGCCAATGGGTATTACGGATATGCGCTTTCGGATTCTCCATATAGTATCTTACCTACAGATTCGTTTGGTGGATATAGAAAAACACCTATTGCGATACGGAATAAATACATTTATGTCGCAACAACAACTGGTCCAACTATCAGTATTCCAAGCGAAGGTCATACAGCAACCTATAATGATTTCGTTTTAACGTGTCTTCAACAATTTCTGTATTTATACAATACCAATGCGTTTCAATATATGTCACAAAATAAATCAATATGTGGATGTACAAAGAACAATTGCGGGTGCTAGTAGGGTCTTGCATCAAAAAACGACGGTAAATATTGTAAAATTTAATGAACTGTACAATGTTTATAGCCCATTCGAAAAATACACAATGGGAGCGAGTCTATTCGCGGATATTGCGTGCCACAACCGATTCCAGAGATTCAATACGGTCTGACAATCGTCGTAGTAACGAAAAACATATCGGAACTAATTTATTGTAATTCACGGCTTTGTAACCGTCTGGGCGGTTATAGATGCATTCGGGTGCGATAGTTTCAATTTCATCTGCCATAACACCAATATCCGATTCTGAAGAATCGGCGCAGCAATAGCGATAGGCACGAGGAATTGTAAGCGGTGCCTCGTATTCGGTAATGTGTGTTTTGAGTCGTCGGTCAGATGACGTCACAAAGGCGTTCGCAAAGACTATACCGCTAATATCAACCGTCGCCCGCGGTTGTTGTTCCGCCCCTAAATTGACACCAACGCGGCGATTGTATAAATCAAATGTGAAAATCGGTAAATCGTATCCCATTATCGTACTTACTTGAATGGAACTACCTATTCCGTTATCAAAGTTTAATGTGGATGTTTGAAGTGTATTACCGTTCGCAGTATCAAACACTATTTGACTAAATGAACCGTCAATTGTAGATATTGTGTAAGAACTGACAGAAATCACATTAATACGATACGCGCACAACGTACTGACTTCAATTGTTGATATAAATAAATTATCCGCAACGGCTGTAGAAAATGCTAGAGTACTAATTGTAACATGATTGCCTAACGTCGATGCCATAATCACATCTACGTAAATTCCCGTAAATGTCGAACCTCCTAAATTTGTAATGGATATACCATTGATACTGCTAATATTTACTGAACTTACAGTGACCGGTGCACCCACTGTGGAAGGGTTTATGACATCTACATTAATGAAACCGAATGTTGAACTTCCTAAATTATCTACGGTTAATCCATTGATACTGCTTACATTCAAATTATCCGAATAAAACGAATATGTACTTAATGTACTAATGTAGGCGTTATCGATTGTAGCTGAACCGGCTGTCATTGAACTCGTCGCAAGGGTGCTTGTTGTCAAATTATTCATCGAAACATTCGTCGCAGTAATTTTGAGATCGCCGCCTGAACAAATTTCATCGACTTTGAGAATATTTTGAAGCGAGTAATTTGTTTGCGTGGATGTAAATCCACCCGTCAACGACGAAGTTACAACCTGTTCAAGCACCTCAATCTGTTGTAAAATAGGGACGTATAAATTCGCGAGCGACGATGCCTGACGGGTACCCTGTGTTGATAAATACGGAAAAAAGCCAAATTGAAGCGATTCACCAAATGTTTGAAACGTTGAATTAACACTGGTTGATAGAGATACTAAAAATGCTTTCTCAAACGAAAATTCTACATTCGTTAATTGGTCTTTGACGCTAAAATAATTCGTAAATGTGCTTACTGAACCGTTTTCTGTCAAAACCTCGCATAGTTGAGGTACATCGCCGGGTAGATTGATATCGTATAATGCATTGGAACCAACATCCACATTGTAAGCCGATACAATAGACGTAACTATATTTTCAGCAACAACATTATTCGCATTGATTTGATTGATATTCAAAATTGTATGATTTCCATTGACATCCGCAGCAAAGGTGCTGAATACGAACGAGGATGTCGCGAGTGCTACAGCTTCCGTATATGCGACAATATCATAGAGTTCCGCAATACCCGTACTGACAAGTAGTAAATCGGCTAAAGCAAGAGTGCTCATCAGCGCATAATTCAAAGTAGATTGTTCGTCTTGAATACCGTCTACTGTACTAATTAAATGTTGAACTGTTGAAAGACTTGAATTGTATTGAGACCCAATAATGACAGTTGTTGCGGAAATATTTACATACGTATCATCAGCACCGGCAAAATACAGGATTCTATCATCACAGGGTTCGTTAGTTAAATTCGCGAAATTGAGTGTTCCGGAACCACCTCCACTGACCTGTATTTGTTCGGGGGCTGTTGCGTAGATATGTAATTGAGGTGACCCGGTTCCACACGTCCCGCCTTCTTGATAGAATTCTATACCTGCACCCGGTTGAAGCGGTAGAACATTATTGGTATCGGTCGCTTTTATGTTTATATTTGAACCGGCTTGAACACTCGTAAATCCAGTACTAATATTCTGTACTTGTGATGGATGTCCGAAATATGTACCACCGTCTCCCCGACTGAGAAGCACACGGTCACGAGGAATTGGATTATTGAAAGAATCTTTGTAAATAATATCGCGAACATAAAGTTTTTCTAATTCTAATGTTCTGGTATTCGTTCCAGACATACCTCTATCTCTTATGAACAAAAGGTTCAATTTCAAGTATTTATACTTGTTGTCTAGCGGTCAAAGCAAAACTTTATAACATAGCCCGTTAGATATTGTAATGCCTCAAACGAATCTAGTTGCGGTCGGAGCCGGTACATATCCAATATCCGTGAGTACGGATAGCGGGTTTACATGGACACTTGTAACCGATGTAAGTAATGTAGAATTGTCACGGTGTGTTTGGAATGGTACCTACTGGCTCGCGTGCTCCGGTACAACAACTATTTTCAAAAGCTCAAATGGTACAGTATGGATACCCTATGTAATTTCCTACGCTATTTACGACATTGTATGGAATGGTAGTCTTTGGTGCGGTTCATTTACAAATGGACTCGTGCACTCCGTAGACGGCGTTGCGTGGTCCGCAACGAATCTAACAGGTGAGACGAATATACGTGTTGCCTATGATTTGTCTGGTTGGGTCGCTATCGGTAGTTTCATATATACGAGTAGCGACGGAATATCGTGGACGTCAATCGGGACGAATACTGTGATAACAAACGTTGCGGCGCTCAGAACGAATGGAACGGATTGGCTACTAATCGGTAGCGGAACTAATACACTTGCGCACAGTTCCAATGGCATACAATGGACTGCGGTACCCTCTATATTTGATAGTTCAGGGCTCACTATTGAGTGGAATGGAACTGTATGGGTTGCAGGGGGTGTAGGTAGTATAAATACTCTCGCGTACAGTTTCAACGGACAGTCGTGGTTCGGTGCTGGAAATGAACTATTCCAAGTCTGTACTTCGGTTATTTGGAACGGAGTCGCCTGGGTTGCTACAGGTTTGGATTATTCGGACGCAAATAGTATAGCGAATAGCGACGATGGACAGTATTGGACTGACCAAGGAAATTTGTATGGTGCTCGGGGTACAGTTGTAAATCTCGCAACGATTGTTCGCCCTGTTACATTACAAACGCCGGTCACATACAATGCGTCGCCTTATTCGCGAACACCACTCTTTTATCCCGTGCTAAATCCCAATCCACCACTCGTGAATTCGTATATCAATACGTATTCGTATTCTATGGACCCATCGGGTTTTGTAACAGGATATTTGACCGGCAATACAATACCTATCTTTATAGCACCTACACGTGCGGGTGATTATACGGTTCTTGTATCTACGACAACTACGACATCGGCGTACGATATCTATCTTTCAAACAATCTATTGACAATAGACCGAAATCCGGTTACTATAGTCTTTAATACACCTAACCTCGTACAATCCTATACTGGTTCGCAAATCGGTATTGCCGCAACAATCACCGCGAATACCGTACAAGGAGTTTCTACACTCTCAACTGTATATAATTATTTCGGTGTAACTCCTATTGATTTAGGTAGTTATCCGGTCGCAGTGTCACCCGCCGATGTAAATTATATCGGTACAGAATCCGTTACATTCTCAATTGTTCCGTTATTTGTGAGTATTGATGTTACCAATACAATACAGACATATACAGGATTTCCCTTAGAAGCGACTGTAACGCTAAACCCACCCAATTTAGCGACTCCCGTTGTTTTATACAACAATGCGCTAAATCCACCAACGAACGCGGATACATACAGTCTTGTTGTAAGCGTTACGGGGTTGGATTCCAACGCATCTTCACAACAATATGTATCCACGTTTACGATTCTTAAACAAACTGTTGAGTTCACATATATTGATACGTCTGTTGTATATCAAGGATATCCACAAAAACCCACTGCTATTATTAATCCGCCGAATTTAACCATTCTTTATACATTCAATGGTTCATCGAACGAACCGACAAATGTAGGAAATTATAATGTTATAGGAACGATTGATGATTCAAATTACACAGGTACAGAGACGACAAGTTTTAGTATAACTCGTAGCGTCGCGTATATCTCGTTTCTAAATCTAGAACAAGCCTATACAGGAAGTTATTTAATACCGACGATTGAAACCTATCCGTATGGAGCAAGTACATTTGTAACCTACAACGGACAATCGACAAATCTACCGGTTGAACCTGGATATTATGTTGTGGGTGTGAATATAAGTGATGTGAATTACCAAGGGTTTAATTGGACGGTTTTTACAATTTTGAAAGTACCCGCATCGGTAACATTGAATAGCAAAACAGCCGAATATACGGGCAGACCTTTATCTACATTCGGAACAACACTTCCAGTTGGATTAGGTTTGACATATTTATACAACGGACTTATAATACCACCAACGGAAGCAGGTATCTACGATGTAGTTGCGAATATCAGCGATATTAAATATACAGGAAGTGCGTCGAATATCTTTACAATTACGAAAAAAACCGCACAAGTCTCTCTTACAAATGTAAGTCAGACGTTCAACGGGAATCCTATATCTCCTACAGTTGTCACGATTCCTTCAAGTTTGAATACATCGTTATCGTACACATATCAGGGAATTCCAACAACACCAATACAAGGCGGAAATTACAATGTTGTTGCGACGATTGAAGATACGAACTATAATGGAAGTACAACAGGTATTCTGACGATAACAAAATTCAGCACTCCAATCGTGTTTGTAAGCACAGTCGCAGTCTATGATAATACTGTGAAATCCGCAGTCGCGAGTACATTCTTATCAAGTTTGCAAATATCCTATACATACCAGAACAGACCATCAGGAACACGCGCAGTACCGATTAGTGCGGGAACGTATGATGTAACCGCGTCTATTGATTATGATAGGAGTTATGGTGGAACTTTACGAAGCACATTTACAATTCTACCTGCTGTCGGTTCTGTAGAGTTCAAATTTATTAGCACTGTGTATACATACGACGGTGCACCGCATTTTACTACACAATTTGTCACAAATCCCTTTATAAATATCGGTACGCGAACGAACTACCAATCCTACAATTACCGTCCTGGTGATTACTCATCTATCAATGCACCGTCAACGAGTGGCATATATACACAATTCACGAACTTATCTGACCCGAATTTTACAGGTGGCGGTTCAACAATTCTACAAATTCGCCCCGCACCGAATACGATTGAGTTTCCAGAAACATCAGTGGTCTATAATACGGAAGAACAACCGATTTCCACACTGGCGTATTCATTTGGTAGAAATCCGGATTTGTTAGCCGTGGATGTACGCTACGATGGCTATACAAATATTCCAGTCAATGCGGGAACCTACAATGCGGTTGCGACGATTCGTGATACGAATTATACGGGGGTCAATTCAACGCTCTATACAATTACGAAAGCGGTACCACAAATCATATTTCATACAATGAATGGAGTCTTTGGAACACCATATGTACCAGATGTATCGGTGATTCCGAGTTTTCTAACGCCGTTCACAACGTTTTCGTATTTGGATATACATAATACAAATGTTGGAAGCCCGAGTAATGCTGGACCTTATACGTTGACGGCAACGGTGAATGCACAAAATTACGCGGGTGTTTCGACGACCACGATAACGATTGATAAATTCGATGCGCCGCTCGGATTTGCTGCGCTGACCCAAATCTATAGTGGGGAACCCGTCAGCCCCTATTTAGTGACCATTCCACCATTACACGTGAATTACACATATTTTACGCTATCTGGAGAAGCTATATCCAAACCATCCGAGTATGGTTCATATAGTATATATGGGATTATTGATGAACCGAATTACAAAGGATCCACGGTAGCGGAATTCTCAATCGTTCTCGGACCTGTAGAGAACGTCGTAGCGTATCCGATAAGTGGCGAAGTTGTTCTTGTATGGTCGCCGCCCGTCGCCGTCACGAATCTATCCTACACTCTCTACACAATTCCTAGAACCTACAGTATAACAACGAATACACCCTATACTAAATTCAGCAACCTCATCAACGGAATATCCTATCAATTTGTGATTGAGCCAACAGACGGCGTACATAGGGGATTGCCGTACGAAGGAATGGTTGAAACCTATTCAGGCGAACCTACGCAGCCCGGTACAGCAGACGGTATTGGACCGTCTGCGAGATATACGAATCCGCGCGATTGCGTCGTTGATTCCACATCAGGTACCGTATATATTGCGGACAATACATCGATACGCGTCATTGATACGAATTATACGGTTACGACATTACCAATACCTGATCTGGGAATCGTCGGCGGTATCGCACTTTGGAATGGTACGCTCTATATAACAGATAGTACACATCACACCATTCTACACATTGAGTTATCACCGTTCTCTAGTACGTTACTCGCGGGCGGAGGAATGGGAGCAATCGCAGGAAATGAGAATGGCACGGGAGCCGCTGCGCTATTCAATACACCTACAGGTATCGCAGTAGATGAACAAGGCATCGTTTTTGTAGCGGATACTCTAAATCACCAGATACGTCGTATTGATACAACCGGCGTAGTGACAACGTATGCGGGAACAGGATACCCTGGAAATATAGATGCGCGCAGTCCGTTTGCGTTATTCAATGCACCACAAGGTGTAACAACTTTCGGGGGAATTGTCTATGTTGCTGATACGGGAAATCACAGTCTACGAAGCATAACACCGGCGGATTTCGGAATACCAGATGTAATGACAATTGTAGGAAACGGAGAGGGATATCGCGATGGCAATTGTGCAAGGGCACAATTCAACGGACCTACAAAAATCATTTGGAATCGAGATTTAGAATGCTTTTTTATTGCGGATGCAGGTAATAATATCATACGTCGGATGGATATTGCGTGCTCAGTTACAACACTCGCAGGTATAACGCTCGCTGGAACTACAAACGGTAGAGGATTTATATCTGCGTTCAATACTCCAACAGGTATAACAATTTCCGACGATGTAACGCTCTATGTCGCAGATAGAAATAATTATAGCATACGTCGTATTCGTCTGAATCCTATTGTTTCTTCGATACCTGATCCGGCAAATACGTATATTTCGGACCCACCTACGGACCTCTTCGCGATTCAAGATATTCACAGCCTGACTCTATCGTGGATTCCACCGCTACAACCGATTGTTCCCGTGACGAGTTATACAATCATATATAATGGAAATTCGGTCGATACAACCGCACAAGTCTTTACTCTTTCGTCCTTAACCGCCGCAACATCCTACACAATTACGGTATTTACAAATACACTCTTTGGACAAAGTCTAACTGGTACAACGATAACGGTGAGTACATTGCCAACTGTGACGACAATTACGATTGTGAATACACTCGTTTACTATAACGCAAGCGAGCAGAATCCGACAATCATACCGAGTCCACCTGGATTACCCTATACGATTTCGTACGGCGGCGATCCGACACAAACGAGTCAAACCGCACCAGGAACCTACACAGGCGCTGTAGATATCAATTACAACGATTATAGTGCGAATGAATCGTTTTCATTTACGATTCTGGATGTCATACCGAGTGCGCCGCTCAATCCAACTGCGATAGGAGGTGTAGGAAATGTTGTGCTCTCGTGGTCACCTCCGAGTTACAAAGGTACAGGACGTATTGTATATTACACAGTTTCGTATTCATCACCGATTGCGTATGCGCAAAATACCGCAAATGGTGCTATTACAACTATGACGTTGAATGGACTCACAAATGGGACGACCTATACGTTTTCCATTACCGCAACGAATATATATGGAGAGGACCTGTCGGGTATAAGCCCGGCGGTCTATATATCTGCTACGCCATTGGGTCCCCCGACAGAACCTTTATCGCCGTCTGTGGCATTCGATGCTAGCGGTCACGTATTTATAACCTGGTCTCAACCGATGTCGGATGGCGGACAACCTATTCAATCCTATACGGTCTATGTACTCAAATCTGGAGTCATAGTATCACAGATACAAACCAATACTCCTGATTTATTCTATACAGTTGTATCTGGATTAATCGGTGGTACAGAGTATCAGTTTCAAATAGCCGCAACGAATTCCATTGGAACAGGTGTCCCATCGCTCGCAACAAATGCGAATAGTATAGTAGCAGAAACGGTACCGGATGCACCGACCGTGAGCGCAGTCGTGAATTTACAGAAAGCCACGGTATCATGGGCGATACCGCACAATGGTGGACAACCTATAACAGGTTATACAATTCAAACGATTCCTCCAACTTCCGTAACAACCGTATCCGATGGTGAAACAACGTCGTTTGATATTTTTGGACTGACACCAGGTGTAACGTATTGTTTTACCGTTGCGGCGACAAATGTACGCGGAACAGGACCAGCCGGTAGATCCCCCTATTGTACGGTAGCAGTTCGTACAACGAATGAATTATTTGGTCCACGAACAAACCGTCCGGCGTGGTTTTCGTGAAAACGCACTTTGAGATTTTCCGTAGTTTACGAAATCTCTCAAAATTATTTTTATAAATACATAAAGAGTTACTATGGCACAGCCAGTGTATAACATTGTTGGGGGAAATGCGGGCGTTGATTATACAATTGATACGTCAAGTAATAGAGTGTATGTGAGTTTTTTAACAGCGGATTTATCGTTTAATATAGTATTCACAGAGGATATATCTGTGAATTATCTAGTCGTTGGAGGTGGTGGAAATGGTGGGTCAAGACCAGATACGTATGGTTTTGGTGGTGGCGGCGGTGGTGGAGAGGTTTTACAAGGAGATACACTTTTGACCGCAAATAGTGCTACTACTGTATTCGTAGGCAATACAGGTGAAGCGTCATCATTAGTTGATATATCAGTTATAGCGTTACCGGGTACGGATGGTGATAATTCAGCGAGTGGTTCTAATGGAGGAACGAGTGGTAGTGGAAACGCGGGTGGTGCAGCATTAGCAGGAGTAGCAGGCGGGGGTGGTGGCGGTGCTGCCTCAGTAGGTCAATATCCTAACATTGGGTATCACGAGTCAAATTACTATGGAAGTTCTGGTGCGGGTGGAGCAGGCGTTCAGTGGACTATAAACGGACAGTACTATGGTGGTGGCGGAAGCGGAGGAGTGATGCCTACTGGAGGTGGAGTTACAATTTTTCCAGATAGTGGTTTTTCGCCAGTTCCAGGTGGTGGGGGCGGTACGAATGATGACAATTATTGGGATGGTATGCCGAATAGTGGAGGAGGCGGATGCGGTAGTGGTACATATGGTCTTTTTGGTACTCGTTTAACTGGCGGAATGGGTGCTGCTGGCATCGTAATTGTATCGTTTACAATACCGGTACCAATCAATGTAACAAACAGCCCACAAACCTATACAGGGAGTCCTATTGCGGTCGAAACCGATGTTGCTACGGGAGATACAATGACATATTTGTACAATGGACAACCAAGTGCGACGGACGCAGGTATCTACACAATTACCGCTACGGGTAGTTCAGGAAATTATGAATACACCGTCAGTGGTGAATTTGTAATAGTAAAAACTGTTACAGCCATTATCGATATAAGTTCCGTTTACTATACGGGAATTCCTCAAAATCCGACATTTGAAATATCGGGTTATACTGGTTCAAATATCAACACAGATTTTAGCATAGTATGGACGAACCCAAGCGGTACAGCGCCTACGGATATAGGTAACGCATATCTATTTGATATCAGTAGTAATACTGTGAATTACGTGCTAACATCCACAGACAATCCGTTTGAAATCAAAGCGCAACCACCGCAAGAGGATCTTTCTTGGACATCTGATATGGTCACATCATTGAACCCAGCATACACTATGGTCGGTTATTTGAATGGTATTGACATTAGCGGTATTGATATAAGCGGATATCGCAGAGTTTTGAATTACAATGAAGTAAAATATCCAGGAAGCATTTATACATTTGGGGATCCTAATTATGGTGGTATTGGCAATATTGTAGGAAATTATAAAATCTTTGCTACAAACTCTATTTTCTATGCGGCAATAAAAGTGGATGGGAGTATCTTTTATTGGGGGGGAATTAATACTAAAGTGAATATTTCGGGAAATTATAAAGCCATTGCGTCTAACTATGGCGCGTTTGCGGCATTAAAAACTGACGGAAGCATTTATTCATGGGGTTCTGTTAGTTGGGGTGGACTAGGTGCTATTCCTGGGAATTATGTCGCGATTATAGGGTCGGGATTTATAAGTGCATATTATGGGTCCTTTGCGGCATTAAAGGCTGACGGTAGTATTTACTCGTGGGGTGACCCTACAAATGGTGGTGCTGGTCATATTATAGGTAATTATAGAGCTATTGCTGCATCTGCTGCTGCTTTTGCCGCACTCAGGACGGATGGAAGCATTTATGTATGGGGTAATAATCAAATGGGTGGATCGCCTACTGTGGGTGGTTCACCAGGTGTGATTGCTGGAAATTTTAAAGCGATTGTTAACACTTTGTATTCGTTTGCTGCTTTGGGGTTCGATGGTAGAATTTATGTTTGGGGAGATAATCAAAATGGTGGCTCACCCACACTAGGTGGTTCGCCAGGTTTTATTCCTGGAACGTACACTGCGATTGCTGCGACCTATTTTACGTTTACGGCATTAAATACGGATGGAAGGATTTATGCCTGGGGCAACATAACGCCTGCAGGAGACATTTCTGGAAATTATAGAGCGATTGTTGGAAACGATGAGGTTTTTGCGGCATTAAACACCGATGGAAGTATTTATAAAATAGGTTCCAGTGTCTGGATAAATCCAGGCACTATTTCTGGAGATTATATAGCAATTTATAAAGGCAAAGGAGCATTTGCTGCATACAGCATTAATCCAACTCCAACAATCTTTGTATGGGGAAATCCTTTTGCTGGTGGTACTGCTATTTACGCTGATTTTAGCCAAGTCTTCATTCCAGGAACGTTTACAGCAATTAATGGAAGTGACGCCGCGTTTGCTGCAATAAAAGCGACAGGTGATATTTATTATTGGGGCAATCCATCCTATGGTGGTGATAGTGTAACGGGAATTGGTGACATTTCAGGAAGTTATAAAGTAGTCATATCAAATGCAGGGTCATTTGCGACTATTAAGAATATATACAGTATTGAGGTAACAAACAGCCCTCAAATATATACAGGGAGTCCAATCGCGGTTGAAACCGATGTGGATACGGGTGATACGATGATATACTATTACAACGGTTCATTAGGTCCGGTTACGAACGCAGGAACGTACACAATTACCGCTTTCGGCAATACTGGTAATTACACGTATTCAGTCAGTGGTGAATTTCTAATTACAGCAATAGATGTTACAGCCGTCAATATTACAACATCCGTTGTCTACAACGGAAGTCCACAAATACCAACCTTTGACATATCGGGTTACATAGGGTCTCAACTGACAACAGATTTCAGTATTGTCTGGACGAACCCAAGCGGTTCAGCGCCTACGGATGTGAGTAACGCATATCTCTTTGATATCAGCAGTAATACTGTGAATTACTTGCTAACATCTACAGCGAATCCGTTTGAAATAACACCGCAACCTGTAACAATCAATGTTACAAACAGCCCACAAACCTATACAGGAAGTCCTATCGCAGTTGAAACCGATGTTGCTACAGGCGATACAATGACATATTTGTACAATGGGCAACCAAGTGCGACGGACGCAGGTACCTACACAATTACTGCTACGGGTAGTTCTGGGAATTATGAATACACGGTCAGTGGCGACTTTGTAATCACAGGGCAACCAGTTCAACCTGTAACAATTACAATAACAAATCCTATACAAACCTATACAGGGACTCCTATCGCGGTTGAAACCGATGTTGCTACAGGCGATACAATGACATATTTGTACAATGGTGATATATCCGCAGTGGATGTTGGAGTCTATACAGTAACTGCTACGGGTAGTTCTGGGAATTATGAATATACTGTATCAAACACATTACAAATCACAACAATACCTACGGGTATTCAGAATATTTACGGTGGCAGTGCGGGTACAGATTATACAATTGATAATTCAGGAGCAACACTATTTTTGACTTTTTTTACACCGGATATATCCTTTAATCTTACACTCGCACAAGATATATCTGTGAATTATCTTGTTGTAGGAGGTGGTGGGGGTGGTGGAACTGGAGCAAGTGGTGGCGGTGGTGGTGGTGGTGGAGTTCTACAAGGACAACAACTTTTCACTGCTTATGCGACTAGAACACTTTTTGTTGGAAATATAGAAGAGGCGTCTTCAGTCTATGAACTATCTATAACTGCTTTGCCAGGTGAAAGAGCGCCGCCAGGTGGCGTAAATGGTGGTCCTGGAGGTGGTAGTGGGAATGGGTTTTCGGGTGGTGCGGTTTCTTCAGGTTACGCAGGTGGTGGCGGTGCCGGTGCATCCGCAAATGGACAAAATGCAGTAACATCTCATGGAGGCAATGGAGGCGATGGTATTATGTGGAGCAAAAACGGAAATTTTTATGGAGGTGGTGGTGGAGGTGGAAAAGCGATTGGTGTGAATACTTTTGGTCTTGGAGGAAATGGTGGTGGCGGTAGTGGCGGCGGCGGTGGCTCTGGTGGAAATCCCCATTTTCCCGAAAATGGTGGAGCACATACTGGCGGGGGTGGAGGTGGTGCATCGATGACGTCTGGACTCCGAGTAGGCGCAGGTGGTTCCGGTATCATTATTCTTTCTTACACAATCCAAACACCTATACAAGTTACAAACAGCCCACAAACCTATACAGGGAGTCCTATCACAGTTGATACCGATGTCGCAACGGGTGATACAATGACATATTTGTACAATGGGCAACCTAGTGTGACGGACGCAGGCACCTATACAATTACTGCTACAGGTAGTTCAGGCAATTATGAATACACGGTCAGTGGTGAATTTGTAATTACAGCGAAGCCGGTTACAGCCATCAATATTACAACATCCGTTGTCTATACTGGAAGTCCACAAATCCCAACCTTTGATATATCGGGTTATGTAGGTTCACAACTGACTACAGATTTCAGTATTGTCTGGACGAACCCAAGCGGTTCAGCGCCTACGGATAT
>Ga0114970_10002316_pt1 | contig 14269 bp, 11 predicted proteins | sample M_140205_XF_Meta_FD_87030 | JGI IMG/M metagenome (GOLD analysis project Ga0114970, IMG submission 87030) | Freshwater microbial communities from Lake Montjoie, Canada to study carbon cycling - M_140205_XF_MetaG | ecosystem: Environmental > Aquatic > Freshwater > Lake | place: Lake Montjoie... | reverse complement strand
TAAAAAAGGTTAAAAATTAGTACTTTTGCCGCCTACATCGAAAGATGCGGGCCTATAGCTCAGTTGGTTAGAGCACCTGACTCATAATCAGGGGGTCCCAGGATCATGCCCTGGTGGGCCCACAGCATAAAAGACTGTATTTGAAGGGTTTATGAAGTAAAATTCATAAACCCTTTTTATTTGGGGTAAGTTTCTATAAAAATCTGCACCAAATTTTGCACCACAACTTGGAGACTAAAGGTTAATGTGGTGAAGGGGTGGAATTGAAAACATTATCTTATTTTCAATTATAAAATTTTAATATGGAAGTACATCATCACCCTCAGGTTCCTAATCATTCTAAACCCTGGAAGGAATATATAATTGAAGGCTTAATGATTTTTGTAGCAGTTACGCTGGGATATGGTGCACAAAATGTGAGAGAACATTATGTCAATAAACATAAAGGAATTATTAGTGTTCAAAATTTATATAAAGATTTAAAAGAGGATTCACTTAACTATACGTTGAGTGTTAAAAACAGAAATTTTCAAGATTCATGTTTTGAAGTAATTAGTTATTTATTTGATGAGAAAAAAATTAAAAATGAAATCCCTTCTGTCTATGCAGCCCATTCCAACATCTCTTTGAGAATGCTACCTATAATGAATACAATGGCATTAGACCAAATCAAAAGTTCAGGTGCTTTAAATTATATTGAAGATGATGAATTAAAGGAAATGATTCAGAGTTATTCAAGTGATGCAAATGGTTTAAAACTAAGAGAACAGCGGGAATTTAGCTTTATAGATAGAATGTTGGACCCAATAACCACTACAAGATTTGAGTATAAATATTATCAAAAAATAGGTAATAGTAACATCGATATTTTAAATAACAAAATAATTGCAAATATTAAAGTTCCTGACAGATTAAATATTATTAATGAAAATACTTTTGACTGGGATAATTACTTATCTATTTTGGGTATGCTAAAAACTATCAGAAAATCGACGGATAAGAGCTATATTATACCAACACAAACAAAATGTAATAAATTGATAGTATTAGTTAGAGAATATTTAGAAAAAAATAACTCCTTAATAGATTAAAAAATTATGGAAGTACATCACCCACACCACTCTACGCATAAAAAGAAATGGTCTGAATACATCATTGAATTTGTGATGTTATTTGCTGCGGTAACCTTAGGTTTTTTTGCCGAAAACGTAAGAGAACATCAATTAATCGAGCATAAAACACATCAAAATTTACAATCTGTCCTATTGGATCTAAAGAAAGATTCTATACTCATTAGAGATAGGATTTACGAATACGATAAAGCATCAAATTATTTAGATACTTTAAATCATTATTTTTTAGACTACAAAACCAAGCTATTAACAGCTGATGAATATGTAGATAAAGTTATTGCTATTGAAGACAGCCTTAATTTTGGCACTTCTTTTTATATTAATAATTCCTCTTATAAAAATACTATTTCAAGTGGCAGCTTTAGTAGTATAAAATCTATAGAACTAAAAAGACAAATTTCGGACTATTATGAAGTGTACGCTTCAAAACTATACGATAACAACAAAATACTTGATGATGTGGTAGAATATTATACTATTAATACATTCCCTAAACCAGGGGGTAGGTTTAAAAATAATATTAAACTTAACAATATCAACACTAATGAAGATTTTAAAAAAAATAACGATGCCTTAAATACATTATATAAAAAAAATGGATTGTTTAATAAATCCTTGTTGAGCAACGAATTTATCATATATAATCAAAAGGCTTTGGACAGAGTTGCTATCTATTTATTTCTTATGAAACTATTCAATGAAAAAAACAATGAACTAATAAAATCGGTTACTATTGAAATTAACGAAAATTAGTACCCTTAATAAAATCGAAATCAATAGAAAAGCAAAATGAATATAACTATAATAGGAGCCTCGGGAGGAATAGGACTAGAAACAGTAAAAAGAGGATTAAATAGAAAACATACGATAATGACTCTTTCTAGATCTAAAATTGAAATAGAAGAGAACAAATCCTTAAATAGGCTACTTGGTGATGCAACTAACAAAGCTGACTTATTAAAGTCAATCCAAAACGCAGAAGCACTTATTGTAACATTGGGTACTGGTAAGAATATGAAACCCACTACCCTTTTTTCTGATTTTGCGAAATTAATCGTGGAAATAAATAAGGAGAATAAAATAGATATTCCATTAATTTTTGTTACCGGATTTGGAGCTGGAGAAAGTAAGAATTATGTTCCTTGGTTAGTAAAGATGTTTTTAAAATATCTTTTAAAAGACGTTTACGCTGACAAAACTAAAATGGAAGAAATTATCACTCATTCAGATTTGAATTGGACAGTAGTAAGGCCAGGAAGGCTTTTAGACAAGAAACTAACAGAAAAATACCGTGTTGAAAATAAATTATTCAAAGGAATAAATATAGGCGGAATTAATAGAGCAGACGTAGCAGACTTTTTAATAAAGCAAGCAGAAAATCAAACAGAATTAAAAATGTACATTGGACTATCTGAAAAATAGGATAAAATAAAAACCGAAAAGCAAAATAGGGAAGTACATCACTCCCGTCAACTAGAACTATTATTTTTTCCCCAACTTAAATCCACCAATTTTTGATGAATAATTCTTGGCTCCTTTTTTTAAATAATCTCCTACATACCAAATAGTTTCATCATCACTAGGATCAATCGCTGTTTGAGTATAATCTTCCCATCTAAGTGTATTGGTTTGCGAAGCTTCTCCATTTACAAGTACTACTTCGTTCAAGGTGAGTTTACCTAAAGGATCACCAAAATGTCGGCCCGCAAATCTTTGTCCAGGAAAATCATTTTTACCTCCAAACGAATAGCCAATACCAATATTTCCTCTTTTATCAATAGCAGCGCTGGCCATCCATCTATAATTACTATCCGGAGCATAGGTTCCTTGTTGGTATAATTGCACAGTGCGATTTTTGTTGACCAAAAACTCATACCATCTAACGCCGCCGCCGCCTGCTGCAGTGCTAACAGAATGCACTCCAACTATCGATTCCCGATTCCCTATTTTTCTATACACCAATCTAGCCATCAGCTTATCGCCTTGTGCATCTAAATGTTGTTCGGTTCCAGGTTGAGGTACCGCTTTAGTGAGTTGCCCTCCCCCTAAATAATGATAAGGAGCTACCGCAATTTTGATGGGCCCTTCGATTTTGGTATTCGAAAAATTATTCCAGTCAACATGGTAATTCCACATATAAACTCCATCATCTTCCAATACATTTTTTAATTGACTTCCGCCAATGGCCAACATAATGCTAGGCGCACCAACGGGAGGTAATTGTTGACCATCTAAATCTGCATTGATGATAAAATTAACATCCTTAATAATAAACGACTGCTCTTTGGCATCCAACCCTTTCAACATTTTATTTCGATCAACTACATAAGCATGTTTTTCAATTACATCGTCTCCTGTACTTGTTGTTGTGTAGTATCCGTCTGGCCATACAGTGGGTCTTGGATAATCAGGAAATAATTCACGTTCAAATTCATATCGATAATAAGAACCCATTGGATCAGGTGAAGTACTGATGGCATAACACATACAAAATTTTGCTTCCACTGGTGGTGTTGGCGCTGGTGGGCGCTGACCATTTAGCGGTGGAATTTCTTTAGTAAGCGGTGGCTGAAATAATTGAAAAGCTGCACCAGGTTGAACTTGAGCTATCCTTTCTTTGGTAGCAGTATCAATATTTCTAGAAATAGCTTTTCTAAAAGTAGGCATTACAATTAGCCATCTGTTAGCCAACTGATCATAACGAACCACTGCATCGCCGTTGTTCATATTTTCACAAGGGCCTCCAAAACCACGAAATACATTACGTGTTTCAACAGGACCGTATAGTGGGTGTCCCGATTCGGTAAAAGCTTTTCCTTTCTTAGAAAAAATAGCCATTCGAGAATTTACAATCTGCACAATATGATCAAGACCAACGGCCAATGAGTTATCCGATGGATTACGCAGCGTAGCCGTTCCTTGAGGTCCTACAAAACTTTCTCCCAAGCCTTCAAAGCTGGCTATTAATACAGGAGCGGTTTTATTTCCAAATACATTTTGTTCTATAGCTGTAGCTTCAGATTTTATCAATGGTTTAACTGCTACCATAGGATTTGATTCGTCATGCTTTACTGCTGCATTACTTTTTAATCTTGCTAAAGAAGGAGTTTGTTGTGCAGCAGCAACTAGAGAAAATAGTATGGCTAAGCCAATCAATGTAAAAAACTTATTCATTTGCTTAAATTAGAATTATCAAGTGTAAGAGTGCATATTAGCCATTAATTATCAATAAAAGATAATGTTTAATAATCTTTACCTAACAGCAACAAAAAACAATACTTTAAAATATTACTCTATTTAAAATTATATAAACACCATGATTAATCAAAAAGAACAACTTATATTTTCTCGCTTGTCCAATTACCATCAACAAGTCGAAATAACTTTAATGGGTTATCATTTTTTAATGGATCAGGTAGCAAGTGATCAGGAAAATCTTGGTAAGCTACAGGCCTAACAAAACGATAAATTGAAGCCGTTCCAACTGAAGTAGATCGAGAATCCGTTGTCGCAGGAAATGGCCCGCCGTGCTGCATGGAATGACAAACTTCTACACCTGTAGGATACCCTCCGAATATGATACGACCAACTTTTTGAGTAATAATACTGATTAATGATTTCAAGTTTAATTCATCTGCAATAGTAGCATGTACTGTTGCTGTCAATTGTCCTTCAAATGAATGCAATACCTCGCCGAGTTCAGCATTATCCTTACACAAAACCACCAGTGATGCAGGACCGAATGTTTCTGTTGAAAATGCTTTATTTGAAAGATAGTCTGCTGCTCGAATGGTGTGAACAATAGGCTGGGCTTCTAGTTTTTCATCCATCGCTTCGGTTGATGCTTTTCCCAATAACGCCACCTCTGGTGCATCCTGCAAATATTTTACACCATTAATATATGCCTTAAAAATATTTTTATTCAACATAGTCGCAGGAATTGTAGCGCTCATTTGAATTGCAAAATCTTCTAGAAATTTTTTGCCAATTGCGTTTTCTACCATTAATACCAAACCGGGGTTAGTACAAAACTGACCAGCGCCCAGCGCAATGGAGGCTGTTAATTCTTTGGCAATTTTTTGCCCATTGTCCAATAAGGCTCCTTCCAATAAAATAACAGGATTCACAGAACTCATTTCTGCATAAACAGCAATAGGATCTGGACGGGATACTGCAGCATTAAAAAGCCTCATGCCCACCTCACGTGAACCTGTAAATCCCACTGCCTTGATTACCGGATTTTGCACCAGTTTGATCACATCTTCATGAGAAAGATAAACGGAAGAAAAAACACCCTCTGGCATACCAGTTTTTTGGGCTGCCTTTATGATAGCTCCGGAAATCATTTCATTTGTTCCTAAATGAGATGAATGGGATTTCACAATAACCGGACATCCGGCAGCTAGGGCAGATGCCGTATCCCCACCTGCTGTTGAAAAAGCCAATGGAAAATTACTTGCCCCAAATACTGCCACAGGACCAATAGGTATTAACATTCTTCTTATATCCGATTTAGCGATAGGCTGACGATCTGGCTTTGCTTTATCAATTCGAGCATCTACCCACCAGCCAGCCCTAAGTAATTCTGCAAACATTTTTAACTGCCCGCAGGTTCTACCGCGCTCCCCAATAATTCTTCCTACGGCCAAGCCCGATTCTGCTGCGCATCTATCTACTAATACATCACCTAAAGCAACGATTTCATCCGCAATGGCATCCAAGAACTGGGCACGCATTTCATAGCTTAGCGCATTGTATTCGGGTAAGGCTTTATTAGCAAGAGCAATAGCTGTATCAAGTTCTTCGGCTGTCGCCTGAGTAAACCTGTCCGGAAAATATTCATTCTTAGCAGGTATAAATGCTTGAATTGTTTTCGTACCCTTTGCACTACTTTTAAATCCTATAATATTATCGCCTTTTAGTTTCATAAATATTTTTTTTAACTGCTATTTATTTTTAGTTAATTGCAAATTCTATATATACATTATTAAATTTCTTAAATATCTACACCAACATAAGCGTGTAAAGCTTCATTCTTAGTAAATGGGCCCATCAGTAACCATACTACTAAAAGCCCAATTAATGCCAGCGCCCCATAACCGAAAAATAAAAAATTATATCCAGCTTGATAACTTTCACTTACCGAAACTATTGATAAGGTGCGGCCAGATAAAAAATTAAAAACTGCTCCTCCAAGCCCTGTGCCAATACATCCAAGCCCCCATACTGTTGCAGTTGCACTTGCAGGTACTATATCCGCAGGACAAGCCAATGAATTGGCTGTGTAGGAAGTATATCCAAACCCTGTAATGCCAAAAACAATTAGTGCAGAAATTGGTGAGGTAATAACAAAGGGTGCGGCTAATAAAGGAGCTGCCATTATAAAAGCCGAAATGCACACTGATAGTTTACGGGCCTTATGAATAGGAATGCCCTTTTTAATAATAAACTGAGTAAAATATCCTCCAGCGATATTCCCAATATCTGCTATCACGAAAGGAAGTATGGCATAAAGTCCTATTTGTTTTAAACTAAAATGATGTACATCAACTAAATATCGGCCTATCCAAAATGTAACAAAATACCAAACAGGATCAAGGAAAAATTTAGAAAGTGCAAACATCGAAACAAAACGAGTTTTAAAAAGTATACCGGGAGGTATAATTCTAGCTTTAGAAGATTTAACAGATTGTTTTGGAGTATAATAAACAAACCAAAATACTGCTAACCACAGATAGCCAAAAATTGCTAAAATAATAAAGGTTGCCTGCCAGCCATATGCCGTACCCAAATACGCTACCAATGGGGGGACAATTATCACACCAAGGGCAGATCCGCTATTAAAAATACCCGAAGCTGTCGATCGCTCATGTGGAGGAAACCATTCACTGGTTAGTTTGAGGGCAGCCGGCCAATTTCCCGCTTCACCGATTCCTAAAAAAAATCTAGCAATACCAAATTGAAATGGAGTTACTACAAATGCGTGGAAAAGGCCTGCTGTTGTCCAGAAAGCCATACACAATGCGTAGCCTATCCTTGTGCCTAATTTATCAATGACGTAACCAGAAAAAGCATTGGAAATCATATAAGCGATGAAAAATGCAGCAGCTATGTCACCGAAAGCACTGTCAGGTATTAATTTTCTTAAATCCCCATCTGCACTTAAATAGGTAAATGAAAGTCGATGGACATAATTAAGTAATGTAGCCAAAAATGCAAGACTAATCATAACCCATCGCATTTTTGATGGTTTTTCATTATTTAAAACGGCACTTTGAATTTCCATATCTGAAGCTATTTAAATTTAAGAAAACTGGTTTACCGAAATAATTACAAAATTGATTTTATTGATACTATTGTTTCTTTTTCCTTTGATAACTCCAATGGATTTTTCAATGTTCTACCCAACCCCTGCCATTCTACATTCATTATATCTCCTTGATGTAATTGTACCTGATTCCCAAAACTGAAAGCATCTGCACCCAAAAAATGAACATGTGCTTGTAAGGGAATCCGGTGGGAAGCATATTTAAAATGATGGTATTCCATGTTTGCTAAATTGTGCGACATATTATTTTCCCCTGTTTTTATATTTGCACTCCATGCTAATTCGCTATTTCTTGTAATGCTCACTATGCCACTATATTCCTTAAAATCAGCATCTATCACCAATTCGGGCCCTATAGAACAATTCCTTAATTTAGAAGGTGCGAGATACAGGTAATTTTTTTTCTCCATAATATGATCAGAAAATTCATTGCCAGTACTTAAACCAATTCTCCAAGGTTTACCGGTTCTGTCAATGATATAAATACTTGCAAGTTCTGGTTCTTCACCTCCATCGTTAGCATAAGGCGGAACTTCAAGCGACTGCCCATGTGCTTTTAGAATAGACCCATTCCCTTTGTAAAACCACTCCGGTTGAATACCAATTTCTCCCTCTGCTGGCGAACCTCCATCAACTCCCCATTGATACATTTGCATGCTATCGGTTATTTTATTTTCCGTGGACTGGTGCATCATTTGCCTGTTTAAGGCACTATTTTTATGCGTGAGCCCAGTTCCAGAAACCATACAACCAAAAGGACTTTCAGGGTGGTCGAATGATGGAAGAAGTTTCCATTCGTTGTTACCTTCGTATACTGAAGTATAATCAAGAATTTCTTGAGACAGCTTTGAATTAATAAGCTCTTGGATTTTTACACCTGTATCAATAGCTTTTAATGCCAATTCATAAATTGAACCTATTTCTTTAAGTAGTATAAGCGATGGTTCTTTTACTAGTGCAATACGCCTGCCTAACTGATGATGATTAACCTGTACTAAACGTGTTTTTTCTGCTATCATATCAAGTATTAGTTATTTTAAATTTAATTTATTGTGTTACCCATCCGCCGTCAATAGAAAAGCCTGCACCAGTTACAAATCCTGAAGCAGGACTAGAAAGGTATAATGCCAGACCGCCAATTTCATGTGGTTCTGCCCAACGACCCATTGGAATCTTAGCAATAAATGCCTGATATAATTCTGGACTATTAAGTAGGGGCAAATTTAAATCTGTTGCAAAAGGGCCAGGTAAAATTGCATTAACTGTAATGCCTTCTTTTGCAACTTCCATTGCTAAAGCACGTGTTAATTGCAAAATAGCACCTTTGCTTGTTGCATAAGGTGTCCTTTCTGGAATTGCTGTTACAGAAAGCATAGAGCCAATATTAATAATGCGCCCGTATCCGTTTTTTTTCATAATCGGAACTACCTCACGACTAGCTATCCAGGAACCTGTTACATTAACCTGTTGCACCTGGTTAAAATCATCAACAGAAAGACCCTCTATTTTACCCCTGATATTGATACCAGCGGAATTGATTAGGATATCAATTTTCCCAAATTTTGTAACAGTTGTTTGAACTGCATTTTTAATACTTTCTTCTGATGTAACATCGCATTGTATGCTGATGCAATTCACCCCATAACCCGATTGAATTTCTTTTTGGGATTGAATATTTTTATTTTCATCCCTTGCTGCAATTGAAATGCTTGCGCCAGCTTCTGCAAGCGCTTTAGCCATTGCCAATCCCAAACCCCTGTTACCTCCCACTATTAACGCTACTCTTCCAGTTAATTTAAATTGCTCTAGTATACTATTTTCCATATAAGATTTATTGTATTATTCAATGATTTTGAAATGTTCGATATTTTTAGTTTTTAAAGTTAACCCCACGCCAGGTTTATTGTCATCCAATTGAAGCTTTCCATTCTCGGCGATTGCTTCACCATCAAATATATACCAGAACATTTCGTTACCTACTTCAATCTCTGTTTGCGGGAAATACTCGGCCATTGGAGAAGCAAATGAGCTCATTACCACATGGAGGTTATGCATTTGTCCGCCATGAGGAATAACTTCAACACCATGCATTTGTGCCATAGTACATATTTTTTGCGCCTCAGTAAAGCCACCTACCCTGTTAGTATCAAACTGAAAAATATCAAGAGCATTCGACTGAATCAGATCATGGAATCCAAACCTGCTATACTCATGCTCACCACCTGAAAGTGGGATAGCGGTATAATTTTTCAACTTCGAAAATAAATGTATTTCATCTGGCAACAACAACTCTTCTGCCCAACGCAAATTAAAAGGCTCAAGTGCTTTTAAAAGTTTTTTTGCATATGGAAAATTAAATCCCATATACGCTTCCAGCATAATTTCCACATCATCTCCTACTGCATCCCTTACCACTTTTACCATTTCCACATTTTTCTTTAACCCTTCCATTCCATCTGTTAGCGGGTAACCACATCGTAGTTTCATTCCTGTAAACCCTTGCGATTTAAAATCTTCTGCTTCTTTTTGTAAGCTCTCCAGGTTTCGGGTATAAAGACGGCTGTAATACGTAGGGATATATTCCTTGGTTCGACCACCCAAAAGTTTAAAAACTGGTTGTTTGGCTGCAAGACCCTTGATATCCCAAAGCGCAATATCCAGAGCGCTAATGGCAGCCATCACTGCACCTTTTCGACCAAATGCCACCGAAGACCGGTACATTTTTTCATAGAGTAATTCGGTATTCGTTGGATCCTCCCCAATCAGCAAGCCCTTGAGTTTGGAATCAATAATTAGTTTGGTAACATCAGGGCAAAGTCCGGCATTGCCTATACCTACCAGGTTATTATCCGTTTCAATTTCCACTACTAGCCAGCTAAAAAAACGGTAAGCCGCCTGTGAATCTTTCTGAAAAGGCAACAGACTTACAGGTGTAGCAAAAATAGTATCGGTTGTTTTTACCGGACCGTTCCATTGATAAAGTTTCGTACGTATCGAAGTAATTTTCATTTATATATTTTTGATGATTTTGAAAATTTAGCTGCCTTGGTTATAAAACCGAATGTGAATATACTCATTTACACTTTAAATAATTGGTTCAAAAATCATGTGATTTAAATTATTCCTTGACATCTATCATCGGGTTACCTCAAATTTATAAATTGTACTAGTAGTATATTGTTGACCTTTCTTAACCACTGTGCTTGGGAAATTAGGTTGATTGGGTGAATTAGGGAAATGTTGTGTTTCAAGACAAAATCCGGAACGGGGGCCATATATTTTTTTCCCTTTCCCATCCTGTTCAATTCCCTTCAAATTATTACCACTATAAAATTGGATGCCGGGCTCAGTGGTCAATACCTTCATAACTATAGATGTGCCAGGTGCATAAACACTGGCAGCCAGATGCAATCCTTTAGTTTCATTTAAAACATAATTATGATCATACCCACCCACCATTTTTAATTGATCATCATTTGCATTAATACGGGAGCCAATCTGAGTAGATTGCTCAAAATCAAAGGGAGTCCCTGCTACTTTTTGTAGGATACCAGTGGGAATGGAAGTAGAATCTACCGGGGTAAAATTACTAGCGAAAATTGTTAGAAGGTGACTATTGATGCTTGCACTACCCTCACCTTCCAGGTTAAAAAAACTATGATTGGTTAAATTTAAAACGGTATTTTTATCAGTGGTAGCGACGTAATCTATTTGAAGGGAATTATCGTCTGTTAAAGTATAAGTAACTTTTACAAAGACATTCCCAGGGTATCCACCTTCCCCATCTCTTGACAAATAGGTGAGTAAAATTTTTTGCTCCCCTATCATGGTTGCATCCCAAACTTTGCTAAAAAAACCTTCCTTACCTCCATGCAATGAATTTTGCTTGTTATTCAAGTCAAGCTGGTAGCCCTTCCCGTCGAGTTCAAATTTTCCTTTGGCTATTCGGTTACCATAACGACCAACTGTGGCACCAAAATATTGATTGCCTTTTTTCAGGTAAGATTTAACACTGTCAAATCCTAAAACAACATCCGTTGGCTTATTATCTTTATCGGGAACAATCAAACTTACCACTCTTGCACCCAGGTTAGTGATAGCCACTTGCATTTTATTTTTATTCTTTAATACAAACAAATCAACTTGTTGGCCATCCATGATCTGTTGATAGGCACCTCGGTCAGGCAAAACTATTGAGCTGGAAGCTGATGTTGAAGAAGTTTTTTGAATCTGAAGATAATAGACTGCTACTAAAGCTAACAGACAGATAAGTAAAAATAAATATTTTCCCATAATTAAATTGGTTAGAAAAAAATATTGTCTTTATGATAATATCCTGTTCATTTAATTTCAATGTATAAATTTTCCTGCAGAGTGCTATACCTAAACTTCATTAAAAATAGAACCTTTATGATTCAAAAAATTCATTCTTTATAAGCTACTCTTAAAAAAGCATACATAGAAATGATTATCTATGTATGCTTCTAGTTTAAATTATCCTATTAGTACAAATACTTAGTAACCAGGATTTTGTTTTATGAGAGATGACACGTTTAAAACACTTTGACCGATAGGAAATATACTTCTAGTATTATCTGCGTCAGGACTTTTATCCCACCAAATACCTGAATTGAATTTTCCAAAACGTATCAGATCTACACGGCGACGACCTTCTCCTAGAAATTCACGTCCCCATTCGTCCATTAGCTCCAACTCCGTCAATTGACTTCCATCTGTTTTATATAAACTAGGAGAATTAGTGGCATAATAGCGCTTTCTTACATTATTTAATAAAACAGAAGCAGTTGCTTTATCCCCCTCACGAAACTTACACTCTGCAAGAGAATAGTATATTTCAGCTAATCGAATTTCAACATAATCTGCTTCCATTTTGTGAGCATCATTTGATGGATACATCGGATATTTAGTCATATAAACTCCTGAATTTTGATCGGCACTAGTCATATCCGATTTTTTATTAGTAGTCAATTCCCCCGGACCTAAAGTAATTAGTTTACCGCCAACTGTCTTATAATAAATGCCTACCTGGTCTCTTATATAAAGAGGATAACCTGTAGAGCTTTTAACAGTATCCTTATTCCCGTTATAGGTCAAGTAGCCATATAAGAACATTCCTTCTCGTTTACTGCTTCCCAAATTTTTATATACTTTCACCCGGATGTCGTCAGAATATTTTTGGTATTTACTAAATGGTTTACCCAAATCAAAAGTATATTCCTTACCGTCGGCATCTTTACTAGGTTGCAATGATTGTTTCGGATTTGTATCAATGAAGTCGGTAAATTCAAAATAAGGAGCAGCTTTAAAAGGAGACATCCACCAATACATACCGCTAGTATATTGCCAGCGTGAATAAGCAAATGTAGAAGGAAAGGCATAAATCGACTCAGCAGACTTATCATTATCCCAGTCATAAATACCATCCCACTTACTTTCTATCGCGTAGCTACCATATTTACCGTTGATGATATCCTGAGCCACGTTAGCACATTCTTTAAATTTTTCCTGCCCAATATATACTTTGGCGTTCAAATAAAGACGAACTAAAAGCGACATGGCTGAGCCTTTTGTCCAACGTCCCTGAAAGTTTGATGTACCGGCATCCCCTTTTGTATAGAGATCATTAATGGCACTTTTTAATTCAGACTCTATAAAGTCATAAGTTTGCTGGGGAGTTGATTGGGGTACTCCTGCACTTAGTTCAGCTGCAGTTTGGCCTTTATATTTTGTAATGAGTGGTACATTTCTATAAAGATCCAATAGTCGGAGATAGTTCCAAGCTCTTAATGTTCTAAGTTCAGCAATCATTTCTTTCTGCTCTGCCGCAGTTATAGAAAATTTTGCAATGTCTAATGTCTGTATGATTTCTATGGAATTATTCGCCTGCATAACTCCAAGATAAATATCGTTCCAGGCCCCGCTGATATATGATTCCTGGGGGGTCCATGTATGATAATGCAGTCGGTAATAAGTACCTCCATCCAGCCATCTGCCCTCACGGTTAGGGGTCATGAACTGGTCTGCCGGGTTTTCCTGCATTTGGAATACATTATTTGCAATGCTGAAATATCCTTGGTCGAAAGATTTCAGGAACATACTGTAAACATTTTGTTTCGTCGCTAAGAAGCCATTATAATCTACCTTATCATAAAGGGTTTCATCCAACTTTGTACAACTGCCAAATACAAAAGCAGCCAGTAAAAATGCTGTGATATTGAAGAGTTTTTTATTTTTCATCTTTTAAAAATTTAAATTTATATTAAAAATTAAACATTAATCCAAGTATAATTTGCCTCGTGGACGGATAATAAGCTTTACTACCGTTACCGCTTCCGTCTGTAAGTATACCTGGGTATAAACCATTTGCAGAGTACGCTTCAGGATCTACTCCTGTGAACTTCGTAAAAGTTAAAAGGTTCTTGGAAGATGCAAAAAACCTTGCAGACTCAATATATTTTGATTTGGTAACCATTGTATATCCAATTGTAACTACATCTAGTTTTAAATAATCACCTTTTTCAATAAAATAGGAGTTTAAGAATGCCAACGCGCCCGGGCCATAAATTTTAGCATTGCGATCGGCAGCAGATGCTAAAACATTTGTTTGCTTAATAGACCCCTTTAATCCATAATAAAAATCGTGCACATTGAAGATATCGAATCCAAATGCTCCACGAAAATAGACACTTGCATCCCATTGCTTATAGGTGAAAGTATTACCCAAGCTCATGGTATATTTAGGTAACCCATTTCCCACGATCCGCTTATCCTCTTCCTTTGCTTGTGT
>Ga0114970_10002315_pt1 | contig 14271 bp, 11 predicted proteins | sample M_140205_XF_Meta_FD_87030 | JGI IMG/M metagenome (GOLD analysis project Ga0114970, IMG submission 87030) | Freshwater microbial communities from Lake Montjoie, Canada to study carbon cycling - M_140205_XF_MetaG | ecosystem: Environmental > Aquatic > Freshwater > Lake | place: Lake Montjoie... | reverse complement strand
GTCATGTGCGCAGGATCGATCTTTTTGTCGGGTGTGGGCCGTGTTGTCTTTGGAATTGATGCCGTGAGACTGCGCGTCTTCAGGGGCCAAGTTGCAACGTCCAAAGATGTTGAACTCTCATGCCGCGATATCTTTAAAGCCTCCCCCCATGACATTGAATGCATTGGCCCGGCTTTGGTTGAAGAGTCCACAGCGCCCCATATTGGGTTCTGGAATGCACCAAATTAGACTACGCACCGAAACAAAGATATCTTATGTGGAACCTTGTGATTTACTGTCCTCCGGTTGAGACGAGTTACCACGCCTCTCTTCACCAAGAGGTGCTCACGCTGCAGCAACAACCCTCCACGTCTACACGCTTGAAGACGGCAAGTCTCTGCGAATTATTTGAACCCCAAAATCCTGTCCACCAAGGATGACTTAGATCCCCACAAGGCTTACTGAATTCAGGAAAACTCAGAACTTGGGTGCGTAAAACCCATTAGCGCACCACGCACAAGCCCACGCCCATGCGCTCCCCCATCAGGCAAATCACTCAGGGCTCACGCTTCCAAGTGACGATGATTTTGACCACTCGGCCATCGATGTTGGGATGGGGTTGAGGCGGACTCTCCAAATGCAACAAGTCCCCTTCAAAACGATAGGCCCGGATTTGCTCCGTACCCACCCACGACTCGTTCCAGGCAGCTTCCACCTTGGTCACCACACGCCCGTCCTCCACTTTGTACTGACCGGTGTATGAGATCATGGTTTTAAGGGCCTTCGCACGCTCTTCGTCCGTGCGAGGGATGGCTCGATCTTGAGCGGTGACAAGCGCCAACCAGCGGCCTGAGGCGGTCGCAATTTGATAGCCCCTTGGGTGCTCGCCCAAGACGGGAAAGCGTTCTTTGGTTTTGGCATCTTCGTACAAAACAGAGACCAGCCTCCAATTGCCCACAATGCGACTGGCTTCATCGGCCCAAACAGTTTGAGCGCAAAAGAAAAGAAGCACACATAAAAATTTTAAACGGGTTTTCAATTTCAGTCCCTTTCACATCAATCAATGATCCTGTCTCTTTGTTCATTGTCTGGTGTCGCTCCTCTTTTGAAACCCGTATTTTCACCAGTGCTGCTTGAGTAGGGAGTGTGTACACTTGCCCATTTGAGAATTTGCGCTTAATCGTTGCCGGTGAAATCCCCCCTGCTTGATCCTCAAGCGGCCCGCACCATGCGGCCCTACAATCCAACATTGAGCCTCACTCTATCTTCTTCACTTGCCTTGAGCCCTTCATGATCAATATCCTCATTTTGTTGACCTTGCCCGAACAGGTCAGACATCAGTACCTAGAAGGCGTCAAAGCCCTGAGTGTGAACACCCAGGTCAGCTTGGTGGACCACCACAGCAAAGTAGACCCCTACATTGAAAGCACCGATGTCTTGATCACCTTTGGTCCGATGATGGCTGAACATGTTCTTGAAAAAGCCAAGCAGCTCAAGTGGATCCAAGCCCTGGGAACCGGCGTGGATGGCATCACCAACCGCGCGTCTTTGGGCAAAGGTGTGACGGTCACCAACTTGCATGGCATCCATGGGCCCCCTGTTTCTGAGGCCGCTTTGTCCATGATGTTTGCCCTCTCCAGGGGTCTTTGGACGGTTTATGAAAATCAACTTTTGAGCAAGTGGGAGAAAAAAATCCCCCCCACCCTCTTGCATGGCAAGACAGTCGTGATCTATGGAACAGGGGTCATTGCTGCAGAATTGGCCCCCAAATGCAAGGCGCTTGGCATGCGCGTCATTGGCATCAGCTCAAGCGCACGCGAGATCCACGGATTTGATGAAGTTCACACACGTGAAAACGCCTTGGTCTCGATTGCTCAGGCAGACTTTTTGGTCTTGCTCACCCCCTATACCCCGCAGACTCATGGCATCATCAATGAAAGCACTTTCGCCGTCATGAAAAGCTCCAGCTACTTGATCAACCTGGCCAGGGGTGGCGTCGTCAATGAAACCGATTTGATCAAAGCCTTGAACAACAACACCATCCGAGCAGCAGCCTTGGACGTCTTTGAGCAAGAGCCCTTGCCAGCCGAGCATGTGTTTTGGGGCATGCGCAATGTGATCGTGACCCCGCACCAAGGAGGTTTTTACGATGGCTATGTGTATGAAGCCCTTCCGGTCATTCAAACCAATCTTCAATGCTTTGAGCGAGGGGACTTCGATCACATGATCAATGTGGTGAAAGTGGCCCAACCCCGTGCGAGTTAAAACCCAACTCACCTCTTCACACACACACTCACTCACTCACTCAGGACAGCTTCACATGAACGATCTATTGGAAAAAATCAACTCACCCATCTCAAGCGCCGAGCTTCAAAGAAGGTGGGATGCGGTGAGGGCCGCCATGCGAGAGCGACGCATCGATGTGCTGCTGATGCAAGCCAACAACGACTTCATGGGCGGCTACGTCAAATACTTCACCGACGTGCCTGCCACCAACGGCTACTGTGTGACGGTGATTTTTCCAGTTGATGATCGCATGACCGTGATTGGCCAAGGCCCGTTCAACATGGTGCGCGAATTTGCCCATGAAGATGACCTCTTGCGTCGTGGTGTATCTACATTCATGGGCACACCCAGCTATGCATCGGCCCATTTCACCGCATCCTATGATGCCAAGCTTGCAGAAAAAGCACTCGCCAAATACGCACACGCAAGAATTGGCATGCTCGGTGTTGCAGCCATCTCCTACGCTTTGATCGATACCCTGCAAAAAGGCTCTTTGGCCAACGCCATTTTCAGTGACGAGTCTGATCTGGTGGATCAGATCAAATGCATCAAAAGCGAGGAAGAAATTTCCTTTTTACGCCGTGCAGCCCTCATGCAAGACACCGCCATGCAAGCCGTCTTTGACCAAATACGCCCCGGCATGACAGACCTTCAAGTGGCTGCCATTGCAGAACACGTGGGTCACGAGCACGGCAGCGAACAGGGGCTTTTCCTGTGTGCCTCAAGCCCCATAGGCGTGCCCCCTGTTTTTGCCAATCGCCATCAGCAAAACCGCTTGATCCAAGAGGGCGATCAATTCACCCTCTTGATTGAGAACTCTGGGGCGGGTGGTTTTTACACCGAGCTTGGCAGAACTTGTGTTTTAGGCCAAGCATCAAACGAGATGAAGGAGGAATATGAGTTCGTCCTAAAAGCACAACAGTTCACCGCCTCACTCCTCAAACCCGGCGCCGATTGTGCAGACATCTGGCATGCATACAATCAATACATGCGAGAAAATGGGCGCCCTGAAGAGAAAAGACTCCACAGCCATGGACAAGGCTACGACATGGTCGAGAGACCTTTGATCAGAATGGATGAGACCATGAAAATTGCCAAAAACATGGTCATGTCCGCTCACCCTACTTACACCACAGACAGAACCTACAGTTGGTCTTGTGATGATTTCTTGGTGGGTGAGCGAGATGCGTCAGAGAGACTGCACGCGTTTCCACAAAAAATATTTGAACTCTAAACCCCCATAAGCTCAATTGAGCGGCGGCTCAATGCAATGAAACTAGTCGATTGAAATTTTGGCTTGTTCGATGATTTTTTTCCACCGCTCCATCTCAGACTTGATAAAACCTTCAAACTGCTCTGCGCTTCCAGGCATGGGGTCTGCGCCTTGGGATTGCAGTTTGGTTTTGAACTGAGGGTTGCTTAAAATCAACTGCAACTCGCTGTTGAGCCGTGTTCGAATGAAAGACGGCAATTTGGCAGGCGCCAAGAGTCCGTACCAAGTCGACATTTCGTACCCAGCAACACCAGACTCTGCGAGTGTGGGGATTTGAGGCGCTGCACTTGAACGCAAAGCCGATGTCACGCCCAAGGCTCGAAGATTCCCGGCCTTGACCTGCACCAAGGCACTTGGAATATTTGGAAAACTCATATCCACCTGACCTGAAATCAAGTCCGGCATCGCACTTCCCGTGCCCTTGTAGGGGATGTGCAAAAGAGAGATGTTTGCCATTCTTGCAAACAACTCCGCCGATAAATGCACCGAGGTGCCATTTCCACTGGACGCAAATGTCAATTTAGAGGGATTGACTTTGGCGTACGCGATGAGTTCACTCAAATTTTTAAAAGCCGAGCTGCTTGGAACCACCAGCATATTGGGCGCTGATAAAACGCCTCCAATGGGGGTGAAGTCTAGGAGAGGGTCAAAGTTCAAACCTTTGTACAAAGCCGGATTGACTGCATGACCGATGGAGGGGAAATAAAGCGTATAACCATCGCCCAAGGATTTGGCAACCGCTTCTGCAGCAATGTTGCCATTGGCACCCGCTCGGTTCTCCACCACAACGGGTTGCCCCAAGCGTTGCGTCAAACTCTCAGCCAAAGCTCGTCCAATGCCATCGGCAGCGCCCCCTGGAGAGAAACCCACAATCAACTTGATGGATTTAGAGGGGTAATGATCCTGTGCGAGAAGTTCAATGGCCAAGAAGGCGTAGATGAAAGTGAGGGCCAGTCGAACTGTTTTCATTTCACTGGCAGGAGTTGCTTGAGTTCACCCTCGTTGCCCAAGTCATCCAACCAATTGACCACAATGAGGCCACTGACACTTGCCTTCAAATAGAACTCAAAAAATGGATTGGCCGCAATACCTGAAGAGGTTTGGACATGAAACACTTCCCTTTGATCGTAGGTGGCCTTGACCCACTGAATGACGTTTCTAGGAATGTAGTGACCCGTGAAGTCTTGGAGATAACCCGTCTCCATGGGATGCTGAATCAAAAGGCGCAACTTGATCACATCTCCACTGTTGATGTTCTGCGGCCAGGTCAATCGGGCATTCATTTGCAAACTCATCCTTAGCTCTCAGAAGCTTCTACACAGGCCGACTCGGTCGCAATCACCTCCGCCATGTGGTAGTGCCAATTGCCGTTCGACATTTTCGCCAAGGCCATGACCTTTTGACTGCCGGCAAGTCTGAGACGCGTGTTGACCTCAGCCCGGCCGCACCAAGGCCCCATGTGAAAATGCGCCATGATCAAAACCGGATTTCTTTGAGACAAGAGATACAAAGACTCGACGTGCTCAGATTGAGTCATGGCAGAGTCCACCAAAACATTGGCAGGCACCGAGTTGCCATTGTCTGCAAGCATGGGGATGTACAACTTCACCTTGGTCTCTAGGGGCGTTTTAAGCGCTCTGGGGTAGCTCTCAATGCCACGCAACATTTCCTCCATGGACCTCAAACGCCCTGAGGTCATGTTTTGTGCATGCGTGTTTTGACCCAAGACCCATCCACCCAGGGACAAGCCAAGCAAGAGCTTTCTTTTAGAAGTTGACAATACACTCATCACAAAGCCATGAAAAACATTTTGATAAAACCTGATTGAACATTTTGATTTTATAGTATTGAGTGATCCAGGGCGCCTGCACGCCTGCAATAAACCAAGGTCTCAAAGGGGTTCTCCCCCCCTTCTCAAGCCCCAAAGAAATGAACCCCAGGCTGCTCCACACAATCTGGGGTCCATGAGTTGAAAATGCTCAACACGGAAGAATTTCACTTCCATGCAAAGAGGGATTCAACGCTCAGGTTCTTACTCGGGCAAGTGAGAAGCCGTGATTTTTAAATGGCAAAGAACGCACGCGCTTACCCGTGGCATTAAAGAGGGCGTTGGCCACTGCACCAGCCAATGGCGCTTGTGCGGGCTCACCCACACCACCCCAAAATCCCCCAGTGGGCGCAATGACCGTTTCCACGTTGGGCATCTCATTCAAACGCATGAGACGGTAATCATGGAAATTGGAATTGTCAATGCGTCCTTCTTTGACGATCATCTCGCCCCAGAAAATCGCACTCAAACCGTGCACCACACTGCCTTGCAACTGAGCTGCAATGTTATCGGGATTGACCGCATAACCGGGATCAATCCCAATCACGATGCGGTGAATCTTCACCTCTTGACGGTCATTGACCGAGAGCTCACACACGCAGGCCGTCCAGCTGCCGTATCCATCGGTCTCGGCAATCCCTCTGAAGACGCCTTTGGGCAAAGGTGCAGAGTAGTTGGCCGCCTTGGTGACCGCTTTCAAAATGGCGATGTCCCTGAAATTTTTCTCAGGCAAATTGGCCAGGCGATATGCCAATGGATCTTTCCCTGCCGCATGGGCCAACTCATCGATGAACGACTCACGCACAAAGGGGTTTTGTGAGTGTCCAACCGTTCTCCAAAAGCCCACTGGGATGTTGGAGTTGCGTTGGGCGTAATCGACCAATGAATTGGAGATGGCATAAGGGTGGTCTTCAAAAGCAGCCACCGCTTGAGGATCCACTCCTTTAGGCAGGGGCAGCTTCAAAAGGGACGCAATGATTGAAGGCGCACTCACTCGAATGTGCAAGGCATCGATGTTGCCATCGGCTTTTTGAGTGGCCGCCAACTTGACCAAAGAAGCGGGACGATAAAAATCGTGCTGCATGTCTTCCTCCCGAGTCCACAGGAGTTTGACGGGTTTGCCCGCCATTTCCTTGGCAATGCGAACGGCTTGGACGGTAAAGTCTTGAGGACTCTTGCGACCCAAACCGCCACCAAGTTGCGTGGGATAGACCCTCACGTTCTCTTGCTTGACGCCCGAGGCAGTTGAAGCAGCGGCCAAAGAATTCTCGGCATTTTGCGTGGACGGCCAAATCTCTAGGATCTCGCCTTGAAGCCATGCGGTACACACCATGGGCTCCATGGTCGAGTGGGCCAAGAAAGGGGTGAAGTATTCGGCTTCGATGACCTTGCCTGCAGCCAATGCTTTGGCGGTATCGCCATCGTTTCTGGCCACAGCCAATTCAGTCTGGCTCAAGCCCTCTTTAAAGAAAGCATGCAAAGAGGCATTGTTCAGTTTGGTGTGCTCAGGTGCCACATCCCACTCAATGTTGACCTCTTTGAGCGCCTCTTTGGCACGCCAAAAGTTGTCTGCCACCACAGCGACAAAGTTACCCATGTTCAAGACCTTGACAATGCCTCTTCGGTTTTGCACCTTGGAGCCATCCATGGACTTGACTTTGCCGTTGAAGACGGGGCTTTGAGCAATCGCTGCGTGAAGCATTCCAGGCAGTTGTGTGTCCACGCCGTAACGAATTCTTCCAGTGACGATGTCAGGAATGTCTACCCGCTTGATGGATTTACCCGCCAAAGTCCAATCTTTGGGGTCCTTCAAGGCGACATTGGCTGGGGGTGTCAATTCGGCCGCTTTCAAGGCCACCTTGCCGTAGCTGATGCTTTTCTTGCTGGCTGGGTGAATCACCATCCCCAACTTGGCAATGCATTCAGAGGAGGGCACATTCATGGCCTGAGAACCCGCCACGATCAGCATCTCACGTGCAGTCGCACCGGCTTTTCTCAAGTACTCTTGCGAGAGTCGAATCGTGCGACTGCCAACCGATGCCATGTCTCCGTAGACGCGCTTTTGTTTCAAATTGTCATGCGCCAAGGCATATTCAACTTTGACCCTCTTCCAATCCACTTCCAACTCTTCAGCGATCAGCATGGGTGCAGAGGTGCGTGAGCCTTGTCCCATCTCTGACCTGGCATAACGAATGATCACCGTCTCATCAGGACGGATTTCAATCCAGGCGTTGATCTTTTGTGGGTCGTTGTTCGCAGGGGTCACGCCCTTGGGGTCTGCAGCGCTTGCGCGCTCGGGCACAAAAAACGCCATGCTAAATGCACCAGCGCTTGCGCTCACAGAGGCACCAATTTTTAGAAAATCTCGACGCGAAGCACCGTCTTGGGCAGTAGAGACTTCAGAGGAAGAATTGATTTGATGCTCACTCATGCTTTAACTCCCTTGGCTGCTACAGCGTGAATGGCTGAACGGATTCTGGCGTAGGTACCACAACGGCAAATATTGGTCATCGCAGCATCAATGTCTTGGTCGCTTGGCTTGGGTTTTTTCTTCAACAACGCCACCGCCGCCAAAATTTGACCCCCCTGGCAGTAGCCACACTGGGGCACTTCATGATCAATCCATGCTTGCTGAACGGGATGCAACTTGCCCTTCTTCTCCAAGCCCTCCAAGGTCACCACTTGTTGACCCACCGCAGAAGAGACCGGATAGGCGCATGAGCGAACGGGCTCTCCATTGAGTAAAACAGTACAGGCCCCGCACTGCGCAATGCCACAGCCGTATTTTGGCCCCTTGATATCTAGCTCATCTCTTAACGCCCACAACAGGGGCATGTCTGGCTCAACATCGAGTTCTCGGGCTTTTTCATTGACGGTTATTTTCATGGTTTTCCACTGTAAAAAAAATCTTTTTGAAGCTTATCACTCTTATGATTTGGCCCCCCTAGGGTTAACCCATGCCTCTACCTAGGTGAACTCAATTCGCCTGCACATTCTGTAAGAAATCAGCCCCGTCTCCTTAGAGAGCAGAGGATGTGTCGTTGAAAAAATAAATCTCCTGTGACAGCAATTTGGAGACATCTTGGTGCGGTAAAAACCATAAAAAAAAAGGGTTTTTCAATCGATCAAGACGCTTTAAATTTCCAAGTCTTCTTGAATCACCAAGGGGCCTTTGCCAGCCCACTTGTCAAGGTACAAATAAATCACAGGCGTGATGTACAAGGTAATGACCTGAGAGAACAACAAGCCCCCCACCACGGCAATGCCCAGCGGGGCGCGCAATTCAGCCCCAGCTCCCAGTCCCAAGGAGATGGGCAAAGCGCCCATGAGTGCGGCAAAGGTGGTCATCAAAATCGGTCTGAAACGCAGCTTACAAGCTTGTCGAATGGCAAGCTCAGGATCCAAGCCCCTGTTTCTTTGCGCATCCAGAGCAAAGTCGATCATCATGATGGCATTTTTCTTGACAATACCAATCAGCATCAAAATACCAATCGTCGCAATCAAGGTCAGATCAATTTTAAAATACCAAAGAAAGATCAACGCCCCCACAGCCGCAGAAGGCAAGCCCGCCAAAATCGTCAAGGGATGGATATAACTTTCATACAAAACCCCCAAAAGCACATAGATCACCAAAACCGCCGCCACGAGCAAGACCACCTGACTGGACTGGGTGTCTTGGAAGACGGCAGCATCGCCACCGTACTTGGTCATGATGGAAGCCGGCAGCTGAATGTCTTGTGTGAACACGGAGATCTTTTTCGTGGCATCCCCAAGTGGGACATCGGGCGCCAAATTAAAGGAAATCGTGACCGCTTGCAATTGACCTTGGTGATTGACCGCGGTGGGGCCCACGCCTCTGGTCACCGTGACCAAGCTGGACAATGGAATGACTTGCTGAGTCAACTTCGATCTCACATAGATGTTACCAATTTGATCCTCAAACTTCCTAAAGTCCTCTGGAGCCTCCATGATCACCAAGTAGCTGCTGACTGGGGTGAAGATGGTCGATATCTGACGGTCTCCAAAGGCGCTGTACAAGGCTGAGCGGATCTCTTGGGTTTGCACACCGAGTTGTCCTGCCTTGTCGCGGTCAAAGATCACATTGGCTTGAAGACCTCTGAGTTGCGAGTCACTCGTGACATCTCTAAAAGTGGGGTCCCCACGCATCTTTTGTTGAAGCTTGTTGGACCACTCGTTCAAAGAATCCGCACTCACACTTTGAAGGACGTATTGGTACCTGGACTTACTGACCTTGCCACCGAGCTGCAAGTTTTGAACCGGTCGCATGTAAACGGCAAATCCAGGATAACGCGCTCTTTTTCGAAGCCCTTCAATCACTTCTTGGATTTTAGGTCTCTGACTCAAAGGCTTGAGCGAGATGAACATGCGTCCCGAATTAAGGGGGGAGGAAGAAAATGAGCCAGAACCCACAAAGGTGGACACGTAGGCCACATTGGGATCTTCTTGTAAGCGCAAAGCGATCAAATTTTGAATGCGGACCATCTCGGTAAATGAAATATCTTCCGCAGCTTCAGTGGTCACTTGAATTTGACCAATGTCCTCTTCGGGAAAGAAACCCTTGGGACTGATGGCAAAGAGCCATGCAGTCAACACAAAGGTGATGAAAGCCACAAACAGCACCCATCTGCGGTGATGCAAAGCCACGTCCAGGCTGCTGGTGTAGGCATTGAGCAAGGACTTAAAAGCATTTTCAAACCAACGCCCAAACGCGTTCTCTTGTTCGTGAGCGCCGTGAGCCGAGTGATGCGCAGGCAAGAAACGACTGCACAACATGGGCACCAAAGTCAAAGACACGACAGCCGAAACCAAAACCGACAAGCCCACGACCACGGCGAACTCGTGAAAGAGCAGTCCAATCACACCGGGCATGAAGAAAATGGGAATAAACACAGCCACCAAGGACACTGAAATAGAGATGATGGTAAAGGCCATCTCCTTGCCGCCTCTGAGTGAGGCCTCCATGGGCGACATGCCGTCCTCAATGTGGCGCACAATGTTCTCAAGCATCACAATCGCATCGTCCACCACCAAGCCCACAGCCAAGGTAATACCTAAAAGTGAAATATTGTCTAAGCTATAGCCAAGCGCATACAGTAAACCAATAGCGCCTATCAAGGACACTGGCAAACTGAGCGTTGGGATGATGGTGGCCACTGCGCGCCTGATGAACATCAAGATCACCAAGATCACCAAGACCACCGTCAAGGCCAAGGACAACTTCACGTCGTGAATGGCCTCTCGAATTGAAATAGATCTATCGTTCAAGGGCAAGATATCAACCGAGGACGGCATTTGAGCTTTTAAGCCTGGCAAAAGCATTTGAACGTTGTCAATCACTTCTACCGTATTGGCTTTGGGCTGTCGTTGAATGGCCAAAATGATGGACGTTTTGCCCATGTAACTGGCCTGCGTTCGAACGGACTCATAACTGTCTTGAACACTTGCCACATCCCTGAGTCTGACCACGCCATTGGCGCGTGTACTGATGACCAAATTGGCAAACTCACTGGACTTGGTCAATTGCTTGTTGGAGGTGATGGTCAAGAGTTGCTTGGGCCCGTCCAAAATACCGACCGGGGTATTGGAGTTGGCCGAATTGACAGCGGTCAACACATCATCCATGGTGAGTCCATAACTGGCAAGAGACTGGGGATTGGCCTTGACTCGAACGGCAAATCGCTTTTGCCCATAGACATTGACCAACGCCACGCCATTGATGGTGGAGATGGTGGGCGCAATCAAGTTTTCCGCATAATCGTTGAGCTCTGAAAAGCTCAATGAAGGAGAGGTCAAGGCGACAAAGAGGACCGGCGCATCCGCTGGATTGACCTTCCTGTAGCTTGGAGGCGTGGTCATCTCAATGGGCAAGCTTCTTTGGGCGCGCAACAAAGCGGCTTGCACGTCTACGGCGACCAGGTCAATATTCTTGTTTGAATTGAACTCAAGGGTGATGGTGGTTGAACCTAAAATGCTGGTCGAACTGATCACGTTGATGCCATCAATCGTGGAGAATTGCTTCTCAAGAGGCAAGGCCACCGAGGCCGCCATGGTCTCGGGGCTGGCGCCCGGGAAACTGGCGCCCACACTGATCACAGGTGTGTTGTAACTTGGCAAGGCGGAGATGGGGATCTTTGAGTAAGCAAGCATGCCCGCCAAAACGGTAGACACACTCAAAAGCACCGTCATCACCGGGCGTTGAATACAAAGCTGTGGAATGTTCATACAGGACTTGGCTTATTTCGCCGTGGAGGGTACTTCGCTGGGCTTTGCACCATTGGGCGCTTTGTCCTTATCAGCACTCTGCACTGAGCCAGGGGCTGTCTTTTCTTTGGACTGCGCTTCAGTGGGACTGGCGGGAGCGCCTTTGGCATCGGCCCCACCAGGCTTGGGTGCGCCTGGCGTGATGACCCTGACCTTGGCATCTGGCCTGACGTTTTGTTTGCCCTCTACAACCACTGCATCGTTTTCACTGAGCCCTTCAACCGCCATGGACTCACCAGATACATAAAGCTCTTTGATCGGCTTTTGCTTGGCAATGCGGTCTTCACCCACGACATACACAAACTTGCCATTTGGGCTGTTGACAATGGACTTGGAGGGAATGGACAAGGCATCTTTCATCACACCTAAGCTGACTTTGGTTTGAACAAATTGCCCAGGCCACAAATCGCTGTTTTTATTTTCAAACCTGGCTTTGGCTTTGATGGTGCCAGAGCTTGGGTCGACCAAATTGTCGACAAAATACAGATGCCCCGAAACGGTTTTACTGCTATTGGGTACTTTGACCTCTACGTTGCTGGCGCCTTGCGACAAGGAGGAGGACTTCAATGCAGCTTGCAACTTGGCCAACTGAGTCTCGGGCACCGTGAACTGAACACTGATGGGGTCAAGCTGTGTGATCGTGAGCAGGCTGACTGTTTGGGGAAGCACCAAAGTGCCTGGGAATATATTGATCACCCCCGTGCGACCCGAAATAGGCGCCCGAATGGTGTTGAAATCCAGCGCCACTTTGGCCGCCTCAAGCGCTGCTTCATCGGACGCGACCAAGGCCATTTGCGCATCGCGCTGACTCATGTTGGTGTCAACCGAGCCTTGAGAGACAAAGTTCTTGAGCCTTAACTCTTGTGCTCTGGCATATTGACGATCTTGGTCTGCGGCCAAGGCCTTGTCACGCAACAATTGAGCGGACAATTTTTCAACATTGGCTTTGTCGCTCCTGGTGTCCAACACAAAAAGAATGTCCCCCTGATTGACAAATTGTCCCTCGCGAACCCTCACCTCTTTGACGGTGTTGGTGATTTGAGACCTCACATCCACCGTTCTGATCGAAGTGATGGTTCCATTGAGGCTTAAGTTAACGGGCACGTCTTTGGACACAACCGTTTGAAGGGTGACAGCGGGTTCATTGGGGGCTTTTGCAGTCTCGTCCTCCTTGGGGTTCAAACGATAATAAACCAAACCGCCAAGGACCCCTAAGGTCACCAAGCCTGTGAGAACTGTTTTGATCTTCATTGAAAAGTGGACCCCAACTCAAAATAACTGAAAAATAACTGATTTGATGCCTCATCTCAGACTCTCAAACCGATGAATTTAAAACAAATGACCACACGCCTTCACCACAAGCGCAGTATAAACGTTACGGACGGCTTAAATCTCTGTATCTACAAGCAGTTGTATTAGGAGTTACCCAAGTTTTACTCTAAGCATAAAGCGCATGACACCTATTTGCATGAAGCTACCGAGCTTTCACCCTCAAAAAAAAATGAAAGTCCAAAAACCCCCATCAGGCTTCAAATGGCTTTATAAAGTTCCGTCGCCTTTTGATAGCCAACTCGTTGAAGTAGGTTGACCAATGGCGTGCATTGAAGCGTTGAGATGTGCGATTCAATTTTAAGATGCAAATAAAGTCCCCAAGCCACGCATGTGAGCCAATAAAAAAGCACCATGGCAGACGCGCTCTTCAGACCCTCCATTTCAAAGCAGTCCCAAATTGAACTCCACACCAAAATCAAGACAAAGTGGTTCAAAAAGACCGCGTAAGCTGAGTCGCCCAATAACGACAAGACGGATTTGATGCGATGGGATAAAAACTCACCCCTGTCTTGCGCCCACAGAAACAATCCCATGGAAATACACAAGGCCAGTGCAATGCGAATGCGAGGCTCATACAACACAGACAACCCACCCAAGAACCCAACCAACAAATAAAGTCTTTTGTTGATGACTCCCTCATGCGCCCAATGTGCAAGCATGCCCAAAATGTAGGAACCCATAAAGTAAATCGCCCAGTTGTCCAAGGACTCAAAGCGATTAAAAACCCACAAAGACAACAAAGCCAAAAGGGCCAAACTCAGTTTGAGCTTGGCATTGTCAACACGGATTTTTTCTCTTGAAGAAAAGAGATAGGCCATAAAAATGGTCAAAGCAAACAACTGAAAATCGATGGCCACATACCACACACCTGAAGAGATCGATGGCACATCCAGCAAGCCTTGCAAAAACAGCGCGTGCGCAATAAAGCCTCCCCAAGTGGGCACCTCCGGTACCCATGTACCCCATAAATAATCGTGTAATAAAACACCAGCAATCACACACATACACAAGCTCAGGAGATAAAACGGAGCCAATCGAGCATACCGTTTGAGCAACAAATCTCCAAAGTGAACCTCTCTCATTTGGCTAATGGACTTGGCCACCAAGTAGCCCGATGTCACCAAAAAAATGGGAACCGCCAATCGAGTCAGGTCTGAGAATTCGTCCATGAAGATGGGATAGAAAATGCCGATCTCTTGCGCAATCGGGCCATAGATTGAGATGTGATGGAGCAAGATGCATTGGGCACCTAATAACTTCAATACATCAATGATCCAAGATCTAGACATGT
>Ga0114970_10002312_pt1 | contig 14279 bp, 14 predicted proteins | sample M_140205_XF_Meta_FD_87030 | JGI IMG/M metagenome (GOLD analysis project Ga0114970, IMG submission 87030) | Freshwater microbial communities from Lake Montjoie, Canada to study carbon cycling - M_140205_XF_MetaG | ecosystem: Environmental > Aquatic > Freshwater > Lake | place: Lake Montjoie... | reverse complement strand
GGATCAAGCAATACATTCGGTTGTTCAGCGATACTCTGTGGGCTATGTCCCTTTCCAACCTCGGTTGGTACGCGCTCGGCAGCCTCGGCAGCCTAGTGCTCGGATTTTTCCTGGCAGTAATGCTGGAATCGAACCTCGCCGGTGAGCGGTTTTTCAAAACAGTGTTTCTCTACCCGATGGCCGTCTCGCTCATCATTACCGGCTTGGTGTGGCAATGGTTGTTCAACCCGTCGATGGGTCTGCAGCAGTTCTTCCGCGACCTAGGAATCCAGGACTTTGACTTCAATCTGGTGGGAAAAAAAGAAACCGTAATGTGGGCCCTGGTGATCGCTTCCGTATGGCAGAGCACGGGTTTTTACATGGTGCTCAGTTCGGCGGGAATCAAAGGCATCGACAGCGAAGTATGGGCAGCGAGCCGCATCGACGGGATTTCAAAACTACGGATGTACATCGAAGTCATCATCCCGATGATGAAGTTCACTTTTCTCACCAGTTTTGTTTTGCTCTCCATCGGAGCGGTGAAGGCCTACGACATCATCGTAGCCATGACTAACGGAGGACCTGGAGGCCACTCGGTACTTCCTTCCTATTACATCGTCGACATGTACGTTAACCGGCAAAACATCGGCATGGGAGCCGCGGGTTCCACCATTCTTCTGGCCTTGGTTCTCGGGTTCATTTTGCTTTTTGCTGCCATTAACTTGCTTTCAAAGAAGAAGGAATAGGCCATGAAAATCGATCCCTCAATCCGCAGTCAGATGCTTCTTCCTAACCGGGTGCCGGCGAAAAACCCTGTAAGTAAGACCATCTTCTACCTTTTGCTTTCGGTGTTTGCTGTCCTTTTTGCCATGCCCTTGTATGTGATGATTGTCACTTCGCTTAAGTCGATGGATGAGATTCGCATGGGGCACATTTTCGCCCTACCGATTACCCCAAGTTTTGACGCTTGGGACATGGCTTGGAACAAAGCCGCCAGCGGTTTCGATAATGCCGGCCTGAAGTCGGGCTTCTGGAACTCCGTCATCATCTTGATTCCCAGCCTAGCGATGTCGGTAGCTTTTTCGTCGGTGTGCGGTTATGCGTTGGCCTGTTGGAACGTCAAGATGGGCAATTTCCTGTTGATGGCTCTGCTGGTGTGCGCCTTCATTCCGTTTCAGGTCATCATGTACCCGCTGATCAAAATGTCGGTGGCGGTGAAGCTCTACAACACCTCGTTCGGAGTCTCGGTAGTTCACACCATTTTGGCGCTTCCCATCCTCACGATGATTTTTAAGAATTACTTCTCATCGATTCCTGAGGAACTGATCAAGGCTTCCAGGGTGGACGGAGGGCGTTTCTGGGGCACCTTCATCCACGTTGTTCTGCCACTTTCGCCCAACATCATGATCGTCGTCGCCATTATGCAGATCACCGGAATCTGGAACGACTTTCTGGTCGGATTGACCTTCGGAAATGTGAAGGCCTATCCAATGACGGTAAACCTGAACAATATCACGCAAACCCAAACCGGGGTGCGCGTGTACAACGTGTACATGGCCGCAGCGATGCTGACTGCCATTCCACCCCTGTTGATCTATTTCTTTTCGGGAAAGATGTTTATCCGCGGCATTACCGCCGGTGCGCTAAAAGGTTAAGGAGAAGTAAGATGTCCACAGTTTCGGTCAAGAATATTGATAAAGTGTACCAGGGCAAGACCCACGTCCTCAAAGACCTGAGCCTCGCTATTGAGTCCGGTGAATTTCTGGTGCTACTCGGGCCCTCAGGCTGCGGTAAAACCACGTTGCTCAATTGCATCGCAGGGCTTCTGGATATTGAGGGTGGCCGCATAGAAATCGCCGGAAAGGACGTCACCAACAAGGATCCGAGCGACCGCGAAATCGCTATGGTGTTCCAATCCTACGCCCTGTATCCCACAAAAACCGTGTACGGAAACATGGCCTTTTGCCTCCGCATGAAAAAGAAGCCCAAGAGCTTTATCGACAAAAAGGTGCAGGAAACCGCCGAGTTGCTGCAGATCTCAGAACTGCTGCATCGCAAGCCCGCCACGTTATCGGGAGGGCAGCGGCAGCGCGCCGCCATAGGTCGGGCTCTGGTGCGCGATGCCGCTGTGTGCCTGTTTGATGAACCTCTTTCTAACCTCGACGCCAAGCTTCGCACGGAGATGCGCATCGAGCTCAAGAAACTGCACAACAAGTTGAAAAGTACCTTTATCTACGTCACCCACGACCAGGTGGAAGCCATGACGCTGGCCACACGGATTGCGGTGATGGACGGGGGCGAATTCTCACAAATTTCAACCCCCGACGAGCTTTACGAGCATCCGGCCAACATGTTCGTGGCCCGCTTCATCGGTTCACCCGCCATGAACTTTGTAGCGGGAACGCTGCGCTTGGACGGAGCGAAGTCGATTCTGGTATCCCAAGAGGAGCTTGAGTTCGACGTGAGCCACTACCCGTTTGTCGTCAAACCGTCCAACGGCCAGAAGGTGGTACTGGGACTAAGGCCTGAATCGTTCCACCGGCCTACAGGCAGGGGCGCCACCTACCAGTTGACCAACGGGATTCTGGAACCGTTGGGAGCCACGGTTTTGTACTACTGCCAACTCGGTGGTACCGACGTTGTGGTGTCTTTCAATCCGACTGACCTGCAAGGGGTCAAAACCGACCAAGCCCTCGAGGTGTCTATCGACCTCGACGCGCTCTCGATCTTCGATGCGGCCACGGAGCTGCGTCTGTAAACCTGTAATGACTTCCAGTCATCGACTGGAGACAAAGAGTCATCTATCCTAAGGAGGATATCGTGAAGAGAATATTGTCTGTGTTTCTCGCACTACTCGCGCTGGCTGTACCCGGCTTTGCGCAAAAGAAGGCCATCGGCGACCTGCTTGTGTTCAACAACTGGTCAGCCGCAGCCGAAATCGGCGCTTTGAACGTCGTACGCGGTGCGTTCCAAGCCCAGGGAGGCATCTGGAACGACATCACCATCGCTCACGACACCGGGGCAAGCATTCCGTTGATCAACATGGTCACAGGTGGAAATCCCCCCGATGTGTTTATCGAAAACAACGTTTCGCTTCGCCGCCAAATGATGAAGCAGAACTTGCTTGCCGATCTGACGAGTTTCTACAACGCTTCGGGAGCTGACAAGTTCATTCCCAAAGCAGCGAAGGATGCCATGGTTGTGGACGGCAAGGTGGTGAGCATTCCTTTGGGAATCCACATTGTGGGCACGATGTTCTACAACATCGCCGCGGCCAAGAAAGCCGGAGTTGACCCCAAGAGCTGGAAGACCGTCGATGCCATGTTTGCCGACTTCCCCAAAATCCGTAAAGCCGGACTTCTTCCTTTGGTTGTCGGAGCTCAGAAGTGGCAGGAAGATTATCTGCTCGGTGCGCTCGTGGCTCAGGTAGATGGTCAGGTGTACGACGATGTGTTTGGCCTGACTCCCAAGAAGGCTTCCATTGACTCGAAGGGAATGCGTGATGCTCTGGCCCTGTTCCGCAAGATTCAGCAGGAAGCCGACCCGGGTGCCGCCAACCGCAACTGGAACGATACCACCGCTCTGGTTATCCGTGGCGACGCTCTGATGCAGTTCCATGGCGACTGGATGAAGGGCGAGTTCATCGGAGCCAAGAAGGTATTGGGCGTGGACTACGACACGTTCTTCCTTCCTGGCGCCAAGGGTCTAGTGGTCACTATCGATGAGGAAACCTTCCTCAAGCCGAACAACGAAACCAAGAAGAACACCCAGGAACTGCTGGCTGGAATTATGCTCCAAAAGGAGATCACTGAGAAGTTCGCTGCGATCAAGGGCTCGACGCCCATCCGTTTGGACGCTACTGCTAATGCAGACAAGCATTCCAAGATGGTGCTTGCCGCTCTGGCCGACCCAAAACTTGGCCACCCTGTTCGCAACATCACGATGGACAACGACTTTGCTGGTGCCTATGGCGACGTGACCGACGCGTTCTGGAACACCCCTTCTATGACTGCCGATCAGTATATCAAGACCCTTCAGGCATCTTTCGACCAGGTATTCTAATTAAATAAATAAGGGTGCCGCCGTTAGTGTTTCGGCGGCGCTCCTTACAGGAGTCTTTCATGGCTAAGGCCAAATGTGGAGTTTTTTCCCATGTTGTGGACGTGGGCTCACCAAAGCTGGTTGGGAAGTCCATTTTCGATGCGGTTGCGCAGACCTACACCCTCACCGGGGGCGGGAAAAATCTTTGGGCCGAGCGGGACGAGTTCCACTTCGCAGCGCTTCCCTGGCATGGTGATGGCATCTTTACCGTAGAAGCCAATCTTGAGGGCAAGGGTGTTGATCCCCACCGCAAGTGGGGCATCATGCTGCGTGATGGCATGGCGGCCGAGGCGGCCTATGCTGACGCCTGCGTGCATGGCGACGGTTTGACGTCGTTACAATATCGTACTGACGCAGGCAAAGAAACCCTTCAGGTTGCCGCTGCGATGACCTTTCCGGAGGTGGTGCAACTGGAAAGATCTGGCAACGAGTTCATCATGCGAGCTGCCAAGCGCGGCGAAAAGCTTGAGGAAACCGGGAGAGTCGTCCTGTCGTTTCCGCAGGACCTCCAGATGGGACTGTTTATTTGTTCCCATGAGCCGACGGTGCTGGAAACGGCGGTGTTCCGCAACTTCCGCGCCGACGTTGCCGCAGCGCCCGAAGTCGATGGCGAGAAGGTACTTTCTCCTAGCCGACTCGAGGTAATGGAAGTCGCTACAGGCCACCGCCGTGTCGTTTATTACAGCAAGCAGCATTTCGAGGCCCCAAACTGGTCGCGAGACGGGAGCTACCTTTTAGTCAATCAGGGCGGGCACCTCTACCGCTTCAACCTATCCACATCGACGTACACGCTTCTGAACACCGGTGACGTGGCGGCCAACAACAACGATCACGGCATTTCCTTCGACGGAAAACTACTGGCTCTTTCGAGCACCACCGTGCAGGCCGGGCGCAAGACTTCGTCGCAAATCTACGTGGTGCCCATCGACGGCGGTCAGCCCCGCAAAGTGACCGATGACGCTCCCTCTTACTGGCACGGCTGGTCACCCGATGGAAAAACCTTGGTGTACTGCGCTGAACGCAATGGGGTGTATAACATTTGGGGTATTCCTTCTGCTGGGGGCAAGGAGTTTCAACTCACCAACAGCCCCGGCCTGGACGACGGCCCCGAATATAGTGCCGATGGTAAGTGGATCTACTTTAACTCGACCCGCACGGGACGCATGAAGATCTGGCGCATGAAACCCGATGGCTCGGGCCAGGAACAGGTCACCAAAGGCGACGACAACGATTGGTTTGCCCACCCTTCGGCCGACGGAAAAGTGCTGGTGTACGTTACCTACCCCCCAACCGTACCTGCGGCAAAACATCCCACCAACCAACGAGTCACCGTGCGCGAGCTCAACTTGGCCACGGGCAACGAGCGTGTGCTCGCCTGGCTCTATGGCGGGCAGGGGACCATGAATGTGCCCTCTTGGAGTCCTGATGGCCGCTTCATAGCGTTTGCCTCTTACACCTATGGAGACCCATCGCTGTGACCGCCCCTCAGCCCCAGCGGCCGGCCATTACAGGCCTCTCGTCGATGGCTTTCTATGCTAGCGACGTGAAGCAGACGTTGGAGTATTACCGGAAGGTCCATGGATTCGAAGACCAGAAATTGGTCACCGATGATAAAGGCGCCCTCCAGTCGGCGTTGGTTAGGATCAACGAGCGCCAGTGGGTTGAGCTTCGCCCTGAACTGGCTCCGGGCACCGACAGGCTGATTCAATTCGGCCTCGAGGTGGCAGACGCCGAGGCGTTGCGGGTGTGGTTAGGTTTCAAGGGCTGGGAAGTTCCACCTGCCACGACTTTGAGCCCCCAGGGGAACCGCAGTTTTGTTGTCAAAGATCCCGACAACCATCGGGTGGAGTTTGCTCAGTACCTCCCCACCGGCTGGCCTCTTCGCGGCGCAGGTCTGGTGCCGATGCCTAGCCGACTTTCCACTTGCTTGATGCACACGGGTTTTGCTGTGGCTTCCCTCGAAAAATCCCTCGCATTCTACCGAGACCTATTGGGCTGCCGGGAGTTTTGGCGGGGCAGTTCCAACGAAAAGACTCTCGCCTGGGTGCATCTGAAGCTTCCCGAGGACGAGAACTACGTTGAGTTTATGCTCTACGACGAACCTCCCACGTTGGAATGGCTTGGGGTACTAAATCACTTTGGCCTAGAAGTTACGCAGATGGCACCGGTGATGGAAGAGGTCAGCCGCCGGGTGGGTGTGAAGCCTTATCCCAGGGAAGTTGGCTACAGCATTGGCAAGTGCCGTCACCGGTTGGCCAACGTTTACGATCCCGATGGAACGCGGGCCGAGTTCATGGAAAGAAGCACCTTTGACGGGATTCCGACTCCCTCATCACCCCTACCGGGGCCCGCATGAAGGAAAACACCGTTTCCACCACGCCAGTGGCCATCACTTGCGACTCTCTTCTCGCAGAGGAAGCTGAGCTTCAACTGAAGTACTTTGACGAGACTGTGGCTTGGCAATTGGGCACCTGGATGGTGGAAACGGCCCAACGGGAAGCTTCCGCGCCCACGCTTTCCATCACCCGGGGGCGTCACCGCTTGTTTCATTTTGCTTTTGCGGGTACCTCAGCCGACAACGACGACTGGGTGGCCCGCAAGTCCAACACCGTTTACCGTTTTGGCCACTCGAGCTGGTATATGGCCTTGTTGGTTGTCAAGGAAAACACAGACGGAGCCACCCGCTACCAGATTTCCGCCGCCGACTACACCTTTGGCGGGGGCGGTGTACCAATTTTTGTGCGCCACGCGGGACTCGTTGGTTGTGTGGCTGTTTCGGGGATTCCCGGCGACCGAGACCATACCCTAGCCGTCGATGCTTTGTTGGCTGTGATCAAAAAACAAGGAGAAGAAAAATGAACATTCCACTGAAGGACAACACCGCTGTGGTGCAGATTGCCATTGTGGTACGCGATATTGAAAAGACCGCGCGAGCGTTTGCCGGCGTCTTCGGGTTTCCGGTTCCCAGCTGGTCGTATACCGCCGGCTATGACCAAGCGGCAACCATCAATCGGGGCGTGCCCTCCGACGCCAGGGCCAAACTGGCTTTCATGCACTTTGGTGCGCTCGAAATCGAACTGATTGAACCCGACAACGAGCCGAGTACCTGGAGGGAGTTTCTCGACGAGCACGGTGAGGGAATCCACCACCTGGCATTTTCGGTGAAAGGGATGGCGCAGCATACCACCAACCTCGAGGCTCTCGGGATGCCCCTGATCATGAAAGGCGAGTTTACCGGAGGGCGATATGCCTACTTTGATTCCAACCCTTCCCTCAAGTTTATTTTAGAATTGCTGGAGCACGACAAATCTTGAAAGCCCTCGGTTTTTTCGGAGACTTTTACCACAAGGAAGAAGCCCAGCACACCTTTTTCTCGGCTGCGGCTCCTGGGGTAAACTGGCAATCGGTAACGCCACTGGCCTTTGACTGGGACCAACTTGATCACTATGAGTTGGTGGTAATGGCCGCCGAAAACCGTTTGGATCCCCCTCGATCTGACGCCTCGTGGATGAGCGCTGCGCACGAGAATCGGCTTGTCGACTGGGTGGAAAAGGGCGGTAACTTGCTAGCCTTTCACTCTGGGTTGGCTTCGTACCCGGAAGGGGGAGCCTATGCGGCATTGGCAGGGGGGTCGTTCCAATTCCACCCCGTGGAGCACCCGCGGTTCCGATTTGTCCCCGAGCAGATACAGCACCCGCTTCTGGCTGGAGTGGAAGCGTTCGAGTTGACCGACGAGCAGTATTTTGTCCGCCGACCGGCCTCCGGTTCGCTTCTGCTTGGCAAGCTTGAATCGGCCGACTATGGCACTTCCTCGGCCTTTTGGTGCGCCGAGCGCGGAAAGGGCCGCATCGTTGGACTCACCCCAGGGCATACGCCCGCGTCGCTCACCAACCCCGGGTTGATCCGGCTGGCCTCCCATAGTATCTCTTGGCTGAGTGCTAATCCGCAGGCTCATCGTGCCCGCTGAGCTCGGGCTCGGATGCTGGTCTTTCGGTGGCAAGGGGCCGGAGGCTCCCGATGACAAAAACTCAAGCAGACTCATGGAGCAAGCCTTGAGGGCCGGGGTGACCCACTTCGACACGGCCCAAGACTACGGCCAAGGGCACAGCGAAACGGTGGTAGGGCAATTCGCCGCTACTTCTTCCGCTAAACCGTTCTTGGCGACCAAGGCCGCCACGTGCGAGCCTAGCGAAGTGCTCCAGCGCGTCCGCGAAAGCTTGAGTCGCCTCAAGGTTTCTGCTATCGACCTGTTTTACATCCACTGGCCCAAAACTGGCAAAGACCCCGCCCACATGGTGGAAGCCCTCGAAAACTGCCGCAGCCGGGGTTTGATCAAAGCCATCGGAGTGAGCAATTTTTCCGTGCCTCAGATGGAGGCCGCAGCCAAGGGTGGACGCATCGACTATCACCAAATGGGCTATAACCTCGCTTGGCGTTTCCCCGAAGAGGAGGTTTTACCCTTCTGCCGGGAGTACCAAATACAAGTGGTAGCCTACAGCCCCATGGCGCAAGGCCTGCTCACCAACCGCGGTTCCGATCCCGACAGGTGGGCTCCAGGCGACCCCCGCAGGGCGACCGTGTTCTACCAGCCGGAAGTATGGCCACGGGTGAAAACCTTCTTGGGGTCGCTTGGGGCTGTTGCTGCGGGAGCCGGGCTTACCCTTGAGGAGTTGGCTCTCCGCTGGGTACTCACCCGACCGGGGGTCAGGGTGGCTGTCGCCGGGGCTAGCAGTTCGCAGCAACTGCAGGCTTTGGTTGAGTTTTCGCGCCGTGCCACGCAGCCGACGCCGGGTTTAGACCAGCTTGAAGAGTATTCGCTGGCTTTGAGGCACGACCTGCCTGCGGTGGGTAACATGTTTTTGCATTACCCTTGATTTGGCGCCATGGGTTGCATAAACCGCAAAAAACTGCCTTTGGTAGGAACTATTTCTCGGTGTCTGGCATCACCAGAAGCATCAGGCTCAAGACCATGTCGAGAGCCATCATGGCTTTATCGAGTTGTGCAAAAACACTGGCCGTCCGCCGATGCAGAGAGGGGTCGAGAGAAAAGTAGCGGGGAGTCTTGGCGGTCGCATCGGCTTGGTAACCTAAAAGAAGGGTTTGGAGAGCCTTGAGGGAACTCAGTCCGAGACTGCAGACCAGTTCTGCCCGGTCGTTGGCGCGGGAAATAGCCAGTTGAGGACTGTCACGATGATGGCCTTCTGTGAACTTTTGCTGCATCAGCTCGTCAATCTGGATCAAGGGCGACTGGGAAGAAGAGGCAAAGTCTACGCAGAACTTAGTCAGCATTTCGATCAACTTGAAGTAGGGCACCAAGACCTCGCGAAACTCCCGTCGGTCTGATTCCTTGATGAAGTCGATTTCCAGTTGAAACCGTTGAAAAACGGGGCGAAACAGTTTCTCGTCGTAGGCTATTCGAAAAGACTCGAGAATCTGCAACCCTTCGAAGAAGTTGAGTTCCGGGAGGCGTTTGCTCAGGAGGAAGTCGTTGGTGAGCTGGTTGTACATAGGGATCACTGCCAATTCGTGGCCGGCAAACGCGGCTTCCACCTTTTGGGCATTTCCCTTCCTCTGGTCTTGGCGCTCCTGGAAACGGATCTCGCTCTCGAACTCGCCGAGCAGTTGCCGTATTTCGGCCTCGAGGTTTCCTTCATGGTAGGAGGCCTTTCTTAAGGGAAACTCGGCATCGGCAAGGATGCCCCTCACCAGCACAGAGAAACGGTCGCCGTCGAACAGCTTGGCCAAAACTTGGCGAAGAGGCTTTAGCTTTTCCAAATCGACCTGCTGGTATGCGGCCTTGAGGACGAGGTCCATCATGGGGCCTAGCTGTATTGGCTTGGCAACGTAATACAAGTCAAGGAGCTGGTCTGCCATGAAAAGGCCTTTCGGTGGTGAGGTGGAGGTCGGATACAGCTCGTGAAGTTCATCCCAAGGATGACAGCACAGGTGCAGTAAAGCCACCAAATCGGTGTAGGCTAAGTCCCAGTCGTGGGCACTGGAGTGGGGAAGGCTCGCCACTCTGGCCACCAAGGTGGCACGCGCCGCAGCGTCGAGGGGAGCGGTAAGTTTGAGTTGCTCTGGCGTGAGCTGATGACGAGCTAGCAAATCCTCAATCAGGTGCTGCCTCACCACAGGCAAGTAACCCGAGGGAATGCTCACTTTGCTTTTAAGGTGAACCTCGGCCGCGACTTTCTCGCAAGCATCTCTCAACTCGGCTATCGAGGCTCGAAACTCAGGGGTAAAAACATCGAGGACAGGCCGATACCACGGGGGCTGAGTCTTGTAGAGCGAGCTCCACATTTTGGCGAGTAACCTGTCGTGGCTGTCGGCATTCACCAAGCCGGGAAAGTGAAGGATCAACCACCTGCGGAAGGGGTGAAACTCACTGGTTTTGGGCAAGGTTTCCGCCGCCATCCTGTAACTTAGGTTTTGGGGGGATTCTTTTTGGCTGGTGGCTTAGTGGCGCTCGCCTTGGGCGCAACTTTGGGTGCCACGGCTTTAGGTGCTGACACTTTTGGTGCAGCTTTAGGGGCAACGGCTTTAGGTGCTAATACTTTTGGCGCAGCTTTTGTTACTGTTTTCTTGGCCTGCTGGGCTCCTTCAAGTTCGGCCTCCAAACCCTTAAGTTCGGCTCTCAAGGCTTTCCAAACTACCTTGGCATCGTCGGAGTTTTCCACGAGCTTCGACTCCAGCCCGTCGCGGTCCTTTTGGAGTTGATCGAGGCGCTGAATCACCTTGGCTATCGCAGTGATGGAAACGCCGGCTGCGGCAGCCTTGTCGATGACTTTTCGGCTGGCCTTCAGAACATCTTTTTTGTTTTTTGCCATGACCTGTCCTCCCTAATCTAACACCTGCCCTTAATGCTAGTTCACAATAGGTCGGTTTTCAAGCAAAAGATTGACCAACTTCACATCGATTTCTGACTTAAGGATCTTAAGTTTATCCCAAGAGGGGGGGGTGCAATGAACGTTGTTGTCATTGGGACTGGTTATGTTGGTCTGGTTACCGGAGCCTGTTTTGCCCGCATGGGGAATCGAGTCACGTGCGTGGATATTGACGCTGGAAAGGTAGCATCCTTACAGGGAGGTGAGGTTCCAATTTACGAACCAGGCCTTCAAGATTTAATCCGAGAATACGGGTCCACCGGCGAGTTGAGCTTCACTCTTGACTTGGCTGCTGCTCTCCAAGACGCCCGTGTAGCCTTTCTCACGGTCGGTACTCCCACAGACTCCCGGGGTGATAGCGACCTTTCCGGGGTCTACTCGGCGGCTCGTTCCATCGGAACTACCCTCGACCACCCACTGGTGTTGGTGACGAAATCGACGGTACCCGTGGGAACTACCGAACGGGTGGGAGCCCTAGTTCGCGATGAACAGGAGGCCCGAGGCTTAGTGAGCGAAATCAGTCTGGTCTCTAATCCCGAGTTCCTCAAGGAAGGAGCCGCCATCGAAGACTTCATGAACCCCGACCGGGTCGTTTTGGGAAGCGAAGACCCACAAGCCCTGGCGGTAATGAAGGAACTTTACCGACCCTTTCTGCGCAGCCACGAACGTTTTTTTGAGATGGATGTCCGCTCGGCGGAAATGACCAAATACGCCGCCAACGCCATGCTGGCCACCCGAATCAGCTTCATGAACGAGGTTGCGGCCATTTGTGAAGGGGTGGGTGCCGACATCAATTTAGTGAGGGTGGGAATCGGCTCCGACCCACGTATCGGTTACTCGTTTCTGTACCCAGGAACCGGCTTTGGTGGCTCGTGTTTCCCCAAGGACCTTCGCGCCCTCATCAAAACCGCCCAGGCCTGCGGCACGAATCCGGAATTGCTCGAGGCCGTCAACCAGATTAACGAAAACCAAAAGTATATCCTCGTGCGCAAGGTGGTTTCTCGGTTTGGCGAGGACCTGCGGGGCTTAACTTTTGGGGTGTGGGGCCTTGCGTTCAAACCAGAGACCGACGATTTACGCGAGGCGCCAAGCCTAGTCGTGATTAGAGAGTTGGTCGAACGTGGTGCTAGAGTGCGGGCTTATGACCCCCGCGCCATGGAAGGGGCAGCTGCGAACCTGGCCCACTTTGCTCCGTCTGTTGTTTGGGCTGAGAGCAAGTACGAGGCTGTGCGCGGCGCTTCAGCTCTGCTGCTTCTCACCGAATGGAAAGAGTTTCGCAGTCCCGACTTTGGCGAAATGGCACGCTTGATGTGGAGGCCGGTAATTTTTGACGGACGCAATCAATTTAACCGCCACTCGCTGGCCGAAGTGGGCTTCGAATACCATCAGATCGGTGCGCCCTTGGCCGAGGTCGCCACGGCGGTGGGGGTGTGAGTTCTGTGGTAGCTCAGCTCAAACTCGATCGGTTGTATACGGAATCGCCGCGACGCAAAGCCACTTCCGGCGAGCGGTTTGTGGTGATGAGCGACCTTCATTTAGGAAGAGGCGATTCGAACGACGACTTCCTGCGAAATAGCAAACTCTGCCTTGACGCCCTTGAGCATTTTTACCTGGCACGCGACTATACCCTCATTCTCAACGGCGATATCGAGGAACTCCTTCGCGTCCCCCGGGAGTCTGTCGTCGCTTACTGGACCTCGTTTTACGAACTTTTGTCTCGTTTTAGGGCCCGCGGCAACCTCATCTGGCTGATCGGAAACCATGAGATAGTTCCCGGACGCAAGAACGATCCGTTTTATACGAGTCACCTCGACGGCGAGAGCATGGTTCTGGAAATAGGCGGGAGGGAACTTTTTATTTTTCACGGGCATCAGGCCGGCGTTGCCAATTCGGGTCGCTTCAACAAGGCCATCGCGTGGAGCCTGAAACTCTTTGCCAACACCTTGGGAATAGGCAACAAATCCGTGGCACACCACAGCGTGAAGAAGTTTAAGCTCGAGAAAGCCGCTTACGAGTTCTCTCGAAGACGGGGGTTGTTGTCGATCATGGGGCATACCCACCGGCCTTTATTTGAATCCCGTTCCAAGCAGGAATCGCTGAACTTAGAAATCGACCGCTTATGCCGGGCCTATTCCCGTGTCGACGAAGGACGTCGTGCCTCGATACGACGCACAGTTCGAAACCTGAAACAGCAGTACCTCTCTTACTCCCACAAAGGCCATCCGGTTAGTAACGTCTACGGCAACATTCTGGTCCCCTGCCTCTTCAATTCGGGTTGCGCCGTGGGAAAGCGTGGCTTTACCGCTCTGGAAATCAAAAACGGCCACCTAGGACTCATTTTCTGGACCTCGCCAGAAAGGTCACCCTCCACCAACGACTACAACGCCTACAAGCCTTCCCGTCGTTTTGGGAACCTTGCCTATAGAACTATCTTGCGACGCGAGTCGCTCGATTACATTTACGCCCGCATTGAACTGCTGTCGCGGGGGTAGGCTTTCCAGAAGACGAACCAAAGTAGTGAGTTCACCAGGTAGGGAAAGGTTCCCACCCAGAACATTACCGTGGGCAACCCTGCCGAGGCCGACCAGTAACCTACTAGCAAGCTCAGCCCGGCAGTGGCGCCGCCCTGAACAAACGAAAGGAGAAACCCGAAGACGCTGGTGCGGACCTCAGGAGGACTAACTTTGGCTATCATAGGAAGCACGCAACCCGAATAGCCGATGGCGCTCACCAAGCCCAGCACGCCAAAGGCCACATAGGTCATCCACAACTCAGGCCAGGCGATTTGGAGTGCCAGGGAGCTGGTAACTGCATAAGCCAAAAGAAACAGTTGCATCAGCCAAACCCTCCCCCGCTGGGGCCAAGTCCGTTCGAATCGGTCACCTAGCCAGCCACCGGCAAGCGAGCTGAAAACAAATCCAACCGCTGTGGCTGCCAAGGCCCACGTCCCTTCTGAGTTGGTCAACCCCCTGACATCCACAAGGTAGGTGACGAGGAATGAGACCAGAACAAGGCTAGTCGACAACGCCACCGAAGGTATAAGCCAAAGCAGGGTCTTATTTCCGCGCAGAGCCATCAGATTCGACCACTGAACTGGAAATGACTCCTGTCGTTGGGCCAACTGTACCGGTTCTTTTACAAACAACAGGATGAGGACTCCAGACACTGAACCTAGGCCACCCATGAGCCACATTCCCCACCTCCAACCCTCCGGACTCCCAGTCAGAAGTCCGATAAGCGGCGTGGAAGCAACAAGAACCAAGGCTCCAAGGCTACGCAAGGTCCCGAAAGCTCTGCCTCTTTCTTGGTCACTGT
>Ga0114970_10002310_pt1 | contig 14294 bp, 13 predicted proteins | sample M_140205_XF_Meta_FD_87030 | JGI IMG/M metagenome (GOLD analysis project Ga0114970, IMG submission 87030) | Freshwater microbial communities from Lake Montjoie, Canada to study carbon cycling - M_140205_XF_MetaG | ecosystem: Environmental > Aquatic > Freshwater > Lake | place: Lake Montjoie... | reverse complement strand
TTCTTCTGGGTTCGGGGGAGGTGGGGGTGGAGATCTTTTGGGGTGAGGGCCCTTTGAATTGGACGAGTTCGTCGGCAAAGACTTGGGCGGGTTGATTGCGAAGATATTTTAAAATGGCATCCATGAATGGGGCGCCAAATTCGTCGAGTTTTTTGGTGCCGACGCCGGTAATTTTCGCGAAGGTTGTCTCGGTGATAGGGGATTCTCGAGCCATAATGCGGAGGGAGACATCGGAGAAAATGCTGTAAGCGGGGACATCGCGGGAGTCGGCGATTTCTTTGCGCAAGGAGCGGAGTTGTTCGAAGAGGGCTTCGTCGCAGGCGATTTCTCCCGCGCGGCGTGGGCGACCATCTGTGGCGGTGACTTCGGGGGTGGGGAGTGGACGAGTGAGATTGATGGAGCGTCGGGAGCGGAGGAACTCGAGACCTTCTGGGGTAATTTCGAGAGTGCTGAATTTTTCGGTGGATTGGCGACAGAAGCCGAGGCGAATGATTTCACGGCCGAGGGCGGCCCATTCGGTGCGGGAGTGTTCTTTGCCGATGCCGTAGGTGGAGAGTTGGTTGTGTCCCCATTTGAGGAGTTTTTCTGAGGCTCCGCCGGTGAGGATTTCGGTGATATGATTGAGGCCGACGGCGAAGCGGGAGGCTTGGCTTAAGCGATAGACGCAGGAGAGAAATTTTTGGGTGGCCAGCGTGCCGTCGAAAGTTTGGCGTGGTTCGAGGCAATTATCGCAGCCTCGGCAATTGGTGTCGGGAAAGTCTTCACCGAAGTAGCGGAGGAGTTCGGCGCGACGGCAGGCGGCGCATTCGGCGTAGTGGACCATTTTCTGGAGTTGCTCGCGGGCGACGCGTTGCTCCTCGGGATGGGGTTTTTCGTCGATGAAAGTCGTCTGTTTGATGACATCACCTGAACTGAAGAGGAGGAGACATTCGCTGGGGAGTCCATCGCGTCCTGCTCGACCGGTTTCTTGGTAGTAGCCTTCGACATTTTTCGGAAGGTCGTAGTGGATGACAAAGCGGACATTGGGTTTATTGATTCCCATACCGAAGGCGATGGTGGCGCAGATGACATGGATTTCGTCGCGTAGAAAGAGTTCTTGATTGCGTGCTCGGGTGGAGTCATCGAGGCCGGCGTGATAGGGGCAGGCCTTGATGCCCTTGGCGACGAGTTTTTCGGCGACGCTTTCGGTGGTTTTGCGGCTGGAGCAGTAGATGATTCCGCATTCGCGGCGGCGGCCTTGGATAAAGCTGAGGGTTTGTTCGAAGGGTTTGGATTTGGGGATGACGCGGTAGGCGAGGTTGGGGCGATTGAAACTGGCGACATAGGTGCGGGGGTTACGAAGGCGGAGGTGTTTGACGATATCGACGCGGACGCGTTCGGTGGCGGTGGCGGTGAGGGCCATGAAGGGGACCTCGGGGAAGACCTCGCGGAGTTTAGCGAGTTGTCGATATTCGGGGCGGAAATCGTGACCCCATTCGGAAATGCAGTGGGCTTCATCGATGGCGAACTGGGCGACATTCCATTGGCGGAGGAATTCGAGAGTGCCATCGAGGAGGAGGCGTTCTGGGGCGGCGTAGAGGAGTCGATATTCGCCAGCGAAAAGTCCGCGGTGGCGGCGTTTGGATTCGGCGGCGGAGAGGGTAGAATTGATGAAAGTGGCGGCGATGCCGCTGGCGTTGAGGGAGTCGACCTGATCTTTCATGAGAGCGATCAGTGGGGAGACGACCACTGTGAGACCTGGGCGGATGAGGGCGGGGAGTTGGAAGCAGAGGGATTTTCCTCCACCGGTGGGGAGGAGGGCAAAGACATCACGATTGGCGAGGGCATCGTGGATGATTTCTTCTTGGAGTGGGCGAAAGAAGTCGTAACCGAACGATTGCTTGAGCGTGCGAAAGAGATCGTTGGTGGGCATGAGATTGGGGTTGTAAGGTAGCGGAATCCTCGTTGGGGGAAGAGCGAGGGAGCTAGGGGGTTTTGGAGGGTGGAGGAATGAGTACCCAGCGCATGCCTGCGGCTTCGGCGGCGGCGATCCCGCTGGCGGTATCCTCGAAGACGAGGCAATCTTTGGGGTTAACGCCAAGTCGTCGAGCGGCTTCGAGAAAAGGATCTGGGGACGGTTTTCCGTGGAGATAGTCTTCGGAGCAGACAATGGCGTCGAAGATATCGGCGATTCCGAGGGCTTGAAGGGTGGAGATGACGACTGAGCGATTGCCGCCTGAAGCGACGGCGATAGGCTTGATGCCTGAGGTTTCGATGGCGAGATCGACGACTGATTTGATGGCTTTGACCTCGTCGATCATGGTGAGGAAAAGGGCTTCCTTGGTTTCGAGGAGTTCGGCGACGGGGAGGTTGAGGCCATTGCGTTCGTTGATGATTTCGAGAATTTTGGCGGTTGGGGTGCCACCGAGTTCGTAGTGCATGGCTTCGGGAAATTTGTCGGCGTGAACGCCTAAGGCACTGGACCAAGCTCGGTAATGAGCTGGCATAGTATCGGCGAGGGTGCCGTCGCAGTCAAAAATGTAGGCGGCGAAATGGCCATCGGGGATGCGGAGGTCTGAAGTGTGCATGGAGTGAAAGGTTAAAGAAGTGGGGGTGAGTTTTGCATTGAATGAGCAAATGAAAAAGCAATCGCTGCGAAATTCTTTTGGGGGGTGAATAAGAAAGCCGAAGCCCGTGAGGGCTTCGGCTTTAGGGTTGAGAGTTTTAGATGAAGGGCGAGGGCTAGCTACCGGCGTCGGTTTTTTCCCCGGCTTTTTTCCAGCCAGCGATGCCTGGAGAATAGTGTTGAACGTTGGTGTAGCCGAGTTCTTTGGCCTTGGCGGCGGCCCGGGCGTAAGCGCCGCAGTGTTCGTTGCCACAATAGGCGACGATGAGGGCGGCTTTGTCGGCGGGGAGTTTGGCGGCGAGCTCGGTGTTAGCGGTGGCGAAGTCGATGGCGCCGGGGATATGACCAGCTTTGAAGCTGTCGGAACCATTGACATCGATGAGGGTGACCTTTTTCTGAGCGATGGCTTGTTTGAGGTCGGTGGTGGTGATGGCAGGGAAGTTATCCGCGGCCAGGGCGAGGAGTGAGGTGAGCGCGAAAGCGCAGAGGAATGAAGTGAGTTTTTTCATAGGGGGGTAACATGAGACGGGTTGAGTTCTTCGTCAAGTTGAGGAAATTGGGGAAGTTTGGTCTGGCAGATGGGTGAGGGAATTCGATAATTTTTGGTGAAGGACTGGCGAGAACATCGGCAGAGATGGGATTGTCGCCACGATTATCTGGAGATTTTTTTAAAATATATGTGTCGAGAATTGATTTGTTTGACTCGTTGGGTGGGGATGTTGGCGGTGATTTGGGGATCAGCGTGTGCGGGGTTGGGGGCGGTGAGTGTGCCGGTGATTTTTTCGAATAATATGGTTATACAGCGGGACATGCCGGTTCCGGTTTGGGGGTGGGCAAAGCCAGGGGAGAGAGTGACTTGTGAGATGGGCGGGGGAAAGGTCACTGGGGAAGCGAATGCGGATGGGCAGTGGATGTTGCGGTTGCCAGCGATGCCAGCGGGTGGGCCATTTGAGATGGAGGTGCGTGGGGAAAATACCTTGAGATTTACGGGAGTGTTGGTGGGTGAAGTGTGGGTGTGTTCTGGGCAATCGAATATGGAGATGGGGGTAGGGATGTCGAAGGATGGGAAGAAGGAAGTGGGTGGGGCGAGTCATGCGAAGATCCGGTTATTTTTGGTTCCGAGAAGGGCGTCGGGGCGGATGATGAGAGATGTGGAGGCGCGGTGGAAGGAGTGCAGTCCTGCGAGTATTGTGGAGGGGGGGTGGAATGGGTTTTCGGCGGTGGCGTATTATTTTGGGAGGGAATTGCAGGAGGTCTTGAAAGTGCCGATTGGGTTAATTGAGTCATCTTGGGGGGGGACGCGGATTGAGCCGTGGACGCCGCCGGTGGGGTTTGCTGGGGTGCCAGAGTTGCGAGGGATTGGGGAGAAGGTGGAGGTGGCGAATGCGGATGATGTGAAGGCGACTGGGGTGGTGCTTGAGCGAGCGGAGCAAGCGGTGAAATTGGCTCGGAGAGAATTGGCGGAGGGGAAAGCGGTGGCGCCGATTTCGGTGGTGATTCCGAAGCATCGATTGGAGGGGAACGGGGATCCGAGCAGTTTATACAATGGGATGATTCATCCGCTGGTGCCTTTTGGGATGCGTGGGGTGATTTGGTATCAAGGGGAATCGAACAATGGGGAGGGGATGCTTTACTTGGCGAAGATGAAGGCGCTGATTGGGGGATGGCGGAAGGTATGGGGACAGGGAGATTTTCCCTTTTTGTATGTGCAAATCGCTCCCTACAAATACGGGTTGGGGCGGATGGAATTGCCGATGATTTGGAATGCCCAGTTGGCGGCGTTAACGATTCCGAACACGGGGATGGCGGTGACTACGGATATTGCGACGGTTAACGACATTCATCCACCGAACAAGCAAGAGGTGGGGCATCGGTTGGCGCTTTGGGCGTTGGCGAAGACTTACGGGAAGCCTGAGTATGTATTTTCAGGTCCGATTTATCGGGGAATGAAGGTGAGCGGGAATCAGGTAACGGTGGCATTTGATGAGCTGGGGACGGGGTTGGACGCGATGGACGACCTCGATTTGACGCACTTTGAGTTGGCTGGGGAGGACGGGAAATTTTTTCCTGCGAAAGCGACGATTGTGGGGGAAGTGGTGGTGGTTACGGCGGAGGGATTGGAGGCACCGACGCGAGTGCGGATGGGGTGGGATCAGTTGGCGAGACCGAATTTAGGAAACAAAGAAGGATTTCCGGCGTCCCCGTTTTCTTCGGCAGAATTGGGGCGGTAGGCAGTGGGGGAATTTAGAGTTTGCTGAGGAGTCGATCGACCTCGACGTAGCGCTCGATCATCGACTGAATTTTGTCAATTTTCTCTTGGTCACCGGGGAGGGTTTTTACGGTCATGGAGTGGATATGGCTGGCGACGGAGTAGCTATCCAAGGGTGAGGTGATCACGGGGATTTCGGATTTTTTGAGTTGATCTAAAATGGCGGGGCTGGGTTGGAGATCGCCGCAGAGGATGAGGCCGGTGATATTTTGGTCATGGGGATTTTCGGTGGAGGAGAAGGCGATGGCGGCGGCGATGACATCTTCTCGGTCGCCTGGAATGATGATGAGTGTGCCGGGTTTGAAGTAGGCGACGGCGTTATTGGAGGTCATAGCGCCGATGATGACTTTTTGGACGCGACGTCGGGAGCGATTTTTGCCGTTGAGGAAAGTACCTCGGGTGGACTTGGCGATTTGGCTGAGGGTGGGGGTGGAGAGGATGGGTTCTTCTGGGATCGTGCCGAGGAGATCGATTCCGAGGCGATCGAGGCCCCGCTTGGCGAAGTCTCGGATGTAGGAAAATTTTTCGGGGAGGACCTTATTGATGATCACGCCGATGACTTCGACGCCTTCCTTATCGAAGAGGGCTTTATTGAGGGCGACTTCATCGATGGGGCGGCCGATCCCGCCACCGGTGACGAGGATCACCTTACTGGAGAGGAGGTTAGCGACGCGGGCATTGGAGAGATCGAAGACGGAGCCGACGCCGGCGTGGCCAGTTCCTTCGATGATGACGAAGTCCTTTTCCCAAGCGGCCCGATCGAAAGAATTTTGGATTCTGCGGACGAGAAATTCGTGATTGGCATTTTCGATGTAGCGGCGGGTGAAATCGGGTTCGACGGCGATGGGGGACATGGCGTCGAGGGGAGTATGGACGCTGTAAGTTTGGCCGATGAGAACGGAATCTTCGTCGATGCGTTGGCCTTCAATTTCGACGAAGCGTTGGCCGACGGGTTTGATGAATCCGATCCGACCGAGGCGTTTGCGGAGGGCGGCGAAGAGGCCGAGTGCGGAGGTAGTTTTGCCGTCATTTTGTTGAGTGGCGGCGAAGAAAACGCGTGGAGTCACCGTATTCATAAAGGAACGGAAGGGGTTGGGGAGGTTTAGGCGAGATCGGGGTAGAGGTTTCGGAAATCGATGGCTTGGAGGCCGATGATGGCGGCGACGCCGAGGATATTTTCGATACTGGCGCCTCTGGAGAGATCGGCGCAGGGTTTGGTTAAGCCGAGGAGGATTTGGCCGTAGGTTTCTGCGCCGGCGAGATGTTGGACTAATTTGCTACTGATGTTGCCGCTATTGAGGTCGGGAAAGATGAGGACATTGGCGTGGCCGGCGACAAGACTATGGGGGGCTTTGCGGTGGGCGAGTTCGGTGAGGAGAGCGGTATCGGCTTGGAGTTCGCCATCGACCTCCATTTCGAGACGTTGGTCGCGGATTTTTTGGCGGGCGAGGGCGGTGGCGGCGGCCATTTTGCGAGGGGAAGCGAGATCGGCGCTAGATTTTGTGGAGAAGCTGAGCATGGCGATGCGGGGTTTATTGCCAGTCATTTGGCGGCAGATTGTGCCGGTTTGGACGGCGATTTCGGCGAGTTGTTCCACGGAGGGCTCGGGGATGACGGCGCAATCGGCAAAGAACATCACCCCGCGTTCTCCGTGGCGAGGGTGGGAGAGATCGAGCATCATGCAGGAGGAGATGGAGGAAGTGGTGGGGAGGGGTTTGATGAGTTGAATCAAGGGGCGGAGGGAGCTACTGGCGGTTTCGCGGGCCCCGGTGATGAGGCCATCGACGAGGGCATATTGGACCATCATGGCGGCGAAGTAATGGGGATTACTGAGGAGTTGGGTGGCGGCATCGGGACCGAGGTTGTGGTAGCGTTTGAGTTTTTCGAGTCGGGAGATGAAAGCGGGGAGTTCGGAGGAAGTGGAGGGATCGATGATTCCGATGTGATCGATGTCGATTTTTTCTTGGAGGGCGATGGCTTCGATCTCGAGGCGTTTTCCGAGAACGACAGGGGCACCGAGTTGAAGTTGAGCGAAGCGGGAGGCGGCGTGGAGGACGCGGGGTTCGGTTCCTTCGGTGAAGACGACGCGTTTGGGGTGTCGGCGAAGTTTTTCGAAGACGGTTTCGATGTAGCGCATAAGGGGGGGAAGTTTGGGGATAAACTTTGGTGGGGACAAGCGGAGAGTGCTTGAGGTGTGATGGATGGGTGGTTTATTTTTGGGGGACTGCTTCGATTTCACTGATGTACGCTCAACTTGCTGATTATCATGTTCATACGCCACTTTGCCATCACGCGAGTGGATGGCCGATGGAGTTTGCGGGTCGGGCGGTGGAGCTTGGTCTTGGGGAATTGGGGTTTGCGGATCACAATCCGATGTCGGCGAGTTTTGATGATTGGCGGATGCTGCGGGAGGATTTGCCGCGCTACTTTGAGGAAGTGGAGAAGGCGCGGGAGGCCTATCCTGGGTTGAAGATTCGGCTGGGTTTGGAGTGTGATTTTATTGATGGGCGGGAGGAATGGATTGAGGAATTGCGAGGGATGGCGGATTGGGATTATTTTATTGGGAGCGTGCACTATTTGCCTGACGGCGTGGAAGTGGATCATCCGAAGTATGTGGGGAGGCCGAGGGAGGGTGGGGTGGAGGGAGTGTGGAAAGCCTATCATGAAACGTATCGGCGAGCGATTCGGAGTGGGCTTTTTGATTTTATGGCCCACCCGGATTTGCCGAAGAAATTTGGGGAGATTCCCGGGGGAGATTTGCGGAGATTTTACGAACCGGTGATTGGGGATTTATTGGAGATGGAGACGCCGTTTGAGTTGAATACGGCGGGATGGCGAAAGGCGTGTGCGGAGCAGTATCCGGCGAGGGAATTTTTGGAGATGGCGGCGTCGTCGGGGGTTTCGTTATTGATCAATTCTGACGCGCACGCGGTGGAGGATTTGGGGCGTGACTTTGAGAAGGCAGTGGAATTAGCTCTGGCGGTGGGATTTACGCGAACAGTTCGGTTTGATCGGCGGAAAGTTTCTTTCGTCCATTTGCGATGAAGCTGATTGCACGAGGTCGGGAGATGCGCTGGCCGCGTCGGTCGGTGATTATGGGGATCGTGAATTTATCGGTGGATTCCTTTTCGGGAGATGGGGTGGGGAGTTGCGAGGAGGCGTTGGATCGGGCGCGGGGGATGATTTTGGAGGGGGCGGAGGTGATTGATATTGGGGCGGAAAGTGCGCGAACGAATCGGGTCGCGATTAGCGAGGCTGAGGAGATTGGGCATTTGACGAGGTTTGTGGAGGGGTGGGAGTTGATGATTGAGGGGTTGGGAGTGAGTGAACGGCCGTGGTTATCGGTGAACACGTGGCGACCGGGGGTCGTGCGGGAGGTGTTGGCGGTGGGCGGAGATATTTTGAATGATATTGGGGGTTTGCCGACGGGGGAGAACGCGGAGATTTGTGGGCGTCATGGGGTAGCGTTGTTGATTATGCATAGTGTTGGGGAGCCGAAGGTGGCGCATACGGGGGTGAGATATGAGGATGTGATGGAGGAACTTCGGAGATTTTTTGGGGAGAAAGTGGCGCTGGCAGAGGGGGCGGGGCTGAGTCGGGAGTCATTGATTTTGGATCCTGGAATTGATTTTGCGAAGCAGCGGGAGGACAACCTGCGGATTTATCGGTCGCTGGAAGAGTTGCGGGAATTTGGGCGCCCGATTCTTTTGCCGGTCTCGAGGAAGACGGTGATTGGGGAGGTTTTGGGGTTGCCGGTGGCGTCGGAAAGGGATGCGGGGACGGTGGCGTGTATTGTGCAAGGGATGTTGAGGGGTGGGGCAATTTTTCGGGTTCACAATGTGAGAGCGGCGGTGCAGGCGGTGCGGATGATTGAGGCGGTGGAAGGGGTGGAGTGAGAGGATGGAATTGGGCTCGACGGAGGTTGGGGTTGGGGGATAGTGAGACGCTCGATTTTGAGGACAACTGATGATTGAAACACACTATTATATTGCGTGCGATTTGGGGGCGGAAAGTGGTCGGGTGATTTTGGGTTGTTTGGCGGATGGTCGAGTGACGATGGAGGAGATTCATCGGTTTGGGAATCGTCCGATTAGAATAGGGAATTCATTGCGGTGGAACATTTTGGGGATTTTTGAGGAATTAAAGATGGGGCTTCGTAAAGTGGGGTTGATGGGTAAGCGGATTGAGAGTTTGAGTGCGACATCTTGGGGATTGGATTATGTGCTGAGTGGGGCTGGGCAACCGATGCTTTCGTTGCCATATCATTATCGGGATGAGCGGACGGAATTGAGCTATGCGGCGGCGATGCTTTCGCCGGGATCGGAGGTTATTTTTGGGGAGACGGGCATTCAATTCATGCGGTTTAACACCCTTTATCAATTGATCGCGGAGAGGGAGAAGAGTCCTGGTTTGGTGGATTTGGCGGATCATTTTTTGATGATCGCGGACTACTTGCATTTTTTGTTGAGTGGGGTAGCGGTGAGTGAGGAGAGCATTGCGAGCACCACGCAAATTTATGATGGGAGGCAGGGGAATTGGTCGGAGGGGTTGATGGAGGTTTTTTCTCTACCGAAGAAGATTTTTTCTCGGATTGTGAGTGGGGGGACATCATTGGGATGTTTATTGCCTGAGGTAGCGGAGGAGTTGGGGTTGGAGAATGTTCAAGTGGTGGCGACTTGTTCGCATGACACGGGGGCGGCGGTGGCGGCGGTGCCGGGGATTGGGGATGACTGGGCTTATTTGAGTTCGGGGACTTGGTCTTTGATTGGGGTGGAGTTGCCGGAACCGATTCTGAGTGCGGAAGCGAGGGAGTATAATTTCACGAATGAAAGGGGATTTGGAGGGACGACGCGTTTTTTAAAGAACCTCGTTGGGCTATGGATTTTACAGGAGTGCCGTCGGGAGTGGGAGTTGATGGGGACGCGCTATGAGTATGAAGATTTGAGTGAAGCGGCGGAAAAGGCGGAGCCGTTTCGATCGTTGATTCACCCCAACGACCTCCGATTTTGGAAACCAGATGAAATGCTGGAGAAGATTCGGTCCTATTGTTTGGAGACGAATCAAGCGGTGCCTGTAACGCCTGGGCAATTTGCGCGCTGTATTTATGAGAGTTTGGCGTTGCTGTATGGGAAGACGATTAGCGAGATCGCCTTAGTGAGTGGGCGGAAGTGTCGGCGATTGCACATTGTGGGAGGCGGGAGTCAGAGTCGATTTTTGAATCAGGCGACCGCGAGTGCGACTGGGTGTGTGGTGCATGCGGGGCCGGTGGAGGCGACGGCGGTGGGGAACATTCTTTTGCAGGCGGTGAGTCTTGGGCATCTTGACTCTTTGGAGGCCCTGCGGGGAGTGGTGCGTGACTCCTTTGCGATTGAGGTCTATCAACCAGAAAGCTCCGTCGGGTGGATGGCCGCGACGGAGCGTTTTGGAGAATTGCCGGGCTGACTCGCTGGGGTCGAGGTGAGACCGCGGAAAAAACTGGGGGGTGATCTTTTGGTTATTTAGCGCGCTTGCTATCGATGTAAGCGACGACGTCACCGACGGTCTTGAGTTTTTCGGCATCTTCGTCTGGGACTTCGATACCGAATTCTTCTTCGAAGGCCATGACGAGCTCGACGGTATCGAGGGAATCGGCACCGAGATCTTCAATTAGGGAAGCCTCCATCGTGACTTGTTCAGGGGTGACGGACAGGCCTGTAACCACGAGATCTTTTACTGCTTCTTCGGTCGATTTTTCTGACATAAATTGTAGTGAGGTTTCCGATTAATTTGGTTGGAGTTGAGTCGTTCTTTATAGAGGTAGAGGTTGGTGATTGGCAATCATAAACTGAGGTTTTCTTCAAGGATCAGGGGTATCAATGAAATCGGCACTAGCATCTGATGCCAGAGACAGTTAATAAGGGAGGCTATGAGTGACTTGCCTGGAGATTTTGATCTTAAATTTTTGCCTGATTGGTTGAAAGAGGGACCGATTCAAAACCCTTACGCGAACTTTGAAGGCGAGGGGGGTGATCGTCCGCGACGAGATCGGGATGATCGAAGTCCGAGAGGCCCGCGACCAGAGCGTCGTGGGGCCCCTGGGCCCCGTGGGGACAACCGTGGACCGCGTCCTGATCGGCCGGCTGGGGATCGAAATCGTGGGCCGGGTGGGGGGAGTCGTCCTGAGGGGATGCGTAGTGGTGGTGGTGGGCGGGAGCAAGAATTTCGGGCAGCGCCGCGTCCGCAGAGGGAAGTGGCCCCGGCGCAATTGCGGGTGGAGTTTTTACCGGAGGCGAATGCGGCGATGGGGATAGCGAAGCAGATTCGGGCGAGCGGGCATGCTTTTGCGGTCTTTGGGACGAGCAAACTCTTTTTGGATCGCCCTGAGCGGCATGTGGTTCGGGTGACTTCGAGTGATCCTGGGGTGCCACTGTTTCAGGTCGGGAGAGGACCGATTTCGTTTCATCGTGGGTCGGTGGAGCGGGATGCGTGGGGGTATTTGCGAGATGAGTATTACAAGACGGAAACGGTTCAGGGGGAGCCATTAAAGGGAAACTTCACGAATGTGGCGCGTTGCCGATCGGTGAGGGTTTTATTGGGGCCAACGAACCATCACAGTTACCAGAGTGGGTTGCGGAAACTCTATGAGGATCGCTTTCGTCGTCAGATGTCATTTGGGGAGTTTCAGCAGCGGGAAATTGAGGTGGTGAATGATCCGGCGGTTGTTGCGGAGTGGAAGGAGCAGGCCCGATCGAGCACGAGTTATTCGACGACCCAAGAGGCGGAACCGGTGATTTTTTCGAGTCTCGGCGAGGCGGAGGCCCATTTTCGGAAGGTCTATTTGCCGGGGTTGTTGAGGAGTGGGACGAGTTTAGAATGCAGTGGTCAAGCGAGTCGTGCGGGGACGGATCGTTACGTGACGGACGCAGTGCGAGCGGCGTGGGAGGCGGAGAGCCGTTTTCCGCAGCAATTAGTGAACGCACTTTGCCCGTACTTTGCGGATGCTGGGCTGACATTTTTCAAGCATCGGAAGAAGATGCTTTATGTGTGCACGATTAAGCCGCAGAGGCATTTGATGAGTGAGAATTTTTCTCAAGGAATCTCGATGATTTTGCAGGTCTTGGAGACGGCGTATCGGGTGAAGCGTCCGGAGTTAGCGGCGAAGATTTTGGGTGCGACGGATGATGCGGCGGAGGGAATTGCTCGGAAAGCGCAACTGGCGTCGGATCTTCATTATTTGATTTTGGCGGGGCATGTCATTGAGTTTTCTGATGGGAGCTTGGAGTTGCCACTGGATCCGAGGGCTCGGCCTGAGGGTGAGGCTAGGCCGATGCGGAAGAAGTCGCCTGAGGGAACGGCGGTGGCGGTGGGGAATGTTGGTAAGGCTGGAGCGGTAGTTTTGGAAAGTCTTGCTGGTGAAAATGTTGTGGATATTGCGATTGGGCAAAATTCGACCTGTGAGAGTGGAGGGGAAGCAGAAGTCACTGTGGCCGTGTCTGAGGTAACTGACGCGACCGAAGTGGCGGAAGTGGCGGAAGTGGCCGAAGCGACTAAGGTAGATCCTGTGGAGCGGCCGACGTAAGTTGGAGGGTGGGGGGAGTGGCGCTGATTGGGGCGCGCTCCTTAGGGGTGATTTGGTGAGATGGTGGATGGGATAATTTTGAGGAAAGAGCGGTGGAATTGGGACTTGTTTGGTCGGTCGCGGTGATGTTTATGGGGGCGAGTGTCGTGATCTGTGGCACTTGGGAGTGGAATTGGGGATGCTTTTTTATGATGAAAAATTACAAATTAATTATTCCAAGTGTGGGGATGTTCCTCGGCTTGGTTTCGGGAGTTTTTGGGCAATATCCGAATTGGGGGCATGTGGGGAGTTTGAGTATTTTGACGACGGCGAATGGGGGGGACTTGCCGGCTTCGGCGGTGCTGGAGGGGTTTCCTTTGCTGGTGCGTTTGCGTGGGGAATTTTTTAATTTTAAGGAAGCGAAAGCGAATGGTGAGGATATCCGTTTTTCTACGGGAAAAGGGGTGGCTTTGCCGTATCAGATTGAGGAGTGGAATGGGGAGAAAAGAACGGCGAGTATTTGGGTGCGGATGCCGGTGATTAAGGGGAATACCTTGGAGGAGATTCGGGTTCACTGGGGGAAGGCGGATGCGGTAAGTGAGTCGAGTGGGAAGGCGGTATTTAATGAAACGAACGGCTATTTGAGCGTCTGGCATATGAACGAGACGGTGGTCGATGAGGTGGGGACCTTGGAGTCGAAGGACATGGGGACATCGTTGACTGGGGGGATTTTGGGGAAAGCCCGCCATTTTCCGGGGAAGCAGGGAATTTTTTGTGGGGAGAAGATTGCGAATTATCCATCGGGGGCGAGTCCGCATAGTACGGAGGGATGGTTTCGGGCGGAGATACCAAACACCACGATCGTGGGTTGGGGAAATGAAGGGGGGAATCGTGGGAGTAAAGTGCGGATGCAGTTTCGGAGTCCTGCGCATGTGCATGTGGACAGTGATTTTTCTGATGTGTGGGGAAAGAGCACCTTACCGATGAAGGAGTGGATCCAAGTCGTTCATACCTATCAGAGTGGGGAGGGGAGAATTTATATTAATGGGGAGTTGGACGGGGCGGCGGGGCCGATGTTGAACATTAAGAGTCCCGCGCGGTTGTGGATTGGGGGGTGGTATAACAACTATGACTTTGTGGGGGATATCGATGAGGTGAGGATCTCGAAAGTGGTGAGGAGTGCGGAGTGGGTGAAATTGCAGTATGAGAATCAGAAGCCGATGCAGACAGTGGTGGGGCCGATCGTGCAGAGTGGGAATGGGTTTACGGTGACTCCTGAGGTGGCGAGGGTGGAGGAGGGGAAGCGGGTGACGTTTAAGGCGGAGGCTGGGGGGGCGGTGAAGTTGTATTGGATTTTGAAGAAGGGAGGGGTGGAGAAGTTGTTGGCGGTGGACCAGTTTAGTTTGGAGTTTGAGGCGGGTCGGGTGACGGGGAATCAGTCGGTGATTTTGCAATGTAAGGCGGTGTATCCTGGGGGAGTGAAGACGAAGGAGATGGCGATCACGATCGTGGAAGCGATTGCGGATCCTGTGTTTACGCTGAGTGCGCCTCGGGAATGGGATGGGCGGAAGAGGATAGAGGTCGTGCCTGTGGTGAGTAATTTGGGGGCGATGGGGGGAAAGGGAGTTGGGGAGATGAAAGTGGAGTGGAGTGCGGGACCGTTTGCGGTGACGAAGGAGGAGAAAGAAGGGAAGTTGATTTTGAAGAGGGGAGAGAAGAGTGGGAAACTGACGGTGACGGCGACGATGAGTAATGGGGGAGAGTCGGTGAAGCGGGAGGTGAGTTTGGAGGTGACCGAGCCGAAGAAGGACGCGTGGGTGGTGAGGGTGGCCGGGAAAGAGGAGAAGCCCGAGGAGGGGCAATTTTACGCGCGGGACGATCGG
>Ga0114970_10002308_pt1 | contig 14306 bp, 14 predicted proteins | sample M_140205_XF_Meta_FD_87030 | JGI IMG/M metagenome (GOLD analysis project Ga0114970, IMG submission 87030) | Freshwater microbial communities from Lake Montjoie, Canada to study carbon cycling - M_140205_XF_MetaG | ecosystem: Environmental > Aquatic > Freshwater > Lake | place: Lake Montjoie... | reverse complement strand
GGCGCTGGCCAGCCCGGGCTCGCGGCGCGAGCAGCCTGCTGATGCCGGTTCCGATCGCCTGCCGCTGATCGGGCGCAGCCCGGCGATGCAGGAAATCTATCGCGTCATCGCGCGCCTCACCCAGACCGACCTGACCGTGATGATCATGGGCGAGAGCGGCACGGGCAAGGAGCTGGTGGCCAAGGCGCTGCATGACTATGGCAAGCGCCGCTATGGCACCTTCGTCGCCGTCAACATGGCGGCGATCCCCAAGGAACTGGTGGAAAGCGAATTGTTCGGCCATGAACGCGGCGCCTTCACCGGCGCCACCAACCGTGGCGTGGGCCGCTTCGAGCAGGCCGAAGGCGGCACGCTGTTCCTGGACGAAATCGGCGACATGCCGCTGGAAGCCCAGACGCGGCTTCTGCGCGTGCTGCAACAGGGCGAATACACCACGGTGGGCGGGCGCACGCCGATCAAGACCGATGTCCGCATCATCGCGGCCACCAACAAGGATCTGCGCCAGCTGATCGGGCAGGGCCTGTTCCGCGAAGACCTCTATTATCGCCTCAACGTGGTGCCGTTGCGGCTGCCGCCGCTGCGCGAACGCGTCGAGGATATTCCCGACCTGGTGCGCCATTTCCTGCGCAAGGCCGAGGAAGAGGGCCTACCGCACAAGTCGCTGGACAATGAAGGCCTGGATATTCTCCGGCGCCATCGCTGGCCGGGCAATGTGCGCGAGCTGGAGAATCTGATCCGCCGCCTGGCCGTGCTTCATGCGGGCGACGCCATTCCCGGCGCTGCCATCGCGGCGGAACTGAAGGAGCCGGTGCGCACGCTCGGCGCCGACGAGGATGGCGCACCGCAATCGCTGTCGGGCTCGGTCGAGCAGTACCTGACCCAGTACTTCCTGGCGCATGGCGACAAGCTACCGCCGGCCGGCGTTTATGACCGCGTCCTGGCGGAAGTGGAACGGCCGCTGATTTCGATCTGCCTGGCGGCGACGCGCGGCAACCAGATCCGGGCGGCCCAGCTGCTGGGCCTCAACCGCAATACCCTGCGCAAGAAGATCAAGGACCTGGGCCTCGAAGTAATAAAAGGCTTGCGCAGCGAATAGCCCCGGAAACCGCCAAGTCCTTGGCAAAGAATGTTGTAAGATTGCATCGCAGCATTCTTGCAACAGTCCGTGTCTCGGGTACACTCCCGCCGCTCCAACTAGGAACGGCTCAGTCCCCAGATGGCGGATACACGACAGCGCCTCACCATGCGTTCGGTCTCACGCCCCTCACGCTGGGCATTGTGGATCGGCGTTCTGGCGATCCTGACGGGTAGCTTCACCTACGCGGTGCTGAGCGGTCTGACGCCGATCTCGCTGTCGCGCGGCGAAGTCATCGCGCTCCTGGCCCTGAACTATACTTTGGTATTGGCGCTGGTCGGCCTGATCGCCTGGCGGCTGATCCAGCTCTGGACCGAGCGCCGCTCCGGCCGGGCCGGCGCCCGCCTGCATGCCCGGCTGGTGGCCTGGTTCATCGCCATCGCGGTGGCGCCGGCGATCCTGGTGGCGATCTTCGCCGTGGTCACGCTCAACCTTGGCCTGGAAAGCTGGTTCTCGGAGCGGGTCAAGCAGGCGCTGGGCAGCGCGGTGAATGTCAGCCAGGTCTATGTCGATGAGCACCAGGCCGCGATCCTCGCGGACATCCGCTACATCGCCGACAACATCCAGAACGATCCCACCCTGTTTGACCAGAACAAGCAGGTGATCGAAGGCCTCTTCATTGCGCGGCTGGGCACGCTGGCGCGCAGCCGGGGCCTGCAGGCCGTCTATCTGTTCGACAGCACCGGCCTGGCGCTGTCCCGCACGGCGCCGCCGGTGCAAACCTTCAAGGATCCGCCGCCGCCCAACCGCTCTGATATTGCGCAGGCGCGACAGAGCGTGGTCGTGGCCAATCCGCGCCCCGACCTGATCACGGCGCTGGTGCAGCTGCAGAAGCTTACCGATGCCTATCTCGAGGTGGTGCGCGTCGTCGATCCCAAGGTTTTCGGCTACTACCTGAGCAATCGCGCGGCGGTGACCGAGTATGACCAGCTCGACCGCAACCGGCAGGAAGTCCAGCTTGCCTTCTTCGCGCTCTATTCGCTGGTCTCGCTTCTGGTGCTGCTGGGCGCGATCTGGTCGGGGCTATGGGCCGCGAACCTGCTGGTGCGGCCGATTTCGTCGCTGATTTTTGCCGCCGAGCGCGTTTCGGAAGGCGACCTGGAAGCGCAGGTGACGGTGGAGCGCGACGATGACGAAATCGGCACGCTGGGCCTGACCTTCAACCGCATGACGCAGCAGCTGGTGGCGCAGCGTACCGAGCTGGTGGATGCCAACCGCCTGCTCGACCAGCGCCGCCGCTTTACCGAGACGGTGCTTTCGGGTGTTTCCGCCGGCGTGGTCGGCGTGAACCATGACGGCAGCATCACGCTGGTGAACCGTGCCGCCGCACGCCTGCTCGATGCCGCGCCTGACGACATGGAAGGCAGCTTCTATGCCGAAAGCATGCCGGAACTGGCGGCGCTGATCCGCAAGGCGATGGAGGAGCCGGTGGCCCGCGCCTCGGGCGAGGTGCAGGTCCGGCGCGGCGCCAAGACCCGCACCTTGTCGGTGCAGGTGTCGGGCGAAACCGACGCACAGGGCTTCGTCGTCACGTTCGACGACATCACGGACCTGGTCTCGGCGCAGCGCACGGCGGCCTGGGCCGACGTCGCCCGCCGCATCGCGCACGAGATCAAGAACCCGCTGACCCCGATCCAGCTTTCCGCCGAGCGGCTCAAGCGCAAATATGCCAGCGAGATCACCACCGACCCGGAGCTGTTCGCGCAGTGCACCGACACCATCGTGCGCCAGGTCGGTGATATCGGCCGCATGGTGGACGAGTTCTCGTCTTTCGCCCGCATGCCCGCGCCGGTGATGCGCCGGGAGAATGCGCAGGAACTGCTGCAGCAGGCGGTGTTCCTGCAGCGCGTCGCCCATCCCGACATCACCTTCGCCACCGAGGCGCCCAAGGACTTGGTGCATTTCGAGGGCGATGGCCGCCTGATAAGCCAGGCGCTGACCAACGTGCTGAAGAATGCGGGCGAGGGCATCGCCGCCCGCCTTGCCAAGGGCGACGACACGCCGGGCCGCATCACCATCGCGGTGGAGTCCAATGGTTCGAGCTTCGCTTATCGCATCACCGACAATGGCGTCGGGCTGCCGCCGGAACATCGTCACCGGCTGACCGAGCCTTATGTCACCACGCGCGCCAAGGGCACGGGGCTCGGCCTGGCGATCGTGCGCAAGATCATGGAAGACCACGGCGGCGAGATTGCGCTGACCGACAGTGAACAGGGGGAAGGCGCACAAGTCATGCTCACGCTTCCCTTCATGCAGAAGAATATGAAAGGCAGGGACGATAATGGCCAAAAACGGCTCGCTGATCGCGTCTGAAATCCTCATCGTCGATGACGAAGAGGATATCCGCGATTTGATTTCCGGCATCCTGGCCGACGAGGGCTATGCCACGCGCGTGGCCGGCGACAGCGAGGCGGCGCTGACGGCGGTGCGGGCGCGCCGGCCCCAGCTCATCATTCTCGACATCTGGCTGCAGGGTTCGAAGCTGGACGGCATCGAGGTCCTGGACGTGCTGACGCGCGAGCATCCGGAATTGCCGGTGGTGATGATTTCCGGCCACGGCAATATCGAAACGGCGGTGGCCTCGATCAAGAAGGGCGCCTACGATTTCATCGAGAAGCCCTTCAAGTCCGACCGCCTGCTGCATGTGGTCGAACGCGCCCTGGAAGCCGCCCGGCTCAAGCGCGAAGTCCGCGAACTCAAGCTCAAGGTCGGTGACGAGGGCGAGATGGTGGGCAATTCCACCAGTGTCGCGCAGCTGCGCATGCTGATCGACAAGATCGCGCCCACCAACAGCCGCGTGCTGATCACCGGTCCGGCCGGATCGGGCAAGGAAGTGGCGGCGCGCCTGATCCATGCCAATTCGTGCCGCGCCGGCAACGCCTTCGTCGCCGTCAACTGCGCCACGATGGAGCCGGATCGCATCGAGATAGAATTGTTCGGCACCGAGAATGGCGATGGCCCGCGCAAGACCGGCCTGTTCGAGCTGGCGCATAACGGCACGCTTTATCTTGACGAAGTCGCTGACATGCCGCTGGAGACGCAAGGCAAGATCTTGCGGGTGCTGATCGACCAGACCTTCACCCGCATCGGCGGCCAGACCCGCGTGCAGGTCGATGCGCGCGTGGTCTGTTCTTCCACCCGCGACCTGCGCTCGGAGACCGAGGCCGGCCGTTTCCGCGAAGACCTGTATCACCGCCTCAACGTGGTGCCGGTGCGGGTGCCTTCGCTGGCCGAGCGGCGCGACGACATTCCCCTGCTGGTGAACCATTTCCTCAATCGGCTGTCGTCGGCATCGGGCCTGCCGATGCGCGAGATCGGCGACGATGCGATGGCGGTCCTGCAGACGCATGGCTGGCCGGGCAATGTCCGCCAGCTTCGCAATATCGTGGAACGCCTGCTGATCCTGGCGGGCGATGAGACCGAGGCGGTAACCGCCGACCTGCTGCCCAACGATCTAGGCGGCGGCGCCGGCGGCAATCGCCGTTCCGGCGACCTGGTGATCTCGCTGCCGCTGCGCGAGGCGCGCGAGATTTTCGAGCGCGATTACCTGGTGGCGCAGATCAACCGCTTTGGCGGCAACATCTCGCGCACGGCCGCCTTTATCGGCATGGAACGCTCAGCCCTGCACCGCAAGCTCAAGTCGCTGGGCGTGGGTTCGGCGCAAGGCTTCAACGCTTGAAATGGGCGCATAAAAAGCCGCCGGGCCGCGTTGCCTATGTCAACGGCCGCTACCTGCCGCATGGCGCGGCGGGCGTGCATATCGAGGATCGCGGCCTGCAATTCGGGGATTCGATCTACGAAGTCGTCTATGTGCAGGCTGGCGCGCCGCTGGACGAAGAGGGGCATCTCGTCCGCCTCGAAAACTCGCTGGCGGCCCTGGAGCTGGCGATGCCGATGTCGCGCACGGCCCTGCGTTTCGTGCTGCGCGAGGTCATGCGCCGCAACCGCCTTGCCGATGGACGCCTTTATCTGCAGGTGACGCGCGGCGCCTTTCCCCGCGACCATCCCATTCCCGATGAACAGATCAAGCCGACCCTGATCGTTACGGCCCGCAGCAGCGACCCTGTCATTGCGGCGAAGAAGCTAGCCAGCGGCATCACGGTTGTGACCCAGCCGGACATTCGCTGGGGCCGGCGCGACATCAAGACGACACAGCTCCTGCCCAACCTGCTGGCCAAGTCCGCCGCCAAGCGCGCGGGCGCAGGCGAAGCCTGGCTGGTGGACCGGGATGGTTTCATCACCGAAGGCAGCGCCACCAATGCCTGGATCGTCACGGCGGCCGGTGATGTTGTCACCCATCCGCTGGGCCCCGAAATCCTGCCCGGCGTAACCCGCAGCGTGATGCTGGCGCTAGCGGCACAGGCAAAGATCGCCGTGGCCGAGCGCAAATTCACGCTGGCCGAGGCGCTGGCGGCGCGGGAGGCGTTTATCAGCTCGGCCTCCGGTGCGGCGGTGCCGGTGCTGGCGATCAATGGCAAGCAGATAGGGGACGGCAGGCCGGGGTCGCTCACGCTGCGATTGCAGGCGCTCTATGGCGGCCTCAAAAGTGGCTAAACTATTTTTCGTAAACGTCATTTCCCTCTTTCGCAATTGCAGCAATCCGGTATGTTTGCGCCTGCGTATATCCCCGTACGCCACGAAAAATGGGCCAACCCATGAGCGAAAAACAACAGAATCTGCAGGACACTTTTCTCAACGCCGTCCGCAAGTCGAAGTCCGCAGTCACCATCTTCCTGATCAATGGCGTGAAACTGCAGGGCAATATCACCTGGTTTGATAATTTCTGCGTCCTGCTGCGCCGTGATGGCCAGTCTCAGCTCGTCTACAAGCACGCCATCTCGACGGTGATGCCGCTGGGTCCGATCCAGCTTCAGGACGAGCCGGGCGACGCCTGACATTGGCGAAAGCTAAGTCTGTACAGCGCACCGCGCTGGTGGTGCATGTCGAGCCCAAGGCGCGCAGCGCCCACTCCCTGCGTGATGCGCAGGCGCGGCTGGAAGAAGCCGTCGGCCTTACCGTTGCCATCCACCTCGATGTCGTCTGGGCGGCCATCGCGCCCCTGGCGCGGCCCGTGCCCGCGACCTTGCTGGGCACCGGCAAGGTCGAGGAAATCGCCGCGCAGGCCAGGCTGCTCGAACCCGAGATCGTGATGGTCAACGCGGCACTGACACCGGTGCAGCAGCGCAACCTGGAGAAAGCGTGGGGCACCAAGGTGCTCGACCGCACCGCGCTCATCCTCGAGATTTTCGGCGAACGCGCCCAGACCCGCGAAGGCACGCTGCAGGTCGAGCTGGCGCATCTCAACTATCAGCGCTCGCGGCTGGTGCGATCCTGGACCCATCTGGAACGCCAGCGCGGCGGCTTCGGCTTTCTCGGCGGTCCCGGCGAAAGCCAGATCGAAAGCGACCGCCGCCAGATCTCCGAGCGCATCGTGCGCATCAAGAAAGAACTGGAGCAGGTCAAGCGCACGCGCGGCCTGGGCCGCCAGGCGCGCAAAAAGGTGCCGTACCCCGTGGTGGCGCTGGTGGGCTACACCAATGCCGGCAAGTCGACGCTCTTCAACCGGCTGACCGACTCGCACGTGCTGGCCCAGGATCTTCTTTTCGCCACGCTCGATCCCACCATGCGGGGCCTGAAGCTGCCCGGCGGTACGCGGGTGATCCTGTCGGACACGGTGGGCTTCATCGCCGACCTGCCCACCGAACTGGTTGCCGCCTTCCGCGCCACGCTGGAAGAGGTGCTGGAGGCCGACGTCATCGCCCATGTCCGCGACGTCGCCCATGACGAGAGCGCGGCCCAGAAGGCCGATGTGCTGGCCATCCTGGCCGAGCTGGGGGTGCCGGAAGACCGGCCCATCCTCGAGGTGCTGAACAAGACCGACCTCTTGGAGCAGGGGCCGCGCCAGGGGCTGGAAGCGCAAAGCAGGCGTGGCGTGGCCTATGCCGTGTCGGCCCTGACAGGCAGCGGAATTCCCGCGCTTCTGGCGGGTTTCGAGACCGCCGTGACGCGTGGAAACATCGTAGCAACGCTGAAGCTGGACGCCGGGGACGGGGAGGCGCTGGCCTTCGCCCATCGCCATGCCCAGGTGCTGGAACGGCGGGACAGGGCCGGAAAAGTCACCCTGTCCTTGCGGATCGCACCACAGGATCGCTCCCGGTTTCAGAACAAATTCTTGAAGAAAATTCTGTTTCAAGAGGGCGTTGCAGCCAAACCCTGATGTGAACAATGAAGTCCGCAGCCGGGCAGGGCGCGCCTTGCTACTTGATGCCCTTGGCCTTGGCGTCCTGCCACAGGGCTTCCATTTCCTCCAGCGTGGCCGCCGCAGGGCTTGAGCCCTTCGCCGCCAGCGACGCCTCGATGTGGCGGAAGCGGCGTGTAAACTTGGCATTGGCGGCGCGCAGCGCCGCTTCCGGATCGACCTTCAGGTGCCGCGCCAGATTGGCGACGACGAAGAGGAGGTCGCCCAGTTCTTCCGCGCGGTCGGCCTGGGTTGGGGCTTCGACCACTTCGCGGGCTTCTTCGGCGATCTTGGCCAGCACATGTTCGGCATTGTTCCAGTCGAAACCGACACTTGAAGCGCGTTTCTGAAGCTTTTCGGCCCGTACCAGGGCGGGAAGGGCGCTGGGCACATCGTCCAGCACGCCATGCTGGGCCTTGGCCTTTCGTTCATCGGCCTTCAGGGCCTCCCAATAGGCTTTCTGGTCTTCGGCATTGTGCTTGGCGTCTTCATCGCCAAAGACATGCGGATGGCGGCGGATCATCTTGGTGGTGACGGCCTCGACCACATCGCCGAAATCGAACAGGCCGGCCTCCGAGGCCATCTGGGCATGGAACACGGCCTGGAAAAGCAGGTCGCCCAGCTCGCCGGGCAGCGAGGTCCAATCCTGTTCCTCGATCGCCGAAGCGACCTCATAGGCTTCCTCGATGGTGTAAGGCGCGATGGTGGCGAAGCTTTGGTCGCGGTCCCAGGGGCAGCCACCGGGCGCGCGCAGCACGCGCATGATCTCGACCAGGGTGGCGATGTCGCGGGAAGGCTTGAGAGTCATCATGGCGGCACGTTAGGACGCGGGTGCAGGCGGCGCGCCAGCCATTTCGCCTCAGTCCAATTTATCGTATAAGTAATATTATGGGAAATAATGCCGGTGACTTCGGCCGCAGCCATGATAGAATTGGGGCATGAGCAATGAATCGCCCCCCACCGACATGAAGACCCGCGCCCTGGCGGCGCTCAAGGCAAAACAGGCCGCTGCCGCTGCCTCCAATACCCACGGCGATACCAAGACCCAGGGCAAGACAGGCGCCAAGGGTGCCAAGCAGCCCAAGCAGCGGATCATCCGTCACCAGGGTCGGTAACATGGCGGTCTATGAGAAGCCGCCCAAACGGCCGATCAGCCCGTCTCGCGGCAAGCATCGCCGCGATCTCATAGCCGAATACAACAAGCGCTATGCCGAGCAGCCTGCCACCGGCGATGGCAAGGTGACGTCCGCTCCCAAACCTGACGGCGAAAAAACCTGATACGAGGATGCCTATCCACTCTGCTCCGTGCGCCAAATAGCAATTGAAATCCGCTGCTTGACGGCAAAACCTGGCGAGCTGCTATCCTCGTAGCAGCCGCCTGCCGCGCGTCCGTAAAATGCGCGCATGACCAACCTGCAGCCCATCAATGCCGGCCTGCCACACGCCCATGCCGGGGCGCATGTCAGCCTGTGCGAAGCCGGAAAAAAAACCGTTCAAAAAAATGCGGTTCGAATACGGCCACGAAACCCGCAAAACGCCGTGGCGGGCAGCCCGGCAACCGCAACCGCCTTCGCCACGGCCGCTACAGCGCCGCATATCTTGCCGCGCGCCGTGAACGCAGGACGCTCCTGCGCGCCTTCCGGGCGGAATGCGAGATGCTGATCGCGTATGCGAGAGCGTCCACAGCGTCAAAGCCGGATGTGCGGCAAGGCCCCGATGCGCTCCGGGACCAGCGGACGGCCGGGCACGGAGATGGAATAGCCGCGCACCCGCATGCAGTCCCAATAGACGGCTTCCTTGCTGCTGAACGCGGCCAGCTCGCGATCCACGTCGCGGTCGCGCTGGGTCAGCACGGCGGTGACGGCGATGGTCGCCCGGCGGCGGCTGGCCGGCATGAGGCCCAGGCCGTTGCTGACCATGCGGGACGGACCGCCCGGGCCTTGCTCGGCATGGCGGCGGCAATTGGCGACGTCCGCCGCCAGCCGTTCCGGACCCTGGGGCACAGCGCAACCGCCCAATGTCACCAGTAGCCCGGCCAGCAGCAGCCCGCGCATCATTTGCGTGGCGTGACCTTGAAGCGGCTGAGCGCGTTGGCGGCGGCGATGAAATTCGGCGCCGCCTTCAGCGAGCGCTGATAATCGAAATAGGCATCCGAAATCCGGCCCAGATTCTCATAGGCGATGGCGCGGTTGAAATAGGCCAGCGCCATTTCGGACGGCCCCAGGTCGATGCCTTTCTGGATATCCACCAATCCGTCGGGATATTGCTGCAGCGTCAGCTTGGCGACGCCGCGATTGAGCCAGGCCTCGGCCTGCTCCGGATTGATGCGCAGCGCATTGTTGAAATCGTCCAACGCCGCCGACACTCGCTTCAGCTTGTGCATCAGCACGCCGCGATTCACCAAAGTGGCGACGCGGTCCTCGATGACCAGCGCATTGTTGAGCGCCAGGTTGCAACTGGCGATGCCGGCCAGCATGTCCATGCTGGTCTTGGCGGCGGCATAACAGGCCCGTTCCGGCCCCTCGCCGATCACGATCAGCGCGTCGGCGCGCGCGGCGGAACTTGCAATCGAGAGTGCCGAAAGGATCGCGGCAAATGCCAGATGCATTTTCATGGTTCACTCCGTCTGAGGGCGGGATTCGCGTTCGGGCTGACGGCGTTTAAGCAGAAGTTTACACAGAAATCACCCCGGTCGATCCCCGACATTCTGTATTGAATATACGGGGCTTAGGCCCGGATGATCATGCCGTCATGGGCCGGTTCGACGCCCGGCGGCAGCGCCGCCTTCAGGGCTTCATAATCCAGATCGACATGCATGTTGGTGAGGATGGCCCGTTTCGGTTTCACTCGCGCAATCCATTCCAGCGTGCGTTCGACATGGGCATGGCTGGGATGGGGGGTGTGGCGCAGCGCGTCGACGATCCAGTATTCGAGCCCTTCCAGCGCCGCGAAGGCGTCCGCGTCAAGGGCGTCCACGTCCGGCGAATAGGCCAGATTGCCGAAGCGGAAACCAAGGCTGCGAATGCGGCCATGCCCCTGCCCGAACGCCAGCACCGAGACATCGCCGCCGGGGCCCGGAATGTGGTGCGGCACGAAAGGTTCCTCCAGCACATGCGCGCTGACGATGGCCGGATAATCGCGGTCGGGCGGCGTCTTGAAGACATAGCCAAACTTGCGCGCCAGGCTGTCCAAGGCGAACTGGTCGCTCCACAGGTCCAGCTTCTTGCCGCCCTGTTCCAGCGCCAGCACGCGCAGATCATCCATGCCGTGCGTCTGGTCGGCATGGTCATGGGTGATGAGGATGCCATCCAGCCGGCCCACCTGCGCCGCCAGCAACTGCGCGCGCATGTCCGGTGATGTGTCCACCAGGACATTGGTAGTCTGCGCACCGCTACCCCGCTGCACCAGGATCGAGCAACGGCTGCGGCGGTTCTTCGGATTGCCGGGATCACAGGCCCCCCAGTATCCCGCGCCATCGGGCCCGCCAAGTCGTGGCACGCCGCCCGAGGAACCGCAGCCCAGGATGCGTACCTGGAGCGTCATGGCTTTGTCTGGCTTGGCGCTGTCGCGCCGGGCCGCTTCGCCTTGGTGAAGAGGCGAAAGAAATTGCCGGTGGTGGCGGCCGCGAGTTCTTCCGGCGTCACGTCCTTGAGACCGGCCAGCGTGGCGGCTGTGTGCACGACGAAAGCCGGTTCATTGGTCTTGCCCCGGTGCGGCACCGGCGCCAGGAACGGCGCATCGGTTTCCACCAGCAGCCGGTCCAGCGGCACACTCTTGATGACGTCGCGCAGCGCGCCGGAATTCTTGAAGGTGGCGATGCCGGAGACCGAGATCGACAGGCCCAGCGCCAGCGATGCGTCGGCCAGCCGCTGGGTACCGGTGAAGCAGTGGATCAGGCCGGTGAAGGCGCCCTTCCCCATCTCGTCTTCCAGCACGGCGATGGTGTCGTCATCGGCGTCACGTGTATGCACGATCACCGGCAGCTTTGCTGCACGCGCCGCCGCGATATGGGCGCGGAAGCTCATCATCTGTGGCGGGCGAGGGCTGTGCTCATAGTAATAATCAAGTCCGGTTTCGCCGATAGCGACCACCTTGGGATGCGCCACATGCGCCAGCAGCGGCGCGGGATCGGTCACCAGCTCCTTGGCGGATGCATGCGGATGGGTGCCGACGCTGCACCAGACATTGTCAAACCGCTCGGCCATCGCCAGCACGCCGGGAAAGCGCGCCAGCTCGGTGCCGATGGTCACCATTGCGCCGATGCCCGACGCCCTGGCCCGCGCCACCACGCCATCGGCGTCGGCGGCAAGCTCGGGAAAATCGAGATGGCAATGGCTATCGATCAACATTCAGATATTTCCCGAGCGCCGCGCCGTTCCAGCGATCAAGCGGGCCGCGCTCAGCACCGTCTGGCGCGGTTCCAGGTTCAGGCCGTCGGAACGGGCGAACAATTCCTCCAGCCGCGCCGCCAGCATGGCCCAGCGCCCGGCATCGCTGCCGGCGCGCGCCCGGGCCCGCACCCGCGTCACCAGCGTCTCGAGCAGATAGCCGCCATAGAGCGAAAGCCCGTCGCGGATGCGGCCGATCTTCTCGCCCAGCGCATGGAGCGCAACAATGTCGGGATCGCGCGCCGCGTCCAGCAAGCGGTCGGCCTCCTGCGCCAGCATGGCACCATCACCATCGGCCAGCGGCAGGGCCGCGCCAATGCTGCCGCCCGAAAGCCGCGCCAGCGCCGCACGTTCCTCACGGTCCGTGCCGGGCAGGAAATGCTCCAGCGCGCGCTCCACCATTGCATCGGGCAGTGGCGAAAGGTCGAGACGGCGGCAGCGCGAACGGATGGTGGGCAGCAGCCGTCCGGGCCGGTGCGACAGCAACAGCAGCATGGCATTCTGCGGCGGCTCTTCCAGTTGCTTGAGAAGCGCGTTGGCGGCGTTCTCGTTCATGTCGTCTGCCGGATCGACAATGGCGACACGCCAGCCGCCCGCGCCCGAGGTCATGCCGAAAAAGCCCGAGAGACGGCGCACTTCATCCACCGGCAATTCGGTCTGTGGCTTGCCGGCCTTGTTGAGGCCGCGCTTGAGCACCAGCAGGCCCGGATGGGCCCGCGCCGCGACCTGGCGCGCCACCGCATCATCCGGTGGCACGGAAAGATCGGCAGGGCCTTCCGCCGTCGCGCCATGACGCAACAAGGTGCGCGCCATGCGATAGGCCAGAGTCGCCTTACCGATGCCGGGCTGGCCGGTGATCAGCCAGGCATGGGGCGGGCGGCCACTGCGCAGGGCCTTCGCGGCCAGCGCCAGCGCCCTGTCCTGTCCCAGCAGGTCGGCTGCCTCGCGTGGATGCGGAAAACCGACAATGCGGTCGGACTCGAAATCCTCGTCACTGGAGGTTTTGCGCTTGGCCATGACGAATTATAGGGCGAAACGGGCCTGCACGGCCTCCCAAATCGCCGCGGCGACCTGGGTCTCGTCGCCCGTGGCGTCGATCACCCGGCAGCGGTCGGGCTGGCGCCGGGCGATATCCAGGAAGGCCTTGCGCATGCGCTCGTGGAAATCCTGGTCGAAGCCCTCGAAGCGGTTCTCGACCCCGCCGCGTGCGCCCGCGCGGACAAGGCCGGTTTCCACCGGCAGGTCCAGGATCAGCGTCAGGTCCGGCTTGAAATCATCCAGCACGGCGGCATCGATGCGGCGGATGGTTTCGCGTTCCACGCCGCGGCCCGCACCTTGATAGGCGTAGGTGGAATCGTTGAAGCGGTCCGAGACCACCCATTCGCCCCGCGCCAGCGCCGGGCCGATGGTGCGCGCGACATGGTCGGCGCGGGCGGCATAGACCAGCAGCGTTTCGGTGATCGGATTCCAGCGCCCGCCCTCGCCTTCCACCACCAGCTTGCGGATCTGTTCGGCGCCGGGCGAACCGCCGGGCTCGCGCGTCTTCACGACCGTGAGACCATGTTGCTCCAGCGCGGCGGCAAGACGGCGTAGCTGGGTGGACTTGCCCGTACCCTCCCCGCCTTCCAGCGTGATGAAGCGGCCCGGCGTCACAGCCCGATCAACCCTTTCGCCTTGCGCCACAGCCGCACGGCGATGTTGGCCTGCGGCACAGCCTGCGCCGCATAGACCGGCACGGTCAGGTTGGGGAAGTTCGGCGCGGTGACAGTCAGCGCGCCGATGCGCTGGCCCGCCGCGATGGGCGCGGTCAGGTTGGGGTTCATCGTCAGGGCCGTCTTCATGTCCGCCTTGGAATCCACCAGCATGGTCACGGCCAATTCCTGGCCCGCCGTCACCGGCACGGTCAGCGCCGCGCCGTCCGTCACCGGCGCCTGCGCGATCACCTGGTTGGCGGCATAGACCGGGTAGCGGCGAAATTCGCGGAAGGCCTGCTCCAGAAGCCTTGTCGATTCTTCGGCGCGGCGAATATTGGGGAAATAGTCATTGCTGTATTCGGGATAGCGCAGGCCATTGAGCACCAGGATCAGGCGCTGTTCGCCGCGCTTGGCCGAAGAGGTGATGCCGTAACCAGCAAGGTCCGTGTGCCCGGTCTTGAGACCATCAGGACCGGGCAGCATGTTAAGCACCAGGTCACGGTTGGGCTGGGTGATTTCCTTGCCGCGATCACTGACCGTGATGCTCTTCTCGCTGAAGTAGCGATAATAATGCGGATAGTCGCGGATCAGGTGCCGGGCCAGCTTGGCCAGGTCGAGCGCGCTCATCAACTGGCCCGCCGGTTCCGGCAGGCCATCGGCGTTGACGAAGGTGGATTGCGCCAGTCCGAGCTGCCTGGCGCGCTCATTCATCATCCTGACGAAGTTCTGGGTCGTGCCGCCGATGCCTTCGGCCACCACCATGCAGGCGTCATTGCCCGAGGCGATGACGATGCGGCGGATCAGGTCTTCCACCGTCAGGCGATCACCGACGCGAGCGAAGCTGGAAGAGC
>Ga0114970_10002307_pt1 | contig 14307 bp, 13 predicted proteins | sample M_140205_XF_Meta_FD_87030 | JGI IMG/M metagenome (GOLD analysis project Ga0114970, IMG submission 87030) | Freshwater microbial communities from Lake Montjoie, Canada to study carbon cycling - M_140205_XF_MetaG | ecosystem: Environmental > Aquatic > Freshwater > Lake | place: Lake Montjoie... | reverse complement strand
TTATAAACAAGAATTACATTTCTGTTTATAATACTAATTTTACTGTTATTTCATATAGTATAAATTGGAGCTATCCAACCCTAATCTCCCCTTCACGCGACTACGAAGTGTTTACACTCCCCCCTGCTGCGCACTTCGTAGTAGCACTACGTTGCACTACGTAGCACTACGTAGCACTACGTAGCACTACGTAGCACTACGAAGTCCAAGGAAACTGATATAACTAGATTATTATCATTAACATAGTATAAACATAAATTACATTTCTGTTTATAATACTAATTTTATTGTTTTTTTCATATAGTATAAATTGGAGATATCCAACCCTATTTCAAACTATAAACAATCATTTATTTGCGAGCACGGCGATTTTTACGAGTACGTGCTCTGCCTTTCACAGGCATTCCATTGTGTCCTTCTAACCATAATTTTCCATTTCGTGTTTTACGTAAAACGGAACCGAACATACCGCGTTGTTTTAGCACAGCTGCAAATTCAGTAGGATCACTACGCAATAATCGTTGTTCAGCACTAAATTCATCTTCTGTATAAGGTCGTGTACGTGGTTCACGCTCCTTTATACGATGTTTTGAAAAAAGCGAAACATTATTCGATTGTTCTGGCAAATCAATCCACCGACTAACGCGCCCATCAGGTTCACGTAAGTAAAAAGATGGGACTGGTCTTCTAAATAAAAATGGAAAACACTTGTTCATTCTATTCTTTTATTTTAATTAAAATCTTTTGAAAAAATGGGTCTAAACTAAGGGGCTAACGCCCCCCTTTATTCTAAACATGTATAGTACTACGTATAGCTCAACAATTCAAATCTCTTATGAATTGCCGACTGGGTATTCCGGAACGCGCCCAGCCAGGAGCCGCAACTTCCTGTATTAAATTCGCAGGATTCTGAATATGCGCGGCAAGGTGGGGTACAAGCGGAACGAACAGACCATCAAAGAACGTTTCTGTCACAGTTCCGCACGGGCGTTCAATACGCGCAAATTCAGGGTACAGTAACGAACTCTCAACATCCGCATTACCACGACCATTCCCCATATACGGTACGGTCGCAAACGGACGCGCTTGTACGTGAAGTGGGCAGCGTTGGCGACCGGCTTGTTGGGCATCATTACGGAGTTTAGAATCGCTATCAATCTGGCGGTTGTTATAGCCGAATCCTTCGCGCCCAAGAAGTGTTGGGTTCGGGTATTCTATTTTAGCCGCCGCCTGTTGGCTCGGAACTAAATTCGTAACCTGGTACGAACCGGGACCATGTGAATCCTTCATATTCTGTGCAACTTCACACTGGTCATCCCAAGTACGCGTGAATTCGTTAATCATAAATTCGCCATTACGGGGGACTTGAACGCTGCGAGGAAACGGAGCGACTGACATATTTAATTCTATTATGGGTCATCTAAAAAAAAGAATTATAACATATGTATTCAAAACAACTCGTTACCGTTATGCTGTCTTTATGTTCGTCTTTTCGCCCCATTCTCCCACAAGATATAGATTACAATCACTTACCAGCCCATGCATCGTATCATAGTGCGTTTGCGAAATCAGGAATACGTCGTATAATGTTTGAGCATTATTCGAACATACTAGGGCGGATTTTGAAAGAAAAGGAAGAGGATATTCTCAATCAAAACGTATGGGCTATCGTATTTGAACTAGAAAACAATCCGATATTTGTTATGCGGAATCTAGCCCAATCTACGTGCCATCCAGCGTATCGACGTATTTATACAGTTCGTATTGAGGACTATCGGAATCGATTTGACTAAATAGCGTTTAACCATGGAATAATACCACCCTCCGTACCGGAGCGGCATACAGCATTATTTCCCTCTTTACAGGTTTTGCCGGGAACACGGTACAACCAATTTTGGAACGAATCTACATCATTCGGAATACTAGTAGATGGTTGAACAATCCACGTACGTTGATTTTGAGTCTTCTGAAATACATCGGAAGGGTCATTATACATCGAGGTTGTATTGGTATTGTATGTAAATTGTGCATCGAGTGTATCAATTGCCGGTGGTTTCATCGGGTTATCTTTAATTTCGTTAATGAGCACATTCATAAACGGATTTGAACCTGTAGGAAGTGTACGATCCACTGTACCGATAACATCCGCAATGGGTTTATCGGCAACATCTATACCGCCGATTAAGTTCGGGGACGGCGTATTAGGAACGGTAAATAAAGTCGGTCCAACGATAGTATTTGCGAACCCTTCGGTACGTAGTGCATCTTTTTCTTTCATTCCGTAATAGGTAGCGAAAGCAACCGTCGCGATTCCAATTGATATACCAAGATACATACCGCTGCGATACAGAATCGCAAGGATGATACCGAGATAAATACCAAAACGTGTAAGGGAATTTAGGGCGGTCGCAGTACATTTACGTGCGCGTTCATGAAACGGAAAAAAGTCCGTTGCGTCATCAATAAGAATTTTTGGGGTTTCAGCCCAAAATGGTGCACATTGCGATGCGCTCATCCTCTATTTCATTACGTATGATTTATTTATGATATTTTCCTCAATTTATATAATGTACAATCGTTAACATCATATAAATTATAACAACGCTACTTACCACCCTTCTTTTTCGGAGGTCCTGCGACGGGTTTCTTTTTCTGCTCCTCCTCTTCCTCTAACAATAATGCCGTTGCTGCTTTCATAGATAAAACTTCGGCTTCGGTAGTTACAATCATATTGGATGCGACGGCTTTCTTTGCTTCTTTTTCAGCGTGCTTCTTTCGTAGGCGTTCCTGAACTTCACGACGACGTGCTGAACCCTCATTACCCGATTCTTTTTCAGAGCCCTTCATCATTTCGCTTAATGAGCCAAACATAGACGAAAACGCTTCATTTTCCGAGAATTCAGCCATAAGTTCTTCGGCTTCCCGAATAATATCTTCCCGTTTAATTTCGCCACGTTGAAATTTCGCTTGGATTTTCTTGGCGATTTTCTGTGCGGCAGACATCATCATTTCGGGCTTTTTCGTAAAAACCTCTTGCAAGTATGTAAATACACGTGCGGGGTCATCGGATTCCAACATATCGGGTGGAATCCCGAAATCTTCGGGCTTGAATTCTTTTACGAGTTCTTCAGCGATTTTTGCAATATGACCTTTGAAGAGCCGTTCAGGAATTTTGAAATTCCCTGCTGCTCCACTCAGATCTTTGAAACCAAAACCCTCTGCCATTTTTCCGAGTTTTTCAAAGAGATCGCCCATAGCACCAAAACCACCTTCTTTCAGCGTCTTCATCATATTTTCCATATCGTCCTGAAAACCCGATAAATCCCATAACCCTTTATCGGATTCACTTGCCGCTAAAAGTAGTAAGGAACTGAGGTATTTCCAGATCGCTGCTTGCGTTGAAGCACTGAGTTCTTTCCATAAAGCAGATGTCATTATAAACCCGGGTACAAGTTCAATGCCTGTTTCGGAAAAAATAGCACCATTGTTTGTGGCTACCTCGCTCGTATGGGTTCGCCAGACTTCAACGAAGCGTGTTTGAGGTTCAGGGAGTGCTGCGGCGACTAAGAGCGCGCTCTCAAACTCGGGAAATGTTTCCTTTAATTCATCAATAAATTGGGAATAGGTATTTGAAAAACTCACTGTTGTCATATTCTACTGACGTCCAATATAGAGTTTAAACTAAATTACCGCGCTTTTTACTCATCGAAAAAGCCGAACCTACTCGTATATGAACTGTTTGTATGAGATTGCTTGCCAATCAATGAAGGCTGCGCAATTTATTGCTGTTATTGAATCCGACGATTCCTCACGCGATGAAAAATATATGAGTTGCTTACATCTCTATACGATTTATTCACAAATGGGTTCTATGGATAAAGCACATAGAATACTAGAAGATTCGTATTCTATCGACCCAGAACGTGTAGAAGGTATTTACATATTGATACGTCATTACACATGTGTCAACAATAGCACTAAGGCACTCGAATACTATCGTTGGATTCAATCGTATTATGAGAACCGATATGTAACCGATATGTCTATACAGACGCGTTTAGGATTCAAACAATCCGATTATGACTTTTATCTGCCTTACTATATGATTATTGTTGCGGAACGAATGAAAGACTATACTATCGGTGTTCGAATGTATTATTTTTTATTTAGACAAAAATGCGTAGATACAACGGATTTTTATATAGGAAATCTTTTGTTTAATTTTCAGTTTTTTATACCTCATATCCAAAAATCGCATAAATCACATACGGATTTTGTGAATAGTTTTATCGAGTATTTAAATTGTTTGTATGATGCGCACTTTACAGTGAATACGGAACAAATCAAAGATTATATTTGTAGATTTGATTTAGCGCGGTATAAGAATATTCGATTCTTAGAAAACGGATTGTTCACGAGGAATCAATGCCGGCAAAGTAAATCTATTTTAATCTATACAGGATTTTCGGAAACACAGTGGAATTATACAAAAATGCTTGAAAGAGGTATAGGTGGGTCTGAAATGTGCGCGAATCGAATTGCGGAACAATTCCCTTCGAATACCCAAGTGTATATCGCAGGCGGCGTTATTCAAGAAACGGTTGGAAATATTCACTTTATTGATTTTAATAATGTTGAGGCTCTTTTGAAAACAACACCCTTCTATGCTGTTATCATATCACGCTATATTGGATTTCTAGAAGATTATGTATTTTCAACCTATAAACTCTATCTTTGGATTCACGATTTACATATTCTTCCCTATGCATGGAATAGAACACTTGATATTCCTACCGTATTACAAAAATGGAACCATCGAATTAATAAATATATATGCCTCACTGAATGGCATTGTCGTCATATACAGTCCGAATATCCGCAGATTGCCAATAAAATTATTATTCTACCAAATGGTGTAACTTCATCGGTGTTTCCACTACATCCAATGAAAAAGATAAATCGTTTTATCTTTACATCGCGCCCAGAGCGCGGATATGCGCGTGTTTTTGAATTATGGAACGATATTCTTTCAAAACTACCGGATGCGGAATTAAAACTTGCAACGTACGGAACGTTTCCATCAAATCCAAATGAAGAATCTTTCATGGCACATATTCAAAAAACACCGAGTATTGAGTTTGTAGGATGTTTGAACCAGGCGAGGTTGTACGAACTTATGAGCACAGCGGACTATTGGCTCTATCCTACAGATTTCTCGGAAACATTTTGTATAACCGGTATTGAAATGCTACATAGTCAAGTCATTTGTATATATTATCCAGTCGCAGCACTCAAGAATACTGTAGGAGATTATGGAATTCCTGTATCGCACGGTGACGAATTGAATACAATTCTTTCACTCACAGAGGACAACAAAGAGAGTATGCGATTACGAGGATTGGAGTATGCCAAAACATTCAATTGGACGAATATTTACATGAAATGGAAGAGTGAATTGTTTGAAGCACAGTAGCCCTTACACATAGGAGTAGGTTGGACTTATCCAACACTATTCACAAATCCGTAATCACCATCGGGACCATTATTTTGAAAGAGTGGGTCTGTACATTTGAAATTCAATAATGATTCAATAAGAGGTAGTGATTCATCTGCTTTCTTTGCGCCTAAATTGTATTCAACATTTTGCAGTTCAACAATCATTCGTTTTGCGTTACGAATAGTCTCTACACCTCCACGAATGATATCGACTTCCGCACCCTGAACGTCTATTTTTACAAAATCAGGTAATGGAAATCCTCGTTCTTTGACGATTGTATCAAGGGTTTTTGTAATTTTTTCAATAATGGACGATTCTGGAAAAAACTTTCCGTTATCAAATCCTATTTCACGATAATATGAATTACCTCCTGGTGAATAATCGTTTTGATAGAATTGAATAGGTTTGTTGTCTGTATCCGATAATACACCTATATGATAATCATAGCCTTTGTATAAAAACTCAGCAGGCGCAAACGCATCAAAGAGAATATAGGTCGCATCGGGCCAAATCGTTTTCGCAATCTTTGTCCAATGTAACACGCAGGACCCAATATCGTAAATAACTTTCGGCTCAAATCCCGTTGATTTCAGATATTTCAAATATGTCACGTGATTCTGCGGTATAGGTTGATTATTATGAATACGTTCTAGATGTTCTTTGAGACCATTGTCTATTGTAAGAAGTTTCGAAACTACATCTTGCTCTCGTGAACCGAGTTGAATCGTCTTCGCTTTTATACTATCTATGTACGTACGAAAGTTTTTCGTAAATTCAGGTGTCTTTGGTAAACGATCTATAAAAAACTGCATATTAAACAGCCAATTGTTCATATAAAATTCATTGACATCTTTATATTTGAAACGACATATAATTTCACACATTTTCGCACAGGTTTCGTGTTTTTTCAATCGTTCCGCTACAATAATCATATAATACGGTAAATAAAACTCATATTCTGATACATGAACAAATAACCAGTCTTTTGTATGGTCTGAAGAAAACTCAGTTTCGTAATATTTTTGAATAAGTGTATAATACATATACGCAATATCGTTACGATTATGATGGCAGTAATATAAAATAAGTTTATAAACACATTCAATACGTCGCGAATTATAGGTTGTTGAGCGAACTAGAAAACTTAAACCTTCCTCTTCTTTACCAAGCGCTTTGTAACAATCGTATATATTCATGCAGGCAATATATTTCTCTTCGGACCAATTTTCATGACCTAGCACTTTTTTATAAAACTCAATTGCGTTTTCGTATTTCCCACAATCCATATAACTTTGTGCACAGTAAAATGCGTAACGGTTGTGTAGGGAGTCTTTTGTTTCCAGACATTCATAATACGCTTTTTCAAGAAGTTGCGCATCTTTTAGATATTTATTTGGGTCTTTACTGCGGTTCCCTAAACGACCGCTTACGAAATGATACGCACCGCTCACAAATACTGGTTCGCCCGCAGGCTCCTCGCAGACTGCGACTTCGTGTAAAACGCTGATATATTTCCACCGTAATGTATTTCTAAATAATTGAGGGCGTATATATGTCGTACCGCCGCTAAATGTAAAACGGTACCAATCCGCAGTAAGAGGTGTAGGAAGCTTGAAATCACCTACAATTTCGTCATCCGCGTCCCATACAAAGACGTAATCGGATTTTTTATAGGCGTTTTTAAATACAATTGTACGATTATGCGCAAAATTCTTCCACGGTTCTTCAATCAATTCACCCGAAATACCTTTTTCACGGAAGAACTCGGTAATGATATCTTTTGTAGAATCCGTTGAACCAGTATCGCATATCACCCAATAATCGAATTGGATTTTTGTAAGAAGTTTCGTAAGTGTTTCGCGTATAATATGCGATTCATCTTTTACAATCATAGCAAGACAAAGTGTTTGTTTCGAAGAATCATCCATTTTAATGGTTGATTCTTTGTGAAAATGAATATTACCGCATTATTGAACGGGGCGACTTAACTTCGTGTAATACTTGCTGCCTTTTCTGCCAAAACAACAAGAACTTTACACCAATTCCAAATAGCCTTCTTATTTGTTTCGCTCATCGACGACCAATGTCGATTAAAAATCACATACGCAAATGCGTAATCTTTATATTCGCTATTGAGAATTTCATGACCTTTCGCAATCAGTGTTGTTTCATCTTCAACCATAACGGGTCCATGAAAATCGGGATAGACATATTCCATAAAAGCACTATGAAGAAGTTTTGGGTTCGCGCGTTTGAGTGCTTTCATAGCATCTACAGCAGTCTTCAAATCCTTTTCTTCCGTGTAGGTATCCGCCAATTCCTCCACGAAGGCAACCAATTGGTTGTTGAAAGCGCTGATGGGACTCGCCATTTATACTATACTAAAGGGAATTGGTTTAGACCAAGCACCGCAAAAACAATCACACAGTATAGTAGGAAATAATGAATTATAAACAACCAAGTAATTGGACGGATGCAGATAAAGACCATGTTGCAGGTGTAGCAATGTTACACCATCTACATCATCCGGACTGGTGCGCTTGGTGCGATACAAGTGGTGCGGAATATTTATGTGGTGGATGTCATTTGTCATCATATTGTAGTATTGCGTGTATGGAAAATGATTGGGTTGATAGACATCACATACTATGCCCGTTAATGAAAAATGCGATGAACGATGAAGGGAAAACGAGGCAATCAACAGGGGCTAGTAGCAACGCAGCGTCTAGTTCAGGACGTGGTTCCGCACAATCTGTAGCAAATGAAATAACTGTTTACGGATCTGGAACAGGGTCTTCATCACCATTGAGTGTTGCTACAAATTCAAAGAATAATGGAAGCAGTAAAGCCAGAAAAGGCAGAAAAAGCAGTAAAGCCAGAAAAAGCAGAAAAGCCAGAAAAGCCAGAAAAAGCAAAAAAGCCAATACACGGCGACGCATCTAACGGGCTACATTGTAAAGTTTCGGTGTAAGAATTCATTATTTTTCAGTTTTATTATTCTAAAGAATCATAAAACTGAAAAATCCAAAATCCTTTACAGTGAAACTATACATTCAGACGCTATAAATCTACTTGCGCGCCACCGGACCTGGAACATCACGGTCCCGTGATGCTGCGAATTTTTCAAATTCACTTATAAGTTGTTCTTCTTTTGCGGAACGCTTGGGAGCAGATGCGGCACTTGTCATCGGTGCTCCACCACCAAACATACTTCCGCTAGCCGGCAACAAAGACTCAAAATTACGCGCAATTGGGTCGTAGCCTTTGTCGGATACAAACTCAGTACCTCCTAAAAACGAATAATTATCAGACCATTTTGTACCTCCCATTTCAGTATCGTGGTAGGCTTCGGGACCGGCATCAGAAGTAGCAGTCGAAGAAGCAGAAGCAGAACCAGAACCAGAACCAGAACCAGAACCAGAGCCAGAACCAGTCGGAGGCGAGGATACTGTAGTTCGCGATGTTGCATTTGGTCGCGGTGCTATCTCCGGTGAATATACAGGCAGTGCCAGCGGTTTACTACGTTCTTCCATCGCTTCCATTGACGATTTGACAGATCCTGCGCCTATTTTTCGTTCAGAGAGCCAATTATTCACCGGTCCGGGACCTACGCGTGGTGAAGTTTCACCTAAAACAACCATAGAAGGCACGGATTTTAGCCATGGCGGCAGAGGCGGTCGCGATGGACTCGGATCTACACACATAAGTTGAAATTCAGGAACAAACGGTGTTTTTACCAATTCCTCCATAAACGCTTGGCAAAACCGACACCGGGTGCTGTAATAGAGGCGATGCTTACTCATTATTTATTAATACTTAGGTTTCCTACACAATAAAACGACGCACTTATAGCGGCTGAATGTGTAGTTTTCCTGTAAAGGTTTTGGGTTTTTAAGTTTTTCGATTCTTTAGAATCGTAAAACTTAAAAATACTGAAATCTTACACTAAAACTTTACAATGTAGCCCATTCGGTACAATTTTTTCCTTCACAAAGACGGAAAAAATTGAACATTCCAATTCCCGCATTGGGAACGTGTTCCTTTCTTACGTTTCATACCTTCTTTCGTCTTTCCTCTTTCATCTTTCCTCTTTCCTCTTTCTTATTTGCTATCGCAAAATGCCTTACAAGAAAACCGTCGCTGTGTCGTTTTGCGAAAGCATCGCAGATGCGTTCATTTCCTTTGCTGTATGGATGGTCATCAATCTGCTGACTGCGATGACTATCACATTTCTCATCTTCGCTTCCGTCATCCTTGTCAATTACATTCTTACGACGAATTCAGGCGCGCGTTGCGCTATTACGTCGGTTATCGGAGCAGTCACGTGCCCCGAACGTCATTTCCTCACAGCGATGCTAGATCCATCATCGTCCTGCGCCTGGTATGCGACTGTCCGTGATACGTATTGCCCACAGGAGGAATGGAAGATGTTTGGAGTGTAGGAACCTAAAAACCTAAAAACCTAAAAACCTAAAAACCTAAAAACCTAAAAACCTAAAAACCTAAAAACCTAAAACCCAAAACGAAAAATAATAAAACTATTTTTCAATCACAAAATTGAATATACTTAAACCATTGTTAGAGAGTACAGAGTAACATGTTTTCCGATTATAATGAAGCAGGAGCGGATTTATTAGGAGCCGATGGAAAACTACGCGCATCGTTTCGTCTTCGCGGTGTAAATGTCACAGTTGCGAATACGATACGCCGTTCAATACTAACCATGACACCCGCTGTAGGTTTTCGTACAGAACCATTCGAAAAATCGGAGATTGATGTCAAAATCAATACAACACCACTTCCGAATGATATGATTGTACATCGTATTGGTATGCTTCCGATTTGTGCGGATCCTCTGACATTTAATGCGTCGCTTCACGAGTTTGTACTAGATAAGGAAAATACGACCAAGGAACTCATGGATGTCTATGCACATGATTTCAGAGTCTTTCTTCGGAGTGCTGAAAATCCGTTAGAAGCACCGATTGAAATTCCTTCAGCGCAGTTCTTCCCTCCGGACCCGATTACGGGTACAACCTGTTTGATTACGCGTCTGAGGGCGCAATGGAATCCTACTGCTCCGAATGAGCGTATCTTTCTCAAAGCGAAAGCATCGGTGAGTACGGGTGCTGAGAATATTCGTTATAGCCCAGTAACACAGTGTTCCTATGAATATACGCGTAATCCGGACCCCGACCATATTCGTGGAATTTTCAATGCTTGGTTGCTTTCCAATAAGAAAATAACCGATCCGTCTACGCTATCGGAACAACGTCGTGGAGAACTGGAACGCGAATTCAATACGATGGAAATTCAACGTTCCTATTTTACGAATGAGCGCGGTGAACCCGATGATTTTACGTTTTATGTTGAATCGCTAGGTGTTCAGCGTATTCAAGATATTGTAAAAGCGGGTATTGCGGCGTGCGAAGCACTAGTGGATAAATATAAAGACCTCGATGGCGAAGTACCGGTAAATGTTCGTGTTCAACAGGGCGATTCACGGTTTCCTACAATTGATGTGATATTCCAGAATGAGGGTCATACACTCGGTAATCTGTTGGAAACCTATCTTGTGGAGAATCATATTGATGGTGAAGAAGTCCCGAAGATTTCCTATGCGGGCTATAAAGTTCCTCACCCGCTACGTGCGGAAATGTTTGTTCGTATCGGTACGAGTGAAGAAACAGGTGCGAACGCCGAACAACAGAAGCAATCAGTACGTCTTGTTGTTGCGATGGGATGTCGGAAAATGAAGGAGCAATTCCGCGCGATACAGACGCAATGGGCGGCTCTATTTGCACCGCCTGCTCAAACAGGTATCGCAGCGCCTGTATAATTTAAATAACTATAGTAAAGAAGTCATGTCTGGATGGAATTTGAGTCATAGTCTCTATGAAATCGCAGGTTTGGTCGTCTTACTCTTAATAGTTATTGTCGGAAGTATGGTTTTTTATGGTAAAAAAAGGTACGAAGGATTCACTACAATCGCGTTGGAAAGCCAAACGATGCCGAAATGCTTTTTACGTGACGCAGATGCGCAAGCACTTGTACAAGAATTTGTACAATCTCCAAATGCCGATGCGTTTGCGGAATTACGTCTTATTCTTCAAAAAGTCTTATGTATGGATGCGGATATTACGGGTGCGGGCGCAGGCGTATATTCTACATATCAACTTCCCTTCGCAACAGCACACGATATTGAACCCGCTGCGTCCTTCGTAAATCGTTGCGTCAAAGGCGCTGTACGTAGCCGTGATTTAGAGATGGTTATTGATAAGTTTGAAGGTCGTGGGTCGCAACTCATTCAATCCTTAGCGCAAACACCAGCGCAAAAGCAGAGCGCTATGGATAGATTTAATAGAATATTAAAGCGGGCTTCGGGAGCAATGAAGAAGAATTGCATTGTTGAAAAAGCCTCTATGGATATACCCGCAGGACGTAGAGATCCCGGATATTTTGAACCGGACTTTGTAGGTGAACAAGGCGCGTATCAAATTACGGGAGGACGGCAATATTTTTAACCAAAAAACCAAACCAAAATTCAATATAAGGTAAATATTAGGTTTCTAAATATATATAGTTAGAAACGTAAAAATGCCGAAGATACTCGTTGTCGGTGCGGGTATTTCAGGTACAACACTCGCGGATTGTTTTGCGAAAGCAGGCTACAAAGTCACAGTTATCGAGAAGCGTAATCATATAGCTGGAAATTGTTACGATTACAAAAATGAACACGGTATTCTTATGAATCAATACGGAGCCCATATTTTTCATACGAACAATACACGTGTAAGAAAGTATGTCGAACAATTTTCGGAATGGGTTCCTTGGGAACACAAAGTCATAGGAAACATAAAGGATACGTATTTTCCGATACCGGTCAATATGGATACAATTAATACCCTATGTAATACAAATCTAAAAACCGAAGAAGATACAAAACAATGGCTAAAGGAGAATACGAAGACGTTTGAGACAATCGAAAACAGCGAAGAGGTTGCATTATCTCGCGTCGGTCCAGTTCTTTACGATACGATTTTCAAAGACTATACATTCAAACAATGGGCGAAACATCCACACGAACTCGATAAAAGTGTTCTCGAACGTATTCCGGTTCGTACCGATACAAATCCCAATTATTTCAATGATACGTTTCAAGCGCTCCCGAAATACGGTTATACGGAATTTGTCAAATCTATGCTGAATCATTCTAATATTACGGTGAACCTCAATACAGAGTATGAACACTCTATGAGTCGCGAGTATGACCATGTGTTTTATACGGGTCCGATTGACCAGTATTATGCAGCCGCGGGCTACCCCAAATTAGAATATCGGTCTATTCGGTTTGAAATAGAAACTCTTCCTATAGACGAATATCAACCGAATTCCGTTGTCAATTATCCGTCTGCGAATGAACCCTTCACACGTATTGTTGAATATAAACATTTTTTGAATCAACATGCCCCAGGAAAAACAACAATTGTACGTGAATTTACGACAGCAGAAGGCGACCCGTATTATCCTGTACCTACGAAAGAAAACCAGGAATTGTTTGAACGTTACAAAGCATTATCTCACCACAACAGTAATGTTATGTTTCTTGGGCGCTTAGCCAATTATAAATATTATAATATGGACCAGGCTATATTAGCAGCGTTGGAAATGTACGATTGTTTCATGGTATCGTAGAACAAAAAATTGAAATCGAAAAAAAGCAAGCAAGCAAACGAATAAGAAAATGAACACGAAATCGCTCGCTGTGAACGGAAAACAGATTCAAGATATTGAAGATTACTGTAAGACGCTTCCAACCGATTATGTTTGGAAGGATTTTACAATTCACAACGACGATTATGTCATTATTCAGGGGATGTTGCTAAATATGGATGCAGAAGTCCGTAAGAATCCGATGAATAAACATATCATTCGTGATTTACAGCGTAAGTATCATTATACTGTGAAGCCGAGTTATTTTACGAATGTCTATCAACAGGAGGTTGCGAAGGGTAGAATGGAGCCGAATCAAGATTTGGAGAATCTGTTAGTTACGAGTCGTTGCCGTGGAATTTCGGGTGTTACGGTGATTACTGTGTTTCTGAGCCCCTATCCAAACGGACAGACGTTTTCGTGTAAATGGAATTGCGCATACTGTCCGAATGAACCTGGACAGCCGCGATCCTATTTATTTGGTGAACCTGGTGTTCTTCGTGCAAATCAAAACGGATTTGATTGTGTCAAACAGATGCTCACACGTATTCATACGTATCGTGTGAATGGACATCCGACCGATAAGTTTGAGGTTCTTATTCTAGGTGGAACAATCCATTCGTATCCGAAGGATTACCTTGAAACATTTATGCGCGATATATTCTATGGTGCGAATGTATGTTCATCGTCTGCGCCTCTGCGAATGCCGGAATCCCTCGACCTTGAGAAACGCCTGAATCGTGAAGGACGGCATCGGATTATCGGAATAACGGTCGAAACACGACCGGATTGTATAAATGCGAAGGAATTACAGGATTTCCGACGCTGGGGAATAACCCGTGTTCAACTCGGTGTTCAACATACAGACGATGCGATTCTACGGAAGGTCAATCGGGGCTGTTATCATCGCCATACGGTCGACGCACTACGACTCCTAAAAGATTCCTGTTTCAAGGTCGATATTCATATTATGCCGAATCTACCGGGCGCAACCGTAGAAAAGGATAAGGCGATGATAGATTGTGTGCTAACAGACCTACAACCGGACCAAGTCAAAGTGTATCCATGCGAAACTACACCCTTTACGAAGATTCTCG
>Ga0114970_10002305_pt1 | contig 14317 bp, 12 predicted proteins | sample M_140205_XF_Meta_FD_87030 | JGI IMG/M metagenome (GOLD analysis project Ga0114970, IMG submission 87030) | Freshwater microbial communities from Lake Montjoie, Canada to study carbon cycling - M_140205_XF_MetaG | ecosystem: Environmental > Aquatic > Freshwater > Lake | place: Lake Montjoie... | reverse complement strand
CCGGTAATGGCCACCCGGCGTCGGGACGGCGACGATTCGGGCGTCGTGGGCGTCTGCCTGTCCAAGAGGTTGGTCATGTTGGAGTCCGCTCAGCGACGGCGGCCAGACCCGCCAGCGTGCGCGAGGCGATGCCGTGCACGAATACCGGCGCGATCACCTGCGTGGCCGCGAACCGTCCGATCACCGGCCACAAGGGGCCGTTCCACACGTGCACGATGCGCGTGAGCGTACCGCCTTCCACTGGCGTGAACGACCATTCCACATCCATACGCGTGGTGATGCCATCGACGTGCTTGAAGCGCACCCATGGCACGTCATGATTCACCGCCATTTCGGACAGCCACCAAGTGGGCCAGTTGAACAGGCCGAACGGGCGATTGGCGGCCATCTCCACCATGCCACCGCCATCGGGCGTCCGGTGACGGAACCGCACGAACTGGTAGTGCGGCAGATACGCCGGCCAATGCTCGACCTCGCGTGCGATCGCGAAAATGCGCGCCACCGGCGCGCGCACGATCTGCTCGTCGATCTGTGTCACCAGTTGATCCGGTGGCGGCGGACCCAGTTCGTAGTTCGGGTGCATAGTCGAGGCTGAAGGGGAAGGCGAAGACATTACGTGCGTGCGAGGCCACGATGGCTGGGCGACCACACGGCGACCACCCGGAAACCCAGCGCCCGGTGCGCGTGCGCGCGACAACCCGTGGCGCGTTCCACGAGTCGCTGCAGTTCGATGCGCGTGAAGCCGCGCAGTATCGACACGATGCCGTCGTGGCGGCTGACTGGATGGAACCCAAGTAGGAAGGATGCTGCCCAGAGCCCGGCCACCGCAAACCAACTGCGCCGCAGATCGCCGACGATCACGGCTGACTTCGCCACGCGCGTGCATTCCTGCAGCAGGCGCTCCGCCTCCGCGCCGTCGAAGTGGTGCAGCACCTGAGAGCAGGTCACGATGTCGATGCTGCCATCGGCGAAGGGCAGCGCCATGGCGTCGGCGGCGAGCGCATGCGTGCACGCCGTGCCCGCCGCCTGCGCCAGGGCCGGCACGAGTTCGACGCCGATCGTCGTCATCGGTATCGCCAGACGCGCCGCCATGCGTTGCGCCGCGCGCGGGATGTCGCCGAGTCCGGTACCGATGTCGAGCAAGGTGATCGGCCCCGGTGATGCCCCAACCGTCTGGGGCCGCGACGGCACGGCGCGCAAGACCCGCCGCACTTCGGCCAGCACCGCCCGACGTCCACCGAAGAACCGATTCGCCAACGCGACATCGCGCAGCGAGCGCAACGCGAGCGCGGGATCCTCACCGGGGTCGTCGAGGATCTCGGTGCCGCGTTGGCGCGCTGGCGTGAACATGGAGGCGACGGGCGAGTCTATCGTTCCAACTGCGCGTAGCCACCGCGATAATAGAGCAAGGGTTTCGCATCGCGCGCGGTCCCCTGTTCTACATGCCCGACCACGATCACGTGGTCGCCGGCCGGATGACGCGCCACGATGCGGCACTGCATCGACGCCAGGACATCGTCGAGCAGCGCGTCCCCCAGTTCACCGTCGGTGTAGCCAACCCCTACGAACCGGTCATCAACCTTCCCGGCGAAGCGGCGGGACAGCGCTTCCTGCGAGTCGGCGAGTACGTTCACGGCAAAGCTGGTGGCCTGCGCTATCACCGGTGCGATGGTGGCGTCGTTGCCGATGCACACCAGCACCAGCGGCGGGTCGAGGCTGAGCGACGAGAAGGCACTGACCGTCATGCCGTGCGGCGTGCCATTCGCATCGCGCGCGGTGATGACCGTGATGCCGGAAGCGAAGCGGCCAAGGACGGCCCGAAAAAGATCTCGATCGATCATTAGGAAAGGAAACGGAGCAGGGTGCGCGGGCGCAGCACCGCCGATGGCGGCACGAAGTCACCCGTCACCCCGATCAACAGGTCAGCGAGATCGCGATCGCGCATGAGAACTCGCGCGGCATGATTCATCAACGCCGGAAAGGCCACGGCGGCTCCAATGAGCTTTTCGACCCGCCATTTCCCGGCAAAGGTGCGTTGGCGCGCCTGCTGGTAAGCCCGCAGCGCGCGACGCATGCCGCGCGCGTTGGCCTGCTCGCGCGCGTGGACGGCGTCGACCGCGAACGGGGCCAGCAGCTCGCCACCTCGCAATGCCGCATAGATGCCTTCGCCGGTGAACGGATCGTAGAAGTCGGCGGCGTCGCCCGTGAGCATCGCGCCCGGCGCCCAGGGGCGGGTGGCATGCGAGGCGAACGGTCCGGTGGCGCGCACCGGCGTTTCGCGAACGGCGTCGCGGAAGCGGGGATGCAACGACGGTTGGGCGGCGATCCATGCCTCGAGAAACGCGGTGGGGTCGCCGGCCATGCTCTGCGCCGAGCGGCGCGGGACGACCAACGCCACGTTCGTGAGTCCGCCGGACACGGCGGCGAGCCCCACGTAGCCGTTGGTGGTCACGTGCATTTCGCCGAGGGTGCCGATGCCGGCCACGCCGCGATAGTGCGCCACCAGCGCCACCCGTCGGGGCCAGCGCGATTGGTGCGCGAGTTCCAAACGTCGTGACACGATCGACCGCAGTCCATCGGCGCCGATCACGAGCGAGGCGCGCATGGTGCGCATGCCGTGCTCCGTGCGCACCTCGACCCCGCACACCGCGCCGCTCACGTCGAGCGCCACGCCCTCCACTTTCGCATCTTCGAGCACGCACACACCAGCGGCCCGTGCGCGCTCGATGAGGAGGGTGTCGAGCACCTCGCGACGGACGCCCAAGCCGCGATCGCGAAAGCCGCGAAAGCCATGGCGCGCCACGAATTCCCCATGAATGCGGTCGCCCGACGGGGCGTGCACCACCATGCCCGTCAACGAGGCGGCGCCGCCCTGTTCGAGCGGGGACAGCGCGCCCATCGCATCCAGAATACGACTCGCTTCCGGACTCACATACTCGGCGCAGGGTTTGGCGCGGGGAAAGCGCGCGCGATCGAGCAGACACACCTCGAGCCCCGCCGTGGCCAGATGCCACGCCGCCGAACTACCGGCGGGGCCTCCGCCCACGACGATCACCTGCCAAGGGCGCGAGTAGTCGGACATGAGGCTCGGAAGGGGGCAATCGCAACGCCGGGGACTGTAAAAAGCTAACGCCCCGGGATGGCATGCAGATCCCCGGTGTAGGCGAGGGCCCCGCCGACGGCGACTTGCCCTTAGGCCATCAGCGACGCCAGTCCCCACGCCAAAAAGGCGGCCGACGCCGTACACAGCAGGTTCACCGCATCGTTGCCGAGCCATCGCCAGCCTCCACGGTGCTGCGTGTTCGTGCCGCAGGCGTGGCGCGCCTGTTCGGTCGCGGTGTCGCAGGACGGGCACCAGCGCCGTTGCTGCACCAGTGCCCCTGCGACGGTATCGACTACCGCGCCGAACACCGCCGCCACCGCTACGATCCACCAGCGTGGAGCCGGGACGAGCCCGAACCCCACGGCGACCGCCGTCAGGCCGAGCGCACTGCCAACCAGGGACATGCTCCCCGCCACGCTGACGGCGCCCGACGTTCCCGTGGGGACCGGGCGCCCAGTGCGAACGGAGCGTGGCACGCCGCCTATCCAGGTGCCGATCTCGGTGGCCATGGTGTCCGCGCCGGCGGCGATGAGTGCCGCGGTGCCCCACAGGGCGGCCTCGGCGGCCAGATCACCCCGAAGCAGGAAGATGGTCGCCGCCAGCGCGAAGACGCCCCCGTTGGCCATTACCTGTGTCGCGTCGCGTTGCCCCCCTTTTGCGACGACGCCCGCGGTGCGCACCGCCTTGCGTGCGCGCCCCAGCCGGGAGCCGAGCGTCACCCACGCGAACCACACGATCAGGAAGCCGCCCCACGTTGCACCGGCGCGCAGGGCGATCGATCCGACCACGGTGGCCGCGATCGCACCGCTGGGGCGCAGGCTTCCCTTCGACCAGGCGGCGGCCGCCATGACCGTCGCCAAGCCGATCGCCACAGGTGCGGATGGATCCGCCACGTTCAACCACGCAGGCATGGCCGCCGACACGATGGGGCTTAGCGCGACGCGAGGAGCTGCGCCGCGCGCCGTCGCAGGGCGTCGCTCGCGCGCTCCGTGACCTGCTCCCGTCGCCCGAGCGCGTGCAGCGCGGCGCGCAGGGCCTGTAACGCGTGTTCGAGTCGCGCACAGGGCTCGCACACGCGCAGATGCGCACCGACCAGCTCGGTGAGCGGGTGATCGTGAGCATCGAAGGCGGTAAGCTCACCATCCGCGAAGGCATCCAGATGCATCCGGATGTGTGCGCAGTCGGTGAGGGACGCGACCGGCGCGTCGGGGGGGAGGTGCTGTGCCATTTATAGGAACACGCTGCCTGCGAAATCGCGATCGCGCAAGCGGACGAGCTGATCCATGGGCTGTGCGTTCCCGCTCATCCCGTCAGGTTCGGGGTGTCTTTGCGTCGTTCTGCGCTTGTAATCGTGACCCGGGACACGTTAGCATCAACTGGGTGTCCTCTCCGATTGACGGCCGGCCTGCCCGCGCCCCTGTTCCTGCTGAATCCACGCTGGTGCTGTCCGGCAAGCCGCTCGACGCGCGGCTCCCGCTGGCGCTGCTCGAGGCCGTCAAGGCGATCGATACGCCTGAAGCGGAACTCGATGCCGAGCTGGTGCATGAGCTGCGGAACAAACGGCTTGGCCTCAGCGATACGGTCTACCAGCAGATCCGGCGCTACAGCGACGCGGTCCGGGCTCGTCAGCCCGTGGCTTTTGACGAGGTGCTCGCGCTCGCGCGCCTCATCGGCCGTCGTCCCGATGCCGACCTGTCGTTCCGCGAAGCCGGACGGCGCTGGGCGCGCTCGTACGTGTCGACCATCAGCGGCCTTCAGCGCGGCGCCGCCCGTTCGCTCCCGTCGCTGATCGGGCGACCGATCGCCTTGCGACTCCTGCGGCAGCTGTCTCGGCGCTACATGAACGGCGTTCTGGTCCGCCAGGGCAGCTCGTTGGTGCTCGACGTGGAGTCGCCGGTCTCCGTTGACGCCGCACCGCGTGCCGCCGGCTGTGGCCTCTACGAGGCGGCTTTCAGGGAAGCGCTGCTCCTGCTGGCTGATGCCGATGGTGCCATTGAGCATGTGATGTGCCGCACGCGCGGTGATCGCCACTGTCAGTGGCGCGCCGAGTGGCGGCGCCGCTGATTTGTGGAGAGGCTCCGCCGAATGGTCGGCGGGGCGTCGAAGGTGCACGGTTCCTGACACCCCGAGAGCCATGTTGACCCCCGAAATGTTGCCGCGTCTGCAGCAGTTGCTTGCCGACGCCGATCTCGACGGCTGGTTGTTGTACGACTTCCGCGGTACGAACGCCATCGCGTCGGGACTGCTGGGCTTCCACGGCCTCGTGTCGCGCCGCGTCTTCGCGCTCATTCCGCGCGACGGTCTGCCGATCGGAATCGCGCACGCGATCGAGCCCGGCCCATGGGCGCACTGGCCGAAGAGCTGGCCGCTGCGGACCTATAGCGGCTGGCGCGAGCTCGAGGCGGAGGTCGCCTCGCTGGTGCAGGGCAAGCGGGTCGCGATGGAGTACTCGCCGGGTGACGCGATTCCGTATCTCGATCGGGTGCCCGCGGGCGTACTGGAAATGGTGCGTGCGGCCGGGGCGACGGTGGTGTGCTCGGGTGATCTCGTGTCCCAGGTCTACGCCACGTGGACCCCCGAACAGCTGCGCTCGCACGAACGCGCCGCGGAGCGCATCATGCACATTGCGCATGATGCCATCGCGTACGCGGGCGAGATGGTCGCGGCGGGCACGCCGGTGGCCGAGCATGAGGTACAGGCGCGCATTCTCGAGGCGTTCGAGCGCGCCGGACTGGACACGCATCACGGCCCCGATGTCGCCGCCAGCGAGAACGCGGCCAATCCGCACTACATGCCGTCGGCCGACTCGCCCCGCATCATTCAACGTGGCGACACGCTGTTGATCGACTTGTGGGCGCGGGAGAAGCACGGCGGTGTGTACGCCGATCAGACTTGGATGGCCTCGATGGGCGCCCCGACGGAGCGTGTGGTGACGGTGTGGGAGGCGGTGCGCGATGCGCGCGATGCGGCGCTCACGTTGCTGCAGGGTCGCATCACGGCGGGTCTCCCGGTGCGTGGCGGGGAAGCCGATGACGCGGCCCGGGCCGTGATCGTGGCGCGCGGCTTTGGCTCGCAGTTCTGGCATCGCACGGGGCACAGCATCGACTCACGTGAACTGCATGGGTCGGGACCGCAGATCGACAATCTGGAATCGCGCGACGATCGCCTGCTCATTCCCGGCGTCGGGTTCTCGATCGAACCGGGCATCTACCTGCCCGGTGAGATGGGCGTGCGGTCGGAAGTGAACGCGTACGTGGCCGAGGATGCGTTGCTGGTGACGCCGGGCGTAGTGCAGCGCGACCTGATCGTGGTGTGACGGCGCGTCCGCACGGCCGTCGGAGTCTGGTGCTGCTGGCGGGACTCGTCGCGTGCGGCGAGTCCCGGTCGTCGAACGAAGCGAACGGGCGCATTGCGGATGTGCCGACTACGCCTAAGGCGGCTGCTGAGTATGCAACCGCGCTGCCGCGCGACCGCGCGGTGCTCTCGCTGGCGCGGGCGGCCGGTGGCGCCGATGGCATGCAGTACACCGTGTCGGCGCAGGCCAGCAGTGGATTTATCGTGGGCAAGATCGGCGATGGCGCACCGCGGGATACGAGCATCGCGCCCACGCACGATCTCGCGGTGTGCCGTCCGTTCACCCAGTCGCTGGTGCCGAGCCGCGATGGTGGGGTGGGGAACAGCGTGGTGTGGCTGGTGGGCGTCGCGACCGGACCGCGTGACGACGCACCGCGTCGCGTGCGCGTACTGCTCGACGGCTGTCGCCTCGATCCGCGCGTGCAGCGGGTGGCGGCCGGTGGTACGGTCATGATTACGTCGCGCGACGCCATGATGACGCGCCTGCAATTCATCGATGTGGGCGGCGTGTCGACGTCACGCGGCACGGTCCTGTTCAACGACGCGGGGCAGGTGGTGCCCACCAGCGACGCGGCCAAGGTGCCGGGGCTCGTGCAGGTCCGCGACGATCTGCATCCGTGGGTGCGCGCTTATCTGGCGGTCACGCCGCACCCGTTCGTGGCCGTCACCGCCGCCGACGGCCGCTTCCGCTTCGACAACGTCCCGCCGGGCCGGTATACACTGGTGGTGTGGCACGAGCGCTTCGGCACCAAGCAGCAGCGCGTGCGGGTTGACGCGCACATCGAGACGCGGGTAGACCTGAAGTTCTGACTGACTCGGATATCGTGGCGCAGCCCGGCCACTCACGTGAGCTTGGAGTTGTGAGTTCAAGTTGGGAGTTGTGAGTAGGCGAACTGTGGTGGCTTGACCCACGACTCGAAACTTGAACTCACGACTCCACACTCACCCGCACACTCAGCCGCCACCCCGTCAGCCGCTCAGCTCAGCTGATGCAACCGCGCAAATAATCCATCTTCGCGCCCCAACAGCTCGTCGTGACTGCCGGTCTCCACGATGCGGCCCTGATCGAGCACCACTACGCGATCCGCACGACGTACGGTGCTGAGCCGGTGCGCGATCAGCAGCGTGGTGCGTCCCTGTAGGAGTTGCTCGAGCGCCTGCTCCACATAGCGTTCGCTCTCCGTGTCGAGACTCGACGTGGCCTCGTCGAGAATCACGACCGCGGGATTCTTCAGAAACACCCGCGCGATGGCGATGCGCTGGCGCTGGCCGCCGGAGAGCTTGACGCCGCGCTCGCCAACGCGCGTGTTCCACTGGTCGGGGAGCCGTTCGATGAATTCCCACGCGTGCGCCGCCTGCGCCGCCCGCAATAGCTCGGCGTCGCTGGCATCGGGGCGCGCATACGCAATGTTTTCGCGAATCGTTCCGCTGAACAAGACCGGCTCCTGCGGCACGATGCCGATCGACGTGCGCAGCGCATCGAGCGAGAGCGAGCGGATGTCGATGCCGTCGAGCGTGATGCGTCCCGAGGTGACATCCCAGAAGCGCGGCAAGAGACTCGCGATCGTGGTCTTGCCAGCGCCTGAGCGCCCAACCAACGCCACGACCTCGCCCGGCGCGATGTTGAGCGAAATATCCTGCACCACGTCGGGCAGATCGGGCTGATAGCGGAACGCCACCGCCTCCAGCGTCACCGCGCCGCGTACCGGCTCGGTGAACCGATGCGGATGCTCCGGCTCGCGCACCGTGGGCTCGGCATCAAGCAGTTCGAACACCCGGGTTGCGGCGCCGGTGGCTTCCTGAAAGTTGCCGAACAAGGTGGCTAAGGTGCCGACCGCCGCCGCGACGAACAGCGCATAGAACAGGAACGCCACCAACGTCCCAGCCGTGAGCTTGCCCTCGAGCACCTGCGCGCCGCCTTGCCACAGCACCGCCGCCACGGAGCCGAAGGCGACAAAGCCCACGACGCCGAAGAAGAGGGCGCGGACGCGCGCGCGATAGACCGCCACACCCACGAGGTCGTGCAACAGCGCGCCGAAGCGCTGAGTCTCGATCCCTTCGCGCGTGAAACTCTGTACCGTGCGGATAGAGCCGAACGTTTCATCCGCGATACCCATCGCTTCGCCGATGCGGTCCTGCACACTCGTGCTGGCTTTGCGCAGCGCCCGGCCGAACGTGAAGGCCGCGCCGACCACCGCTGGCACCACCGCCAGCGTCGTGAGCGTCAGGCGCGGGTTCGTCACGAACATCATCGCGATGCCGCCAATCAGAAACAGCGTCTGACGCGACAGTTCGGAAACCCATGTGCCGAGGAGCGACTGCAGCAGGGCGAGATCACTGCTCAGCCGACTGGTGAGTTCGCCCGTGCGGCGCTCGGTGAAGAACGCCGGCGACAGGCGGATGAGATGCGCATACGTCTGCTCGCGCAGCGCGGCGACGATCCGCTCGGTCGAGGAGCTGAGCAGAAAGACCTGCACAAAGTTTGCGACGCCCTGCACCGCGAAGACGCCCAACAGCCCGAGCGCGATGCGGTCGAGGGCGCCGCGATCCTTTTGTTCGAACGCGGCGTCGAGCAGGTACCGTAGCACGGCGGGGAACACGAGCCCCGCCGCCGCTGCCACCACCAGAAAGAATGACGCGACCACCAGCCGAGACGTGTACGGCCGCACCAGCGGCGCGAGTCGCGCCAGCGGACGAAGTCCCGGGCGCGGTCGCGTCCGCGCCGCCGCGCCGCTCCTCACCGCGTGAGCGCCCGATCGACCGCCATCGCGAGGAAGAGCAGGGCCAAATACAGCAGTGAATACTTGTAAACCCACCAGGCCGGACCGGTCCACGGCTTGGACGCACGGGCGGCGAAGAGCACCTTGAGCACACCGCCCATCAGCAATGCATTCAACACGATCGCCGACAGCAGATACAGCGTGCCGAACGCGCCGAACAGCACCGGCAACAGCGTGAGCACGACGAGGATCACGGTGTACCACACCATCTGGTACATCGTCTCGCGCTCACCCCATACCAGCGGCGCCATCGGGACCTTCGCGCGACCGTAGTCCACCTGCTTGAGCAGCGCGAGTGCCCAGAAGTGCGGCGGCGTCCAATAAAACACGATCAGGAACAGGCACAGCGCCGAGACATCGAGCGTACCCGTCACCGCCGCCCATCCCACCAGCGGCGGGAACGCACCTGCCGCGCCACCGATCACAATGTTCTGCGGCGACGACCGCTTGAGCCACCGCGTGTAGATGAACACGTAGAAGTAGAAGCCGGCCAGCGCGAGGCCCGCTGTGAGCACGTTCACGAACTGCGCCAGCATCCAGGTGGCGAAGGCCGCGCAGGCCACCCCGAAGGCGAGCACCTGAATCGGCGACATGCGGCCGCTCGGAATCGGCCGCAGGCGCGTGCGCGCCATGACGTCGTCGATGTCGCGGTCGAGGTACATGTTGACCGCGTTCGCACCGCCCGCCATGAGATAGCCGCCAATCGTGACGAGCAGCACCGAGAGCCACGTCGGCGAGCCCGCGGCATACATCGGCGCAACCGTGGTAACGAGCAGCAGCGAAATGATGCGCGGCTTGGTCAGCGCGATCAGATCGCGCGAGAGCGGCGTGGGGGCCTTTTCGGGGTCCAGCGCGACTCCGGTCACAGTGGTAGGGCGCGATACGCGCCAATGAAGACGGCGATCAGTCCACCCACCGGCAGGACCACCCACAAGATTTCCGTGAGCCGATGCGGCGTGGGAACTTGAGACGAGGACGGCAGGATCGGCAGCGTTCGAAATACGGCGCGCAAAATGAATACTTGCGCGATCACGCAGGCTACCACGGCGCTCCAAAACAGCGCGGTCACGACAGCCGGCGGAAGGGACACAGTCAGGACAGAGGTCATAGCCCATGAAAAGTAGACGACCGCACCCCGTGCGGTACTGCGCGCGGCGTACTACCATAGCGTCATGACCTCACCTTCGGTTTCCTCGACCAGCACAAATTCTGGCGCCGGCACGGAATTGCCGCGTCGCCTGGGACTGTGGAGCGCCATTGCCATTCTGGTCGGCACCACGATCGGCTCGGGAATCTTCCGCTCCCCGGCCGGTATTGCCGACAAGCTCCCCGGTCCTCTGCCCCTCATGGCCGTCTGGGCAACCGGCGGCATCTTCGCCCTCTGCGGCGCCCTGACCTTGGCCGAACTGGCCGGGGCCATGCCGCGGACTGGTGGCTACTTCGTGTATATCCGCGAGGCCTGGGGTCGCTTACCCGCTTTTCTATATGGATGGTCGGAGCTCACCCTCATCCGGGCCGCGGCACTGGGCGGCATCTCGACCACCTTCGCCGAGTATCTGTTGCGAGGGCTAGGCTACAATCCGTCCCTCGCGCCCTACGATACGTACGCGCATTGGATCGCCGCCGCGACGGTGGCCCTGATGGCGGTGATCAACGTGGTGGGTCTCAAATGGGGCGCGCTGGTGCAGAACTTCACCACGGTCGCCAAGTATGGCGGCCTCATGTTGATCATTCTGCTCGCGCTCATACTCGGTCTGCCGCAAACGGGTGGCCACTTCACGCCGGCCATGCCCCCCGGCAGCTTCTCGGTGTCCGCCTTTGGCCTGGCACTGGTGTCGGTGCTCTGGGCCTTCGACGGATGGGGTGACCTCAGCAAGGTGGCCGGTGAGGTAAAAGACCCTGAGAAGACGCTGCCCAAGGCGATCGTCCTCGGCACCCTCAGCATCATTTTCATCTACTTGCTGGCCAACATCGCGTATCTGTCGGTGCTCTCGGTCGACGAGATTCGCGGTGCCCGGCTGGTGGCGGCCGACGTGGCCGAGAAGCTGATCGGCCCGATCGGCGTCACGCTGGTCGCGATCACGGTGCTGCTGTCGACGTTCGGCTCGGTGAACGGCTCGCTGCTGACTGGCCCGCGCATCTTCTTCGCCATGGCCGACGATGGCCTCTTTTTCAAAAAGGTGGCGGCGGTCCATCCGACGTTCAAAACGCCGTATGTGGCGATTCTACTCACGGCCACGATTGCGATCGCCTTCGTGCTCGTGCGCACTTTCGAGCAGCTGGCCGACATCTTCGTGACGGCTTCGCTCGTGTTTTACATCCTCAGCATCGGCGCGATCTTCAAGCTGCGGCAGCGCGCCGACTGGAACCCACCGGTGCGCACGCCGTGGTATCCGGTGGTGCCGGCGCTGTTTTGTCTCGGTACGCTGTTCCTCTTGGTGAACGCACTCATGGACGACGCCCAGCGGGTGCCCACGCTCGGGGTGTTCGGCGTGATTCTGCTGGGGGTGCCGGTGTACTACCTGACGGTTGGGAGGAAGGCGGCAAGACCCTAACTGCCAAGGGCTTAGGGGGCAGGAGGGAGGTGAAAAGGGAGGAGGGGGCAGGGGCCATGCGTGGTCTTCCTGCCCCCTCCTCCCTTATTACCTCCTCCCTGCCTCCTAAGCGGTTGGCCGTTCCAGCGTGACCGACCGGTTACACCGCCCGGTTGCACCATTTGTAACGGACACTCTACCTTTCTGTATCTCGGCGGCTGGCCTTGTCGGTTGAGTGCCGGGGAACGACTCCTCTATAATCGGACAAAGTGCATCTATGCGTATCCAACGTTGGCTGAGCCTAGCCGCCGCGGTCGCGGTTCTCGCCGTTGCTTCCACCACGCCGCTCGCGGCGCAGGGAACCACGACGGGCGCGATCACCGGCACGGTGACGGACGAAAAGAATGCCCCGGTATCGAACGTGTCGATCGAAGTGGTCAATCGTGCCAATGGTGCGAAGGCCAGCCAGATCACGCGCGACAACGGCCGCTTCTTCATCCCGAACCTTGAAGTCGGCACCTACTCCGTCACCGCGCGCCGGATCGGCTTCGCGCCGCAGACGCGCACCGACATCGTCGTCAGCCTCACGCAGGCCACGCGCCTCGACTTCCAGCTGAAGGAGCAGGCGACGCAGCTCGCCGCCGTTCGCACGGAAGCGGTGACGACCACGTCTGACTTCTCGGCCACCCGTCAGGGCGTGCAGACGGTCCTCACCGATACGCTGGTGCGTCGCCTGCCGACGCTCAACCGCGACGTGACGGACCTCATCCGCAACTCGCCGCAGGTGAACGTGTCGCAGGACGGCCGTCTCTCGGCCGCCGGCCAGAACAACCGCTTCAACAACATCCAGATCGACGGCGTATCGCTCGCCAACCGCTTCGGTCTCGGTGCCTCGCCGACCGTCGGTGCGCAGGTCGGTGGCCGCGCGCTCCCGCTCGACGCCATCAAGGAATTTCAGGTGCTGGTGTCGCCGTACGATGTGCGCCAGGGCAACTTCACCGGCGCGCTGGTCAACGCCGTGACGCAGTCCGGCACCAACGACTTCAAGGGATCGGCCTTCGTGTACTACCGCGACCAGCAGATGGGTCGTGACACGGCGTTCCTCCGCACGTCGCCGTTCGTGCGTCGCCAGCTGGGCGCCTCGGTGGGCGGCCCGATCATCAAGGACAAGCTGCGTTTCTTCGCGACCGTCGAGACCAGCCAGAACGTGGCGCCGTCCTCCGGCCCGTTCTTTGATCCCACCACGCCCACGGGCATCGTCAACTCCACGTCGGCGACGGCGCGCATCACCCAGGCGCAGGTCGACTCGTTCGTGAACTACCTCTCGAGCAAGGGCATCGCGGCCGGCAGCGGCGCCTTGACCAGCAACGAGAACCCGCTGCTCAATACGTTCGTGCGTCTCGACTATCAGCTGTCGGGCAACACCCGCGTCGTGCTGCGCAACATCTACAACGATCAGGAAGCCTACGATTTCTCGCGATCGCTTGGCACGTTCAACTTCACGTCGAACGGGTTCCGCCGCACCGAGAAGTCCAACCAGATCGTCGGGCAGGTGTTCACGAATTTCGCGAACGGCTTCTCCAACGAGTTCACCGTCGGCCTCACGAAGACGCGCTTCAAGCGCAATCCCGACGTGCTCGCGCCGCAGGTGCTGGTGCAGAACATCGGCGGTACGGGCACCGGAATCGCCTTCCGCGCCGGCACGGAAAACAGCTCGCAGGGCAATGAGCTGCGTGAAGACCTGTACGAAATCCAGAACAACTTCACGATGCCGCTCGGCAACCACATCGTGTCGATCGGTACGCGCAACGAGATCTACAAGGCCTACAATGCCTTCCTGCAGAACTCGTACGGCAACTACACGTTCACGAACCTCGCCGACTTCGTGTCGAACCGGGCGCCGAACGCGTTCTCCGGATCGGGCGGACTCGGTGGTGACGTGGTCGCCAACTTCACGGCCGCGCAGCTCGCCGGCTACATCCAGGACCAGTGGACGGTGACGCCGCGCTTCACCACCACCCTCGGTCTGCGCGTCGACGTGCCGCTCTTTTTCGACAAGCCGTCGTTCGCCTCCGCCGTGCAGCGTGACTTCGGCCGCAGCACTGCTGACCTGCCGTCGGGCAACCTGCAGATCTCGCCACGCCTCGGCTTCAACTGGGATGCCACCGGCGACCAGAAGAATCAGGTGCGCGGTGGTATCGGTCTGTTCCAGGGTATCCCGGCCTACGTGTGGATGTCGAACCAGTTCCAGAACACCGGCGCCGGTCTCGCGCAGTTCACCTGCGGTACGTCGGTTGCCACGACCAACGGCACCGCGCCGCTGTTCAACGCCACCCCCGTGTCGCCCCGCGGCTGCGCCGCGAAGACCAACGGGACGCCGGGACGCAGCCTCGATGACGGCACCTTCCTCGGGACCGTGAACCTGGCCGCGAAGGACCTCAAGTTCCCGCAGTTGCTCCGGGCCACGCTCGGCTACGACCGCAAGCTGCCTGGCGGTGTGATCGCCACGTTCGACGGGCTGTACTCGAAGAGCATCAACAGCTTCT
>Ga0114970_10002304_pt1 | contig 14320 bp, 20 predicted proteins | sample M_140205_XF_Meta_FD_87030 | JGI IMG/M metagenome (GOLD analysis project Ga0114970, IMG submission 87030) | Freshwater microbial communities from Lake Montjoie, Canada to study carbon cycling - M_140205_XF_MetaG | ecosystem: Environmental > Aquatic > Freshwater > Lake | place: Lake Montjoie... | reverse complement strand
CCAAAGAGTTCTCGTAAATCGTACGCATGCAAAAAATTACCGAGCATCTGAAGGATGGAGAGAAGTAGCACCAGGTATGAAGTTGAAGAAGGAAGAAGTCGTGAATGAGAAGGCTCCTCCAGGCGCTAAGTATGAGCGTATGGTAAAGCACATCAAAGACAAGTACTCTGAAGACGGTACGCTAACTCCTAAAGAGAAAGCAATTGCATACGCTACAGCTTGGAAAGCAAAGAACTCAGGTAAGTAAGATGCTATCATTCAAGCAATATCTTGACGAAGCAAAGAAGGTGTCGGGGGAAAAAGCCGACACTCTCAAGCCAGTCAAGGGCAAGAAAAAAGTTGACCAAGGCACCAAAGCCGACATGGCTGCAGCCGATTCTTCTGAGAAAAAATTAGAGCTGATGAACGGTAAGGTAAATAGGGTAAATATGGAACCTGAATTGAAAGGGCAAGATATCAACTTAACAGGTAGACAAAAATAATGTTAAAATTTAATCAATACATCAATGAAAACGCTGCGTACTATGCACCAAAACCAATTGAGGTCGACACTCGTCGTCTAATGAATATTGTAGATACATTAAATGCCGAGTTAGATGTTCTGACTGCCAAGCCATATCAAAATGCTCCAATTTTCTTAAATCAGCTTCGCGGTTGCCTTGATAAGAGTGGTATGATGCTACCAGCTGAAGCAACTCCACACTTCTTGAACCTAAGTGCAGAATTAATCTATAAGATGGGCAATTCAGGTTTGCACCTCTACATCGTCTATGATACATCAGATGATGGATATGTTGATGGTTATGCCCAGGTTGTTAACCCAACAGACCTCAAAGATCTGCTCGGCATGGACCCATCAGAGTATATGGGGCATGATGAAATTAAGCAACGTCCTTCGACTTGGTATGCAAAAAGAGACGATGATAGTGGTAATACGGACGAATACTAAACAATATGTTTGAAAACCTAAATGATTCCAATATAATGTTGTTTGCTGCGAAATGCTACAATAGTCCAAATTGCCTAGACAGTGAATTTGAAGAAGACTACAAACGCATTCGCTATATAAAAAGATTGCTGCATAGATACCGTCTAAGTGGCGATATGAAAGAAAGATTAATTTTAAATCATCTAATAGTGGCTCAAAATGTGTTTGGTGTTTCTGGGACAACAAGAATGTTGTTTTATAACATTGACGCCAAAGACTATAGTGCTATGAAAACTTTTCTTGTTTATACTTCTGCGATGCCAAACGTCATCAAAGGAATAAACGGAAAAGACATTATTTCCAGCGATATTATGCTAGATCCAGTTCTAGTAGATATACTAAGGAAAGTTTGAGATCTACTTAAACGCCGACATACTTATTGTACCGCGATTTAAAGAAAAAGTCAACTCTTGGAACCCAAATGAAATACCTAAAAGAATTCAGAGAATTTATTTTTGAACAATATCTCCTTAATGAAGCCGTAGGCAATGATAGTAAGGGTAAGTTGTTTGAACTTTTGCACGCAAAACATATGCATCCAAAGAAGGAATTGCCATCTCATTATAGAGATGAGTCAGGTAAATCTCCTCAAGAAGTTCACGACAAAATACGTTCTGAAATTTCGCCACAAGATTATGATACCATTAATAGACATGCAGAGGCATCGTCGCATGCGATGAGAGCGCATTTGTCAAAAAACGGGCATAATCCTAAACACATTACACAAGTGGCTTGGACAAGTAATGGTGCCAGTGACGTAAAGAAATTTACTGGTACAGACGATGTGCATAATGACTCTGACGTTATGTATAAATTCCATAATTCAAAAACAAAACAAACAACATTCGCTGGCGCTGGATTAAAATTTGGTTCGCAGAAAGAACCAAATATCCGTAATCCTGGACTAAAGAGTCTAGAGCGTATGACTGGCGCCAATACTCTTCTATCACATTTTGAAAAGCATAAAAAAAGAATTAAAGCTCTTGGGTATAATGACACTAACGAAAATAACCATAAGAAGTGGAAAGCAGAAAAAAATTCTGTTCGCGGAAAGGCTGCAGAAGAGAGCAAACTTAAAACGACTAGAGGTATGGCAAAAGATATCCATAAATCTTTGTCTAGTAAAAGTTCTGATGAACTTAAAGATTATGTTAAATCTGTAGTTTCGCCAAAAACGCAACACCCAACATATAGATTGCACACCAGAACTTCTCACAATGAAGCAGGATCGACAGCTTCACATCACATCGATGAGCCATCAAAAGATATTGATGCACATCTAAGCAAGTTTTCAGAATTGCATATGGAAAAGAAACACAAAGGCGGCATTTCTGTATCAATTTATGGAAAACGTAAATCTGATGGTAAAAGCGTTCCTGTACTGACCCATGCAATTAAAGGCGTCAGCGGTCCTATGAAAAATCTTGCAGCAACAACCAAACTTCCAGGATATTCTCCTAACAATGCAGTAAATGAAGACACAATGGCACCAGCAAATAGTGTTGGTGGTGGAATGTCTCCTGTTATCGGCAACGAAGGTGGCATCAAGGGTTATGATAAACTTTTAGGTGACGGAAAGATGCTTCGCCGTAAAGCCCTAGATCTCCTTAGCAAAAGAAGAAAAGGTATGTAAATGAAAAAACTAATCCCATTATTTGTTATGTTGCTAGTGGGATGCGAAGAAAAATATAGATATGCTTGTCAAGATCCAGTTAATTGGGCAAAGAAAGAATGCCAGCACCCAGCGTGTGAAGTTGACGGGCAATGTACTGATGAATTGATTGGTAAAAAGGCATTAGATGCTAAAAATGCATCTGCGCCAGAAGTAACTCCAGGAGAATAATATGAACGGTCCACGTTATACAAATGATGAATTGATGGCTCGATTGAAGTTTATCATCGGCATTTTCCTTGCACTTACTCTTGCAGGTATTGTGTTCGTTGTGCTTTACTCGCTAATTTTTGTAACTCAGCCAGTTGGTGTTCAATCTCCTAATGATGTTGAGTTCTTCAAGTTGGTCAGCCCAATCGCGACTTTCTTGACTGGTATCCTCTCAGGTATCATGTTGGGTAATAATAACAAAGAAGCTCCTCCTGCGCCACCAGCACCAACTGAGCCAGAAGATACAATCGCATAGGAAATGCTAAAGTGTTAACATTTAAACATTTTACAGAAAGCAAGCACAAAAAAGAAAAAACATTTCATGTTGAAATGTATGTGCACCATAAAGACAAGCCTGTTTTTAGGTTATTGCGTGGATCTACTGCACTTAGTGAAACGTATCGCGAAAATGAACATGATACATTAGAAGGCGATCTGCATAAAATCGTTGGCGAATTTAAGCCATCTTCTCTTGACCATGAAACTATTACAAATGAACTTCATGCTCACTTGGCTAAACATGGATACCATTCAGCAGCAGCTTCTCATCCAGTAGTTCTTTCTCCAAGAGAACAAAAATTTAAAAGTGAATTTAAAAGAAAAACAATTCCTGGTGGCGGTAGACACGAAAGACCACATAATGATGGAACAGGAATCTCAGATTCTTCAAGGTATGTTGGTGTTTGGAGCACAAGAGGCTCAACGCATATTTTTGACAAAAATAATAAAAGAATACCTGACGCGACCAAAGACAATCACATAACTGTGTTTAATGATAAAGAAGTGAAGCATGCAGCGTCAGGTGAAAATGATAGATGGTTTGCTAGAATAAGTGATGTTAGAAAAACGCCAGCATCAGGTTTAAGCACTCTTTCTGGCGCAGATGAAAAAAATCATTCACTTCACGGCAACAACTTAGAAAGTTTTATTAAAAGTAAAGAGCCAAATGCAAATAAATTAGACAGCGATGCATCTAGATGGCTTCGGCAACAACCTGTAAGGGCTGCAGAACATAGACGCAATGCAGAAAGAGAAGCATCGGCTGGCAACCATGCAGATGCATCAAAACTGCACAAAAAAGCTGATGAGATAGAAAAGAAGCATAAAGAAGTATCAGATTGGGTAAAAAAAGAATATCCAGAATATCACCCAGATAATAAAGGGTAGCATATGAGTTTGATTGTACTGCAAAAGAAAATGGGCATAGAGGCTGACGGGCAGTTCGGTCCAGCCACACTCAAAGCTGGAATGAAGCATTTTAAGTTGACTCCAGCCAGAGCAGCCCACTTCTTTGCGCAGACAGCACATGAGACAGGAAACTTCTTAAAGTTTGCTGAGAATCTAAACTACAGTGCTGATGGTCTAATTAAGATCTTCGGCAAGTACTTCGACGTAGTTTCTGCCGTAACATATTCTCTCAATCCAGAAAAAATTGCCAATAGAGTTTACGCCAATCGTATGGGTAACGGAGACGAAGCATCTGGCGATGGTTGGAAGTTTCGCGGTCGTGGTGCGATTCAGTTGACTGGTAAAGAAAACTACCAAGCATTTGCTGATACGATTGGTCGCCCCGAGATTATGCAGAACCCAGACTTAGTTGCGACTGAGTATTCTTTTGAGTCTGCTATGTTTTTCTTTAACAAGAACAAGTTATGGGCAACCTGTGACTTCGGTCCGACAGACGTAGCAATCCTCGCGCTTACCAAAAGAATTAATGGCGGTACTCATGGTCTCGCCGATCGCTCAGAAAAGACCAAGAAGTATTTTGGCTGGTTGAAGTCTGAACTGCCAGTTCTTAAGGACATTGTCGTTGCTCCTGCCACACCAGCTCCAGTAGCGGCACCTCCTGCCCCAAAACCAGTAGAAAGTAAAGATGTTAAGTTATCTGCAAATTTTTACCTCAAGGACTTTATCAAGTCTGAGACTGCAACTCGCAAGGGTATTGATAACACTCCTACGCTGACGCACCTTGACAGTTTAAAACTAGTTTGTGAAAATATTCTTGAACCAGTACTTGCACACTACAAGAAGCCAATCCGCATCAACTCAGCATATCGTGGACCTAAGTTAAACGCAGCAGTTGGCGGTTCGGCTAAGAGCCAGCATTGCAACGGCGAAGCAGTAGACTTTGAAATCGATGGCGTACCTAATCCTGTCCTTGCAGCATGGGTTGCGAACAATCTAAACTTCGATCAGATTATCTTAGAATTTTACAACCCAAAAGAAGGTCCTAACTCTGGTTGGGTCCATTGCAGTTATAAGAAAAACAACAACCGTAAGTCTATTCTCACAGCAGTTACTGAAAAGGGGAAGACGGTCTATAAACCTGGCTTTGTTATATGAAAAACCTTGAAGACTTGTAAGGATATGTTTTGCGCAAACTTATATTATTACTGTTGTGGGTTCCATTAGCATCATATGCGCAAGTCAGCGGTACAATTAATCGTCCTGTAAAGAAAACGCCGCCGATTATAATCTATCGAACAGAGATAGATCCTGTTCCTGTAGTGGTGAGAGCAACTGCGGCTAAACCTAAACGCCTACCACCAACGCTTCCACCACAAGTGTTTGCGCCCACATTAACACCCAAAGAAGACCAACCTGTTGTAACCTTTGATACTCGCCCACCTGCCGTATTGATTGCAGAAGCCAGAGCAAACCTTACGAACAGAGAAGGTCCGTATGATATTGCAATCAATAACCTTCGCTCAGTCATTCTAACCGAAAAGCCTGATGTAGCCAAAGAAGCGTATGAACTATTAGGTTATGCTTACGAAAAATCAAAAGACTTCGAAAAGGCAAAGATACAATACAAGAAATACATAACGCTATACCAAACTAAAGACGATGACTGGACTCGCGTTCAACAAAGATTGATGTCACTAGAAATAATGGAACCAACAGAACAGTTCGCTGGTAGTGGAGTGCAGGATAAGCCGAGAACTGGTGACAGTAAAGAATTTGAGGGAACAGTATCAGAGTATGGGTACTTCGGCAATAGCATTCAGTCATTGTTTGGATTGCAAACAACCTACAAAGACACTCACAATCAATACTTCCAAACCTATCGCTTTCGCTTTTCTAGCCTAGATGATGTAAGAGATCCAGGTAGAGGAAAGAGAAAACTTTCGCAAGCATACTGGGATTTTCAGGATACCTTTGAAAAGTATGGTATTCGTATTGGTAGACAGCCTACCGTTGCTGGATCCCTCAGCCACTTTGACGGGATTTCTGGAAAGTATAAGTACGATACTGAATGGACGTTTGGTGCTGGCGCTGGATACCTTTACAATCCTTCGTCAGATACAAGTAGATTATTCCAAGGCATAAGTGCAGACTGGAGAATCAATCAGGAATACTCTGCTGGCTTCTATTACAACCGACAAACAGCTGACTCTTTCCTAGAAAGATCCGCGCTTGGTACTGAGTTACAATATTCGTCACACGACACCACAGGTATCTTTAGATTTGAATACGATCTAGTTTATAATAAAGTCAACCTATTCAGTTTCCAAGGCATGACGTACTTCGGCGATGCTAGTGCATTCTTGGTAATCGACAAGCGTCGTTCGCCAATACTATTTGCTGACGTTGCTCTTGGAGTTGGCGGTCTAAACCCATCGAAGCAGGTTTACAATTCAGTCGGTGAACTGCTCAACCGCTCAGGATTATCTTCTTCTGACATCTACAATTACATCACCAACACAACGCAAATTGCAAACTCTTATGTGATTGGTGTAAGTTACAATCTACCCAAGAAGTGGACGCTGACATCAGACTTCCAGGTTACTAACCTTTCTACTGCTCCAGGGTTCACGCTCTCCCCACAATTCGACCCTGTGCCAATTAAGATTGGTATGAAGAACAACTACTCACTAAACTTCCACGCCAAGGGGGAAGACTTCCTTCGAGCTGGAAATGACTTTGAATTTGTGGTTAACAAGACCACAGGTGGCATAGATTCGTATTTTTTAACCGTATCTGATGTGTATAGAATAGGAAAAAACAACATTGCTCTAACTTTACGCGATGATTACGTTAACAGGCATACATTGTCAGGAATCTTGAGGGTAATTTACGCGATCTCCGAGCGTGGTACAATAGAAGCGCAATATGCTCGGGTAGTAGTACTAGGAGAGGGTAACTACAGTCAAACCTTTTATATTGGATATCGGTACGATTACTAAGCGTTTTTACTAAATAACAAAGGTAAGTGTATACCACCCCAAAGAGATATTACGGAGTGATATCAAATGTTCAAGTTAAAGAGCTTCCTATTGACGCTTTTCGCAACAGTTATCCTGTTCGCCTCTTATGATGCACCTTTCAAGTTCAATCCGCTGCCAGCATTTGCTGAAGCCGCCGAGTGCTCTTTATACGAAACACTCCACCCAAACTTCCCTCTGACTGGTGCTCACCTCTCAACTGGTAAGTGCTCAACTTGTGCTTCTTGCCACGCTGGCGGCAGATTTATTGGTACGCCTAAAGTTTGCGCAACCTGCCACAATGGCTCACCAACAAGCGCAACGGTTGGTCGCTCTTCTTCTCACATTCCTATTGGTACAACAGACTGCGGCAGCTGCCATGCTACTGTAACCTTTACAAGTGGTGTGAACATGAACCACGCATCTGTTGCTTCACAAAGATGCGATAGTTGTCACAATAATTCGTTTAGAACGTATGGTGCTCAGGGTAAGCCTTCTGACCACATTCCTACAACAGCGGACTGCGGTACTTGCCACAAGAACACTGGACGTAGTTGGAGTGCTAGTTTTTCTTCAATCCATGCTGGCATAACAACTGGTTGTGTAACTTGCCACAACGGTACAACTGCCAAGGGTAAGATTAATGCTCCAGGCGGTCACCCAATTACTAGCGATGCTTGTGAAACTTGTCACAGTGTGAGCAATACTATCAGTTTCAAGTGCACTCAGATTATCAATGACCCACGTATTCAGAAGATGCTACTAAGCCCATTCTTCTCGCCAGAATATCATACATACGGTTATTGATTAGGAAGACTTTCTTCTAGGCTGCTTTTTCTTAGCAGCCTTCTTCTTAGCACCAGTATTCTTAGCTGGTGGTGCTGCTGCAGCGAAATGATAGTGGTGGAAATAAACAATCCACACAAACAATAACGCAAGCCCACAATTCATCAGAATTTCACCAATTGGTGTTTCTGCAAATCTGATGATATCATTTCCGCGTGGAACTACCATTTTATATACTACATTCATGGCATTCCACGCGGAAGTTGCTATAATCGAAACTAGAGCGGTCTTTAGAGACCAGTGTTGAAGTGTTGGCCATTTGTAGATAATACTGTTGCCATTCCCGAACAACAGAACAAAAAACGCCGTCATACCCAAGCAAATAATCGTATTTGCGATAATGTTTATTACAACAAAAAATTCTGTACTCATATCCATGACTCAATCCTCTATCTTATTGGTTTCTTTTTTGGGCTCTTCTTTTTTGATGCTCTTCTCTTAGGTTTTACTTCTGGTTCTACGTCAGGCAATAGTTTTTTGATTGCGTAATCAATACCGCTAAGACCTAGAAATCCTAAGATGAATGCGACGCCAAATGTTAAATTTTGATTTGTTATGCTGAGCGAATCCACCACAATCGGTGTGATGTAATTCGCAGAACCAACGCCTGCTGCAATACTCAGTGCAATACTACCCAAATGAGTAGCAGCACCTTTCTTAATAGTCAATAACGAACCGAACAACCCAGACACAATTAATCCTGCATTAATACCCACTTCTTGTAGGATATTTTCGACCATTTATTGTTTCCTCTTCCCCTTTGATTAGGGAATACCCTATTTAGTTTGGCTTCGTGCTAAATAAGTGGTAGGCTAAATAGACAGGTGTTTGGAGATAAACATGGCTATATTAGACCAAATAAAATCTATGTTAGCTGACGGGGAAAATGGTACACTTTCTTCTAAGCGTGTGATTACGTTTATCGCGACTTTCTTGGTATCTTTGGCTTTTATCGCCAATCTATTTTGGAAGTTTACCGTCGAAGAGTTTATGTACAGTTCGATGATGGCTATTGTTCTTGCTGGATTAGGTACGACAGTGGCTGAAAAATTTGCTCCAAAGAAGAAGGATTAGTATGAAAAAGTTTTTAATTATTGCTGCGCTTATGTTCCCTTTTGCAGTGAACGCTAATCCATACGATTGGAAAGTAGTTCGTGCTGTTGACGGCGATACCCTAGAAGTCGAAGCCTCATGGCTCCCTGCCGAATTAGGGAAGACCATTCGCATTCGTATTCTCGGCGTAGATACCCCAGAAAAGGGTGGTCGCGCCAAGTGCCCGAACGAGGCGACTCGCGGTGAGGCTGCTTCAGCATACACCAAGGCTCAGGTTGCTCACGCCAAGAAAGTCCAGATTACCATCAAAGAATGGGATAAGTTCGGTGGACGTATTCTCGGAGATGCTATTCTAGACGGCAAGAGCCTTCGCGACCTGCTAATCAAGAACGGTTATGCTCGTGAATACTTTGGCGACGCTAAGAAGTCCTGGTGCGACTAATGAAGTCGTTCAAGGAATACTTATCAGAAGAGCGTAAAGAAACCCACTACGCTACGGGTAGGGAAGCATTGGATGGCATGGGCAAAGCCAAGTTTAATGCTATCGTCAAGCATCCAACCTTTGATAGCCATCGTAGGGCTATGAGTTTAGGTGGCGAACCAAAGTTTGATGTAATAGAGCATGGCGCAGGTTCCTTTAAAGTCGAAGTGAGCACTCATCCGTATTTGACATCATTCCATATGTCACATCGCGGTAGAGGTCCTGCTAAAATTTGGGCATACCATCATATGGTCGCTCATCCTGACGATCCAAAGCGTTACATGACAATTAAAACACACGGCTTTGATAAGGATTAAACTATGTTAGGCATGATACCTCTTCCATATCGAATTCTTGGCGCGGTGTTCATTATCATCGGCGTGTTTGCGTTTGGGTATATGAAAGGGTTAAGAGTTGGTGAAGATAAGATTAAGTTGTTTCAGGCAGAAGTAAAAGCCAAATATGAAAAGATGCAGCATGACTTAGAAGTTGCTAAGAATGCTGTCAACACTAAAATTGTTACTGAATATGTTGATAGAATCATTTATATTACGAAGTGGAGAACTAAAAATGTGGAAATTATCAAAGAAGTTCCTTCCAATTGTGAGTTGTCTAGTGGTTGGGTGCACGTCCATGACGCCTCAGCTAGTGGTACAGATGCCGACCGTACCGCCGCAGCTGATGGAACCTCCTCAGGAATTAAAGACACTGAAGCACTCGAAACCGTCGTCGACAACTACGGAGCCTGTGCAGCCAACACCGAAAAACTAAAGGCTTGGCAAAATTGGTATACGGACCAACAAACTGTTGTTGGTAAGATTAACAGAGACAACGGAGTAGAACCTCCATCGGAATCAACAGCACCACCAACCGTCAGCGACGGGTCTAGCGGTCTTATAGAGAGATAACAAGAATGACTGACTTCGATACAGCAAAATTGATTCGTCTTGATACAGATATCAATGATTTAAAAGTCGAACTCGGTGCATTAAGGGAAAAGGTTTCCTTCTTTAATGTCATTTATGGAAAATTTGATGACACGCTAACAAAGGTACAGTCTCTGATGGAAGACAGAAGAAGCGAAACAAATGAAGATTTAAGAGATGTGTACTCAAAGATTCAAGATACCGAAACTAAGATTATGGACGAAATCAAAGCACTCAGAGCAGAGATGACCAACAAGCGCGAAACAGAAAATAGCAAAATCAATAATAAGATTGAAAGTTTGGACAAGTGGCGCTGGCAGATGATGGGTGGTGCGGCTGTAATTGGCTTCCTCTTTTCCAAGCTCGCCCAGCACTTCCTCTAAAGAGTTGCTTTTTCTGTTGAAATAATATATAATAGTGGAACGACTAACTATATCATGACAGGCTATGAGCATATACATAGACAGAAAATATTTGGGGTTTGTTACAGCCAGACTTGACCTATACAAGCAAAAATCCCAAGACTTGTATAACTTCCGTTGCCCATACTGCAACGACTCCAAGAAGAACAAGAACAGAGCACGCGGATACCTTTATCGCAAGGCAAACGATCTATTCTTTCGTTGCCATAACTGCGCAAAATCTACTACTTTTGGAAACTTTCTAAAAGATCTAGACCAAAGTGCATACAAGCAGTATGCCCTAGAACGCTATAGCAACGGCGAAAATGGGCACCATAACTACCAAAAACCCGACTTCTCAGACCTACAAGGCAACGCATTCGCGCATTTTGCCAACACAACATCGACAAAAACTTGGGATAAAATAAATTTAGAAAGCATTGAAAAACTCCCCGAAGGTCACTATGCCCGTGACTATATAAAGAACAGGAAGATCCCTCAGAAGTATTGGAACGAGGTGTACTATACGCCTAAATTCAAAGACTTCTTGGACGCGGAATTTCCCGACCACGGCAAAGAAGAAGTACCAAACGACGATCGCATTATTCTCTTGTACACGAATGAGAAGGGAGAAGTCACCAACATCGCTGGGAGAGCCTTGTCTGAATCAAAGATTCGGTACATAACAATCAAGGTCTCTGATGAAAAGAAACTGTTTGGGATGCACAGGATGCAAAGAAGCGAACCGATCTATGTTCTCGAAGGACAGTTTGATTCGTACTTTCTTCCTAATGCTATTGCCTCTGGCGATAGTAATCTGGGCAGTGTAGCTGACGCTCTAGAAAATTGCGATTGCGTTCTCGTATACGATAACGAGCCGCGAAACAAAGATATTGTAAAACAGATCGAAAGATCGGTTGACAAAGGATATAAAATTTGTCTATTCCCCGATACGGTGAATGGCAAAGACGTGAATGATATGATACAGAATGGCTTGACTATGGATGAAATAAAGGCTATAATTGATAGCAATACATCCAGCGGTTTAACTGCCAAACTGAAATTTACAAATTGGAAAAGGTGCTAGTATGAAAGTGAGATTGATTAGTTATTCAGTTCCTGCAGAACTGCCGGATTACATGCGCACTCCGCAAGAACTGGTAGCATACTGTGCACGAGTATCGAATCCGGCAAATCAACTGAATGCAGAAACATCAGAAAAACTCATCAAGTATCTTATCAAGCACCAGCACTGGTCACCGCTTGAGATGGCTTCGGCATGTCTTGAGATTGAAACTACTCGTGACATTGCTAGACAAATTCTACGCCACCGCAGTTTTTCTTTCCAGGAATTTTCGCAGCGTTATGCGGATCCTGTTAAGGACCTAGACTTCGAGTATCGCGATTGCAGATTACAAGATCCTAAGAATCGCCAAAATAGTATTGAAGGTGCAGATAGCGATCTGCAGTATGCATGGTATGTCGCACAACGAGAACTTATTGAAAAGTCAAAAGAAACATACAAGTGGGCTATAGATAATGGTATCGCCAAGGAAGTTGCTCGCGCAGTTCTTCCTGAGGGACTCACTAAATCACGCATGTACATGAATGGAACTCTTCGCTCATGGATTCACTATATACAACTCCGTCAAGCAAACGGAACTCAAAAAGAACACATGGAAATTGCCAAGGCGTGTGCCGTAGCAATTACTAAGATTTTTCCTCTTACAAAAGAACTAACTGCAGAGCCTAATGATGAATAATGTTGACGATGAGTTATTCGCTAAGAGGATGATCGAAGAAATTCTTGCTCAAGAACAAGCACAGATAAATTTAGAAAAGTCTCAAGAGTTTGCAAACGTCATTGACGATTTTTATGATGCCTTTGCGGTAGATGACAGCACTCATCTTGGGCAAACTTTTATGTACCTCAAAGAAAATATGGATTCTTTTGATGAACACATGTTCATTACTTACATGAAAGATACTTGGGCGCACCCAAATACTGTAGATCTAGATCACCCTAAAAAAATCTTGATATCTTCTTCTGAGCATAATGTGACGCCGTTGACGCAAATCAAGCACAACTATTTGCATACCTTTGCGCAGTATTACTGGGAAGAAGAAGGTGTTACTCCTATACCGCTTGGGTGCTTTTCTAAGAACGAGACTACTATCAAGCCAGTAAAAGAAAGGATGTATAACACCACATTTATTGGTTGCTTGAATCGTAACCGCACTAAATTGGCTTCCATGTTATCTGGTGTTCCCAGATTGTGTATGTTTCTTGGATTTTATCTCAACGATCCAAAAATGATGAAGTTCATCAATCACATGGTGAAGTGGCGTCACCCAAGAGATTTTTATTCCTTCAATCCAGACTTCAACTCTGGTGTCAAGGGTGATGTGTTTATGAACATATTGAACAACTCTAAAATTTGTTTGGTGCCGCGAGGTTGGACTAACGCAGAAACATATAGACTATACGAAGCGATGAATGCTGGTTGTGTAGTAATTTGCGAAAAGTTGCCGGATAGAAAGTATTTCAAGAATATTCCAGTTATTCAAGTAGATAAATGGAAAGATGGTTTGAAAAAGGCTAGAGACTTGTTGAAAGACGATGCGCTCTTGCAGGAATTGAGTAATAAAAGTAAAATGTTCTATGATGAATTTTTGTCGCCTATTGCAACGGCTAAAATAATTATGGAAAAACTAGAAAACAAAAAAGATGACAGGAGCAAATAAAATGTCAACAAGACTTCCCAGTATTTACCAAGACTATATCCATATTTCGCGCTATGCTCGCTTCAGCGACGCAGCGGGTCGCCGCGAAACATGGGATGAAACAGTAGATCGCTACATTTCATTCTTCCAAAAGCGCACTAACAATAATAAGAAAGTGCCTTGGGATGAAATTCGCAGCGCTATTTTAAACCTTGAAGTTATGCCGAGCATGCGTTGCTTGATGACTGCTGGTACTGCGCTAGAGAAAGATCAGGTTTCTGGTTATAATTGTTCTTATGTTGTCGTTGATAGTCCTAAGTCCTTTGACGAAATCATGTATATTTTAATGTGTGGAACTGGTGTTGGTTTCTCTGTTGAATCAAGATATACTAACAAGCTCCCAGAGGTGCCTGATGAAATTCACCCAACAGATACTACAGTCGTGTTTGCAGATTCCAAGGTTGGTTGGGCGACTGGTTATCGAGAATTCGTTTCTTTGCTTTATTCTGGCAAGTTGGCTAAGTGGGATGTATCAAAGGTTCGTAAGGCTGGTGAAAGGCTCAAGACCTTCGGTGGACGAGCATCAGGACCAGAACCTCTAGTTGACTTGCTCAACTTTACTCTTAATATTTTTAATAAGTCGCGTGGTCGTAAGTTGACCACATTGGAATGCCATGATATCGTTTGTAAAATCGCTGATATCGTTGTTTGCGGAGGTGTTCGGCGTTCTGCTCTTATTTCTCTATCTGACCTTAATGACGACCATATTCGCCATGCTAAGTCTGGTCAGTGGTGGATGGCTGATGGTCAGCGT
>Ga0114970_10002303_pt1 | contig 14322 bp, 13 predicted proteins | sample M_140205_XF_Meta_FD_87030 | JGI IMG/M metagenome (GOLD analysis project Ga0114970, IMG submission 87030) | Freshwater microbial communities from Lake Montjoie, Canada to study carbon cycling - M_140205_XF_MetaG | ecosystem: Environmental > Aquatic > Freshwater > Lake | place: Lake Montjoie... | reverse complement strand
TCTTCAAAATGTAAATTTTTTGCGTATGGTCCATGTGTCAATATCACAGGATAACGCCCATCATTCATGGGACGAAAAATATCTGCGCGCAAGATGTTGCCATCATCCATGGTGATGGGCACATCCCAATCGATACGCATGCCACACCTAACTTCACTTTTGGAAATCGTCATCTCTTTGCTCCTGCTTGGTTTACTTCACACGCTCTAAAATACTCACATAATGCGCGACAGATGCGCCGCCCATATTAAAAATACCAACAAACTCAGGATTATTCACCTGAATATCTCCTGCTGTGTGCGTCAATTGCATTGCACCCAACACATGCATAGAGACGCCTGTGGCGCCGATCGGATGCCCCTTAGCCTTGAGTCCTCCTGAAGGATTAACGGGTAACTTGCCTCCCATTTGTGTCCAACCTTCATGAATGGCACGAGCGCCTTGTCCCATTGGCGCCAAGCCCATCGCTTCATATTCAATCAATTCAGCAATAGTGAAGCAATCGTGCGTTTCAACCAAACTCAAATCATCAAGACTCAAACCCGAACTTGCAAAAGCTCGGCTCCATGCTTGCGCACAACCATCAAACGCAACAATATCGCGTTTACTCATGGGTTTGAAATCATTCACATGAATAGCAGCTTTAAAACCAATCGCCTTGCCCATGGTTTTAGCGGTCTCCATGTCTGTTAAAACAATCGCAGCCGCACCGTCTGAAATCGCCGAACAATCCGAACGCTTAAGAGGCGGCGCAACAAAAGGATTGCGCTCAGAAACTTCTCGACAAAATTCATAGCCTAAATCTTTGCGAAATTGTGCCAAAGGATTGTGAGACCCGTTGAGGTGATTTTTGGCGGCAATCAAAGCCAGCGCATCGCTTTGATCGCCATATTTTGAAAAATATTGTTGCGCAATATCACCAAACATTCCTGCAAAGCCAGCGTTGACTTGGCCTTCTTCTTTTAGATAAGCCGCACGAATCAATACATCCCCTACTTCGGGCGTGGTAATCGATGTCATTTTTTCTGCACCGACTATCAAAACAAATTTGGCGTTTTTTGCCGCAATGGCATTCATACCTTGATGAATCGCTGCTGATCCCGTTGCGCAGGCATTTTCAACCCGAGTAGAAGGCGTAAAGCGCATCGTTTCATCAATTTGTAGTGGCAGTGACGACAGAAAAATTTCTTTCACCAAGCCTTCACCGAAATGACCGAGAAATATTTCATCAATATCCGAGGGCTGCAAACCTGCGTCTGCAATAGCTTCCGTTGTGACTTTTTGAATCAATGATTCAATATCGTGTTGGTCAAGACGACCAAACGGGGTGTGGGCCCAACCCACCATACATGCACTCATGTTGTCTCCATTTATTTTTGTTTATACACGTCGAGCTTGTGAGGTCCAAAATTTTTCACGAATTTCGCGCTTCAAAACTTTTCCAACTGGACTGCGCGGTAACTGCGGCCAAAACTCAATGGTTTTGGGCGTTTTCATACCGCCTAATTTTTCTCGACAAAAAACCAGCATCTCATTTTCAGTCACCGTGTGTCCTTGTTTTAATTCAATCACGGCTTTGACTGCTTCGCCCCATTTTTCATCGGGCACACCAATCACTGCGCAATCTTGAACGCTGGGATGCGCCCAAATCACTTGTTCAATTTCGGATGGATAAATATTGAAGCCCCCCGAAATAATCATGTCACGTTTGCGATCCACAATGTAGACAAAACCATCGGCGTCTTTTAAACCGATGTCGCCCGTGTGGTGCCAACCAAAACGCGAAGCCTCTTCGGTGGCTTGCGGTTGATTGAAATAACCCTTCATCACCAAATTGCCGCGCGTCACGATTTCACCCTTTTCTTCAGGACCTAAAATTTTTCCATCGTCATCCATGATCTCGACTTGCGTAAAAATAGTGGGACGACCACAACTCATCAAACGTCGCTCTAATTTGGGGTCTCCAATCACCAGATGCTCACGTGGCGACATAAATGTGCACAGCATCAAGCATTCGGCTTGACCGTATGTTTGCGCCATCACAGGACCAAAAATATTCAAGGCCTCTTTGAGTTTTTCTGCAGACATCGGGGCTGCTGCATAAATAAAATGTTTGAGCGATGAATAGTCAAACTCACGCACTTGCGGATGCGCAAGCATCGAATAAATCGCAGTGGGTGGCAAAAATAATGTGGTGACACGATGCGTTTGAATGCACTTCATCATTTCAAGCGGGTCAGCCTTTGGAATAATAATTTGTGCAGCCCCGATGGCCAACAAAGGGAAAGCCACACAACCCGCCGCATGCGTCATGGGCGCGGCCACCAAATGAACAGGCGCGTCCTCATAAGGCATGCTTGAACAAAAATTGGCTACCATGGTTGTAAAGTTGAGGTGAGTCAACATCACACCTTTGGATCGGCCTGTGGTTCCACCCGATGGCCAAATTGACGCCAATTGATTGGGATCAAGAGTAATATAAGGACACTGATCCACATATGCGCTTAACCAATCTGCCAATAATGGATCTTCACCGTTGGCGCGATCAACACATACAAAGCCTTTGATATACGTATTTTTTTGTTTGATGATGGCGATGTCGTTAGCAAATGAGCTGTGATAGAACAACCACGCACAGCGATTGCTATCCAAGATGTAAATATTGTCGTCAAGTGAATTTCTGGCGTTGATCGGCATCCAAGCCATACCTGCTCGCAAGATACCCAAAATACAGGTGAACGCATCGATGTCATTAGGACTCAGTACAGCGCCCACCATTTCGGGCTTCATGCGATGAGCAATCAGTCCATTGCCAATTTTGTGCGTCAAAACGCTTGTTTGTACAAAGGACAATTGCCTGTGTCCGTCTGTTAAACAAAGACTTTGCGGATTGCGATGAAGTCCGCGATCAAAATAGTCAATGAGTCGCATAGAGCGTTATTTCCTCAATCAGATTCATTCATGGCTGAACTGTAGAACTGGGTTTGATGCCAATAGATTGAAAAACCTTTGATGCATTATCGCGATCGAATTTGACGTAAGCTGAAAATTGGTCAACGCTATTGGGCGATGAGTCAACCGTGTAAATTCTATAAAAGTCTTGTAGCTGTGGATTTTTAATGACTTTATTAAAGTCTGCATTGAGTTGCTCTACAATCGCCTTAGGTGTTCTAGATGGTGCAAAAATTCCAAAGTAACTTACAAGTTTCGGATCGCCGCCTTCTTCAGCCATGGTAGGTAACTCTGGCATATGTATGGATCTCTTATCACCTACAGCAACCAGAGCTTTCATTTTCCCTGCCTTAATCAAAGGCAGGGCAGTACCAAAACCCATATAAGTTAAATCGACTTCACCCGTCATCACCGCAGGAATGGTTCCAGCTGATCCTTTGTAAGGAACGGCCACAATGTTGACATTCATCTGCTTAGAAACCCATTTGAGATAAACATCGGGTATGGTTGCACTACCCCATGTCCCCCAATTGAGTTTTCCAGGATGCGCGCGCGCATAGGCAAGCATTTCTTTCCATGTATTAAATGGAGCATTCACGTTAGCAACAATTAAATTATTGGTAAAACCCAAATTAATGACAGGTGCAAAATCTTTTTCAGCGTCATACGGTAAATTGGAATAAAGCTGTGGGTTGTAAGACAAGCTATCAGGTACTGCGATGCACAAAGTCATGCCATCAGGCTCTGCCTTTGAGCAATTACCCATACCAATGGTTGAACCCGCGCCCGGCTTGTTGTCAATAATCACAGGCTTATTTATGGTATCTGCTAATTTGTTTGCCACAGCTCGAGCCACTGCATCAGTCACACCCCCTGCAGCATAAGGAACAATGATGCGAATGGGTTTGACAGCGCCCAATTGTGCCCAAGAAGAAAAGGTGAGTAACAATACAAACAACAAAGAAATGAGTTTCATAATTTATTTCCAATCGCAATCAAACTGTACTAGGCGGATAAAATTGGAAACGTTCAGCTGGAAATTTATCCTCTATATCCGTTGTTTTCCAATGCAGATCAATAGGATGCGCAGACTCCATGAATGTCATCGCCATATCAAAAAGCAACTTTGCATCTGCAGGCATTGCATCCAAAGAAAATTGATTCAAATATTTGGTAATCGCATCCATTTGAGGCAACATGGCCTCATAAAAAGGTTTGAGTTGATCAATCGATAAAGAAACCAAGTGATCGTGTCGATCTTTTTCATTGGTCAACGCCCATTCGCGAGTGTAGCTATCGAGAGCACTAAATTCAGGGGGTAAGTGATGGCTCATGCGGCACCTATCATGTCATCTGATACTTTGAAGTGATGTTGAATGGGTATTTCTTGTTGAGAAAGAATAATATCTTGCATAACGCCCGACATCAATGCATCTTGAGTAGCCTCTAAAGTGTTGAGATCTTCGCGTAAAACTTCACGCGCCCTAACCTTAGAAAAGGCTTGACCAAAACACTCTCCTGCATTCTTCGCTTTGTAAAACAAACGCTCTGCGCGTATCACCGTTCTAACTTCATCTATTGGCCAAAACCAGATAGCAAGATGCCAGTAATTGCTATTGAGCATAACCAAATTGGGGAAAAGTTTAATCACGTCAAATGCCCAGATATCGCTGCGCAAGGGATTAACGCCAGGCGGCAAATGTGAGTTGTCGTTATCAAACGCAGGTGTTAATTTTTTTCCATATTTGTAAGCAGCTATTTCTGCAGGTGTAGCCACGTGATCGGGATTTCGTGGCGCGCTATAGCGCGTATGTCTTTCTTGCGTTTCAATCAATGGCCGATGTCTATTTTTATTTGTCTTACCACCTTGATAATCAGGCGCTGTTAACTTGTGCAAATATTTGGTGTGATAGCCCTCGATAAATGCAGACAAAGCCATATTCCAATTGCAATTGACTTCAACCTGATAGCGCGTGAGCTTTTCTTTTCCTGAAAAATAGTCTTTGAAGTCTCCATACATCTGTCCGATCCACTCTTTCAATGTCGACCGTGGGGTTTTGTCAAAATTAACAAATACAAAACCTTCCCAGACATCTGTATGAATAGGGATCAGTCCTAAATTGTCTTTATTCAAGGTTTTAAATTGAGCCTCATCGGGCACATTCACTAATTGACCCTGAGCAGAAAATACCCAACCATGAAAGCCGCATGCAAAATTAATTTTGTCACCACTGCCTGAACGAATTAATTTATTGCCGCGATGTCTGCAAATATTGTGATACCCCCTAATGACGCCTTGTCGATCTTTGACAATCAATAGTGAGGCCTTGAATGTTGGTACTTCTACAACTCTGTACCCACCCGCCTCGGGTAAATCGAGCGTATGACAAATACTAAGCCATGAACGATTGAAAATTTTCTCTTTTTCCTTTTTGTAATACTCAGGCGATATTTTTTCTAAAATATTAATCGTATCTTGCAGGCCCGTTTGGTCACCTCTAATTACTGACTCAACTTCTTTTTGCTCCATGAATCACGCCCTCTTCTCTCTTGGTTTTTATAACAATCTAACTGCATAACCATATACCCGACCATACAACACGTCAAATCCTTTGGAGACATAGTAAAAACCCGAATGTCTTTATAAATATGAAATGCTAAATTTGCATACGTATGCAAATCGATTCTCCATCCAGCACAATCCTCAAGGATCAATCTTGAGTCATATCGTGACGTCCATTGATGTTGCTCGCTTGGCGGGCGTTTCACAATCGGCGGTAAGCAGAAGCTTCACCCCTGGCGCCAGTGTCTCCGAGCAAACGCGCGAGCGCGTGATGCAAGCGGCAGACAAGCTCGGCTATCAACCCAATGCGCACGCACGCAGCCTCATCACAGGTCGCTCGCGAATCATTGGCTTGGTGGTGTCTTATCTCGATAACTTGTTTTATCCAGCCGTTTTGGAGCAACTCTCCAAACGATTGCAGTTAGATGGATTTCATGTCTTGCTTTTTGTCAGCGACCACGTCAACTCCGACAATATGGTGCGTGAAATTTTGCAATACAAAGTTGATGGCATTGTTTTAGGCGCCACCACCCTTTCATCGGGCTTGGCCAAACAATGCAGCGATGCACAAATTCCAGTAGTTTTGTTTAACCGAATTATGGCCAAAACCCACTCCTCGGTTGGATCGGTTCGAAGCGATAACCTACAAGGCGGTTATGAAATAGCCAAACACTTATTGAGCTTGGGACGAAAAAAAATTGCATTCATCGCTGGACGCATTGATTCATCAACCAATTTAGAACGCGAACAAGGGTTTATCGCAGGTTTGGCAGAAGTAGGAATGCCCGTGTTTGCACGTGCAACAGGAAATTACAGTTACGAAGATGCAACCAAGGCGACACTTGAGTTATTTAATAAAAAACGCAATCGACCCGACGCTGTATTTGTTGCCAGCGATCAAATGGCCTTGGCCGTGATTGACACATTGCGCTATCAATTAACACTTCAAGTCCCGCAAGATGTGAGCGTTGCAGGCTTTGACAATGTGCCTCAAGCGTCATGGCCTGCGTACCAACTAACCACTTACGCGCAACCCATTGCCGCCATGGTTGAAGCAACTGCGCAGTTGTTGCAAAACCAATTGATGGGGAGCTCAACGGTAAAAGATCGCAATGTATTGATTCCAGGTCAACTCATTGTTCGTCAATCCAGCGATTCACGTGCGCCGATGCACGCTCCCATGATCACTTCAAACTTCAACCTCACTCATCACTGAACACATGTTTTCTATACAAGAATTACAACAACGATTCATTCCATTCGATTCATTGCGTTACAGCACTGAAGCATTCATTGATTATCGAATTCCTGAATGCTCGCCCAAGTACAACTACGCATTGATTGGCTCTGGCGTTTCACAAAATCCCAAACAACCCGTGAGCCTGCGAGAAAAACATGGCTTTCAAGTGGGGGGCGTATCGATGCCGCACGGCAAGACCAACCCGCCGCATATGCATTTCACATGTGAAGTTTTTATCTGTGTACGCGGCGTGTGGGAAATTCATTGGGGCTTTAATCCGCAAGCGCAGACAACGCGCATCAGCTTTGGCGACATGGTGAGTGTGCCCACATGGATTTATCGCGGATTTAAAAATGTAGGCATTGACGATGGTTTTATGTTTACCACATTGGGGGGGGACGACACAGGCGGTATTTTGTGGGGTCCAACAACCCTAGAGGCTGCGGCCAAGCAAGGCGTCTATCTAACCGACGACTATCAAATTATTGATACCCAAGCGGGTCAAAAAATGGAGCCTCCGCTCAAAGCGTTAACGCCAATGAGTTTGCAAGAAATTCAACAATTACGTGTTTGGTCTGCACAGGAGATGATGCAACGCGTTGTCTTGAAAAAAAATTTACAATGGTCAAGGCACGGTTTATTAGATAGCGCACTCAACAATCACGGCGCGCAACTTGCGCCTGTTCTGGGCTTAGGTATAAGTCAAGATCGAAACACGCAGGTGCCCATCACCAATCCACATGGTGTATCTATCGAATGGTTGCGCATTCCTGCCAATGGTCATGTCGGTCGTCATCAATTAAAAGAAAAACAAGTAGTGATTGCGATTGACGGCGAAATGGAATTGACGATTGAGTCAACCAGCACATCCTATCAACAAAAGTTATTTGGCAAAGATAAAGCATGGGATACATACGCCATACCCGCTGATGTTTGGCGCGCATTCAAAAACAATTCAATTCACGACACCTATGTATTGTTATTGACTGCAGGTGATCATCGTAAAAAAATTCATTGGGATGAGTCCATTATTAAACAAGCGGCATCTGCAAACTATTCAATCGACGCAAATGGTTATGTGGCACCCAAACACTACGTCGATCGTTCACAACGGTAAGGAGAATACATGTCAATCGCATTTTTAGTTACCCATGTTGGCAGTCTGCCACGACCGCAAAACGTCGTCGATTGTTTGTTTGCGCAAGACGCTAATCTTAATCATGACCCTTCGATTTTTAAATCCACCATGACTCAAGCCGTGGATGATGTTGTAGCAAAACAAGTTCAAGCAGGCATTGATGTGGTGAGCGATGGCGAAATGAGCAAGATCAGTTACGCCACCTACATCAGGCATCGCCTGACTGGTTTTGAAATAGGCGTGATGCCACGTGCGACTCCACGAGATTTAGATGATTTTCCAGATTTCAAAGAGCGCTTGGCTAAATTAGGCGCAACGCCCAAATACAACCGCCCCATTTGCAAAGGTCCTATTGGTGTTAACGATTTGAGCGGTTTGCACGAAGATATTGCCAATCTCAAACAAGCGTGTAAAAAGCACGGTGCCAAACGCGCATTCATGAACAGTGCGTCACCTGGCGTTGTTGCTGTTTTTCAGCCCAATGACTTTTACAAAACGCAAGAAGAATACATCATGGCATTGGCATTGGCCATGCAAGCCGAATACGAAGCCATTGTTGATGCAGACTTGGATTTACAAATAGATGCGCCCGATTTAGCCATGGGTCGACACATTCGATTCAGAGATGTCAGCGAAGAAGAATTTTTAAAAAATGCAAACTTGCAAGTCGAAGCCTTAAACGTTGCACTTAAAAATATTCCAGCTGAACGCATTCGCATGCATCTGTGTTGGGGAAATTACGAAGGACCCCATCACTTTGATATTCCATTAGAGCGCATAATCTCTATCGTGCTCAAAGCCAAACCCTCTACTTTGTTATTCGAAGGCGCTAATCCACGACATGCACATGAATGGGAAGTTTGGTCTCAATTGCAAAAAAATGGCCAATTACCGCAAGACAAAATACTCGCGCCTGGTGTTTTAGATACAACCAATAATTTCATCGAACACCCGCGCCTTATTGCACAACGACTCGATACATTTGCAAAAATTGTCGGGTCCGATCGCGTCATGGCAGCCACTGATTGCGGCTTTGGAACCTTTGCAGGTTTTGGCGCTGTTCATCCCCCCATTGCTTATGCCAAATTAGCCAGCATGCACGAAGGTGCACTATTGGCTCGAAGCATGTGGAAGAGAAATTAAATTAACTTTTTTTAAAGGAGATATCATGCAAAGACGTGAACTGATTCAACTCATGGCCGCATCGGGTTTTATTCCTATGCGCAGTCAAGCACAAACCACAGGCGCGCTCAAACCGGGCAAGCCCTATGCGGGAACCACCATCAATGTGTTGTCGGTGGTGGCACCACAATTCAGTGCGCATGAGGCCAAACTGGCCGAGTTTGAAGCCCTCACAGGCATCAAAGTGAAATATCAATACGTGCCTTTTCCAAGCATGCGCGAAAAACTAACCGCCGAATTGGTTGCAAAAACCGATCAGTACGATGTATTAAGCGCAATGGATGTATGGGGTCCCTCTTTGTACAACTTGTTTGATCCTATCAACGATCGGCTTGCAGAAAAAAAGATCGACATGACGGCGCGTTACCCACATGCGCATTTGCGTGCAGCACGTGATCAAAACGGTACAGGAAAAAACATCTTAGGATTTCCCATTCGTGGCCATGTGCAATTGATGTTTTACAGAAAAGACATCTTTGCAAAATTAGGCCTTAAGCCACCAGAGACTTGGCAACAAATGATTGAAGTCGGCCAACAAATTCAATCCAAATCCGATTTGTCGGGTGTAGCGATGTATTACGGAAAAACAGCAGGTCAAAATCTCATGATCTGGTTTAACTACCTGTGGGGCATGGGCAGTGATTTGTTAGACGCCAAGGGCCAACCCATGTTTAATAATGCACAAGGCGTGGCCGCCACACAAGCGTATGTGGATGTTTTACTCAAGCACAAGGCGGCACCTGCTGGCTCGGCATCATTTAACGAAGCGGATGCGGTCAACTCTGTTGCACAAGGCAAGAGTGCAATGGTGCCTGTGTGGTGGTGGCGTTATTCAGGTTTGGTAGATCCCAAAACTTCCACACTCAAACCCGATCAAGTGGGTTTTGCCCCTCTGCCCTCGATGCCTGGCAAAGAAGCCACCACCTATACCAACACATGGTTTTATGGCATTAACAAGAGCAGTAAACGCAAAGATGCAACCATGGAGTATTTGACATGGCTCACCAATCCTGAAGTTGAAAAATCAGTGTTACTCGATCGCAAACTTAACGAAGTGGTTGCTGTGCAAACACCCAACCTGATCGATGGCGATGTGAATTTGCGTTTTGGTGGCATGCATTTGTTTGGCGCTCAAGCACTCAAAGGCGCCAAGGGCACGCCCTTGTTTGCGCAATGGCCACAGGTGAGTGACATCTTGGAGGCGAGCATCTCTGAAATCATCACTGGAAAAATTGATGTTAAATCTGCGCTCGATGCTGCAGCCTCACGCGTCAAACGCGCCATGCGTTGATAGGATTGATGAAACGCATACCCGCTTATGTTTGGTTATTGGCGCCTGCGCTGCTCTTTGTAGCAGCCATGGCGCTGTTTCCTTTGCTCTACTCGTTGGTGCTGAGTTTTCGCGAATGGAAACTGGCACAAAGTGATGTACCGGGGCAATGGGTTGGGTTGGATAACTATTGGTATTTGCTCACCGATGACCCCGAACTCATGGAGTCGTTATGGGCCACATTGATTTTTGTTGGTTTTGACGTTGCCTTAACGGTGTTGGCTGCTTTATGTGCTGCGCTATTACTTCAAAAACCTTCGCGCATGAGTACCTTCACTCGTATTTTATTGATTCTTCCTTTTGTGATGAGTCCAGCGCTAATTGGTATTTCATTTCGATTTTTTTTAAACCCCGAATTTGGTATTTTGCAATTTTTACTCTCGCTCGTTATCCCTGCATTAGATGGACGCATATGGTTGGCCGATCGTTGGCTATCGATGACCGCAGTGATTACATCGGATATATGGCATTGGGCACCTTATATGACGTTGGTGATTTTGGGTGGATTGGCTTCTATCCCAAAAGAAACGCAAGAAGCCGCACAAATTGATGGCGCAAGCCATTGGCAAGTTTTCAAAGACGTGACCTTTCCGCAACTCAAACCTGTTTTAGGAATCGTGTTGGTTCTAAAAACAGTTTTTGCACTCAAAGCTTTTGATACGATTTTTACACTCAGTAATGGGGGCCCTGGCACGTCCACTCAAACACTCGCCTACTTCGTCTATCACACAGCGTTTCATTATTACGATTTGGGGTATGCCGCTGCAGCAGCTTATTTACTCACTGCACTATTGATGATTTGTTCGTTTTTTTACTTGCGATTGATTTTTAAAAAATGACAAGCACATCTATTCCTATTCCAGGCTATCAACCCACATTAGAAAATCGATTGTGGACCTTCGTGCAACAAGCGCTGATTTTGTTATTGATTTCTAGCATTACTCTTCCAATTTTTTGGATGACCATCACTGCGTTCAAATGGCCGCGCGATGTTTACTCACTTAACTCTGCTATTTGGTTTGAACCCACGTTAACTAACATGGTGACGGTGTTTCAACATCCATGGAATTTGGGTAACAAAATTCTCAACAGTATTGCGGTAGCCAGTGGCGCTGTTGCGTTAGCCATACCGATGGCAACGCTAGCGGCCTATGCTTTTTCAAGGTATGAATTTCGCCTCAAGAAAACTATTTTCTTAACCGTCATTGCATCGCAATTTTTACCAGGTGCAGTAGTTGTATTGCCTTATTTTTTAATGTTTAAAGAATTGGGATTGCTCGATACACGCACCGCTTTGATACTGATTAATCTATCGATTGTTTTGCCCTATGCCATTTGGATGATCAAAGGATTCATTGACGCCGTTCCCATTGAGATTGAAGAATCGGCTTTGGTCGATGGTGCACCACGCTGGCGAGTATTGGCAGAAATCGTGGTGCCTACGGCCATTCCTGGCATCATCACGGCGGCGATATTTAGTTTTACGCTCACATGGAATGAATTTTTATTTGCATTGATTTTGAGCAAACAAGATGCGCTCACACTGCCTATTGGCTTAATTGGTTTTAGGACCGATCGAGGTGATTTATGGGAACTGATGGCTGCAGGCGGCATTTTGATCACCACGCCCATGTTTATATTATCGTTGTTAGTCCATCGCCAATTCATTGGCAGTTTAACGGCAGGATCAGTTCGATAACAACACCATGACGACTATCTCACTTCAATCCATCGACAAATCATACGGTGCTGTTCAAGTTGTTAGAAATTTGAATTTAGAAATTCACGATCAAGAATTTTTAGTTTTCTTAGGTCCATCGGGTTGCGGCAAAACCACCACCATGCGAATTATTGCAGGCCTAGAGCACCCCACCCATGGAACGATTGCATTTGATGGCAAACGCATCAACGAATGGGGTCCTCAAGAACGCGACGTTGCCATGGTGTTTCAAAATTATGGCTTGTATCCGCACATGACGGTTGCACAAAACATCGGCTACCCACTTAAGCTTAGAAAAGTACCAACAGTAGAACATGAAGCGCGTGTGTTGCAAGCAGCCAAACGCGTGCAGTTGCAAGACTTATTACATCGCATGCCCCGCGAATTATCGGGCGGTCAAAGACAACGTGTTGCATTGGCAAGAAGCATAGTGCGCAAGCCACAAGTTTTTTTAATGGATGAACCGCTCTCTAATTTAGACGCCAAGCTTCGGGTTATTGCACGCGCTCAAATTAAACATCTTACACAAGAACTTCAAGTCACCACTATCTACGTGACACACGATCAAATCGAGGCCATGACACTGGCAACGCGCGTTGCTGTGATGAATGAAGGTGTGATTCGGCAAATCGGAACGCCAGAAGAAATTTACAACGATCCACATGACACATTTGTTGCAAGCTTCATAGGAAGCCCCGCCATGAATATATTTGAGGTTCAAACCAACGCATCGGGCATGGCCATGATGCAAGATCAAAATACGGGGATTAAAGCCCCCGCACAAGGTCAATGGACCATGGGTTTTCGATGTGAAGACGTGAAAGTATGCGATTCACAATCAGCCAGTCTCACAACCGAAGTATTTACCTTTGAGTTGTTAGGCGATTGCACCATGGCGACAGCGATGTTTGACGAAAAATTATTAACCGTGAAAGCAGCAAAGGATTGTCGAATGCAAAGTGGTGACCCCTTGCATATCAAAATCGATCCTCAGCATGTGTATTGGTTTGACCGCCAGACGGGTAAACGCTGGCGTCAAACATAAGCCACTCAACAACCCGCCGTACAAACCCCAGCGCTATTAAATTCCATAGTCTTACCTGAGAGTGGAATATGCACAGGCACCTTGGTTGCCTTGATGAATGCTTCAGTTTTGCTTCCAGGTCTGACCTTACCGCCAACTGTTCCCACCTCATTAGCATGCGAAGGAATCACAGATGCAGGCTTGACTAAATCATTAATTACATATGAGGCTTCTGCAGGTCCCGTTGTAAATCCGTCGCCAATATTCATCACTGCCAACTTGGCGTTGTAATGATTGCGAACAACAAATTCTTGATCGGCTGTAATGCCCGTATCACCGGATAGATAAACTGCTAAACCATTAGAGAATCGAACCACATAACCAGTAGCCAATCCAACATCGCCCAGTATTCCAACAGCCTTCATCGACTTGCCCAATTCACCGGGAATGAAATCAGGATCGACTCCGTTGCTGTGCATCGCTGTTACTGTTGCAACTCTCACGCCACCGACTGTCACACTGCCACCAAAACGTGCAAGCATTGAATTGGCAGGATCGCCACCATTGGCTGCAAGCTTAGCAGCAAAGAAGATTGGCATGTCACTGCCTGTGATGATTTTTGATTTTTTAGCCAATGCAATATTGACGACACTCGTATTGGGTGTGGCAGAAACTGACATATCGGGTTTATCGCAGCTGCCAGAATTGGGCTCTTTGTTATGCACATTACCCACATGATCGCCATGCATGTGGCTCACCAAAATAATGTCAATGTTGCCAAGGCGGGGGTCTGTTGCACCAGCTACGGTTTGACCAGGGTCATACAAAACACGTGTACCGTTGGGGTCTTGAAAAATAAGTGCACGATCACGCGGACAAAACTCGCCGTCAATTCCACCCAATGGTGTGATCTTGACGGTTTGTGCAAACGATTGAAAACTGAGGGCCAGACAAAAAAGCCCAACAACGCGAAGTGATGTCTTAAAAACCGATTTCATGAATGCTTCCTATGTTTTGGCGTATTTGCCTGTTAATTGGGGGGTTGTTCCTGTTAACCCTTTTTGCTCTCTTTCGAGTCGCGTGTCGCGCGCCCATGTGCGTTTCAAATCATCTTTGACGCCAATGGTGAGTCGACCCATGCCCTCGACTTCCAATTCTACTTTGTCACCGTCT
>Ga0114970_10002301_pt1 | contig 14324 bp, 30 predicted proteins | sample M_140205_XF_Meta_FD_87030 | JGI IMG/M metagenome (GOLD analysis project Ga0114970, IMG submission 87030) | Freshwater microbial communities from Lake Montjoie, Canada to study carbon cycling - M_140205_XF_MetaG | ecosystem: Environmental > Aquatic > Freshwater > Lake | place: Lake Montjoie... | reverse complement strand
GTTACGTCTTGGATACGCCATGGTCTCTATCCTTTGTTTATGGCCTGCCCTGAGAGATTCGAACTCCCGACCAACGGTGTAGAAGACCGATGCTCTATCCAGCTGAGCTAAGGGCAGATGCTGTACTTATGGGCAAAAGAAAAGGGGCTCTTGTGAGCCCCTAGTCTCAGGAACTCTTGTGAGTTACGCTGCCTTGGACTCTGCAACAGGAGCCTTGGCTACCTTGCTGACAGGAGTCTTAATGGCACTTGACTTGACCTTACGGCCAATGTCACTGCCCTTGTTGCCAACAGCTGACATGTCGATACCACGTGGCGTATTCGCCTCAAGATATGCAACAGCCTCAGCCTTGGTCATTGGCTTGGGAAGCTCAATGAGTTCCACGTTGGTGTGGCCACCCTTGACCAGCGTCTTGATACGAACAGCGATGTCGTTAGTAAAACGCACCTTGCTCTGACCCTTGAAAGTCGATGTACCCACAACAGTGAACAGTTTGTTATCATTTGACATAAAATTACCTCTACAGTTAGTTGATGAATCCTGGATGCTTTTTGTTACATCCAGTTTTAGTAGTGTAGCACCTTTGGCTGACTTTGTCAAGTCTTTTTTGGCCTTAGATGCCACATTTTGGACAACCGCGTCCAAAACCTTTTCGCCTAGGGCTTGTGCCACGTGACGGCACTGGCCGCGAAACGTGTACCCAGGGCAGGTGCAGGTCTGAGCTTCCGGATCAACCTCATAGGTCTTACCGTTGCTACCCTGAACCGTAATCGTTGTCGCGTCAGCTTCTGGCACTTCAAAAGGATTGACCTTGAGCGCAGTAAACTGACGGCCGCGCAAATCCAACCGCAGAGGCTTCTTAAAGTACTGAGCAGTACCTGTACCCCAGGGAATGTACGCCACAGCCCGGTCGCCATCCAACAAGTAGATGTGATTGGGCTGGAAGTCGCTTTCCCAAACAGTTGTTTCTTGCATTGCTTTCATGTTATCTATTATACACTAATTTTATCGTTTGTCAACCGAATTAAGAGCCTGTGCTCAAAATAAGTTGATTGGGGCTTTCCGGATTCACTCGGAACGCTTCGATGTAAATGTGATGCTCGTCGCCGCTGGCGCGGATGGCCTTGTCAGCGGCTTCGTAGAGATCAAACCAAGTAGTATATCCGCTGGGGATTTCAACAAACACTGGACCATTGTTGCCCCAATGGTCGTGATAGGCCAGTTGGACAACATCGCCAAAAGTGTGTTGGTCGTCGATTAAGTCAACTTCGTAGATGCTCCAAACGGCCTTAAATCCGTTTTCCGAACGCACTTCGTTGTAGTGTTCGTTCTTGGAGTCAAAGGCCTCGTTGTCTTGCTCGTAGGCTCCCTTGAGACCGTTAGCGATCTCAGTTTGAGCACGAAGCAGAGCTTTGAGCAAGTCAGGATGAATCACATCTTCCACAGCACCGATAGCCGCGGCCAGCCGGCACATGCCGTTATGCACTTGCTTGAATTCTTCTGCGTTTAGCGTGGGCGAGCAGTTCATCTAACGTCCTTTGTTTCTTACTATTCCACTATTATACAGGATTTTTACCGTTTGTCAACCGTTTTTTGAGGTTTTTTGCCGGAATTTTTGTTGTTTAAAAACAACAACTTACGCTAGGGTTTATGCCAAAACCAAGTGTTACGCCAGTTCTCAAATCCAGGCAACAGCTCATTCACTGCGCGATTAACCCCTGGCCACATGTAGTCATCGCCACTGAGCAAAGACCCGGCCTTTACCTTAGGGAGCCAGGCGCGGATGTCGTCCCGAACGTCTGCATAAGAATGCCCTGCGTCAATGCAGACAAAGTCTAGACTATTGTCCTCATAGAGCAGTGCGGCCTCTACACTGGGCAAACGGATAGCACGATAGTAATCTCTCACTGGCTCAAGGTTGCTGACAAACTGTTGGTAGTTGTTGTTATACTCGGGCCAGTGATCCACACAATCAAACTTTATGCTCTTGCCACTGTTAATGATCTCAACACACATGGCCGCGGCACTTGAGCCTTTCCAACAGCCTACTTCTACAAAATGACTACCGCGAGCAGGTGCGTTCCGTACTGCATCAGCATACAGTGTTGGAAGCTCACCGGGCCAGCCGTCAATGTTTCTGTAAAAGTGTTCCATCGAATATTTAAGCCGTGAGCTTGTAGGCCCAAAGTGCGGCAAACACCAGCAGGGCCAGGACAAAACGGCCAGCAAAGGTTGTTAGTATAAAGTCAATGACCTTCATAGTTCTACTCCAAAATGCAGTTTCAAATCTTCAACACACCGACGGACCTCAAGGTCCTCACGATTAAGGTCGCCCATGAATCGACGTTGTACCACAGCAACGGCTTCTGCTACAATTAACTCGGCGGTACGAAACTGAATCTCTTTGATTTTATCGTACTTCAATGCCGTCCAAGTCTCGGGTACTAATTCGTCGAGCACTTGGCTGGCAAGTTCTTTAATTCGTTCGTTCATACTGTTACCTTTACACGGTTGAGTTGAGTAACGCCATCATCGCGATGTGCTTTGACGGTACCTTGAATCTTCGCAGTGGTGCCACGTGCAAGTTCTGTGCGATAGGCAAACATCAATACGTTGGTGTCAGCCTTGGCGTTCACGTAGAAGGTGTTCCACTTCTGGCTGTAGAAACAGCTGAGCACCTCTACATCGGCACTGACCTTGTCACCAATTTTACCTACATGCTGACTGTCGCGGCTGAGTTCGCGGCGCTCGTTCTGCACAGTCTGGCGAGCAATGTCGCGCTTGGCTGTAGCAGGAAGGCTGGCCAGGATAGCCAGGTCCAGGTGGTCTACATCAGTGAACTCGTCCCGGCCTGCAATACGCATGGCACCCTGCAGGAAGTCGTTGAGGCCGCCGGAGATCTCGCGGAACAGCAGACCTTGAAAGTGAGCGCGGTATTCGCGGCCTTTGGCAGTGTCCTCTTCGGTGACTTCAGTGACACCAGTCTGGATCCACTCCTTGAGCATGAGTTTGTTGGCCTGCGTGACTCGCTTACGACACTCGTTTTCGTAGACGTAGACATCTTCTTTGAAGTAGCCACCGTTGATGCGGTCAATGGCAACAGCCATGGCCCAGGCTTGATCAGCGGTGTAGGTCACAGTTGCTTCCCTCTTGGTGTAGGTGGAGCGAGCAGAACGGGGGTTGTAACCGTTGGCAGGGGTAAAATAACTTCTGTTGTAGTAGCCCATCTTCAACTCCTTGTTGCTTAGTATGTATTCTATTATACACGGATTTAACCAAAAGTCAACCGAAATCTTGTTGTATTTTTACAACAGACTGCGAACAGTTCCAACCACGTAAATCACCAACAGACCAGCGTTGACTGCAATCATTGCTGGGTCACGTATACGCCAGGCCCAGGCCAGGAAGATGGCACTCCCTAGGTTCAGCAGGTAGACATTGAGTGGGTCAATGGCCAAGCTGGTCAGGACTGCGCCTGCCAGCGTGATCACAGTTGCAGACCACTTTAGTACCTGACTAAGCGTATCGTTGCCAACTGTCTGCAATGGCTTTGATTTCATCGTCGACCGTTTGGTAATACGCGGGGTCATTGATTGCGTCGATAACTTCAAGAATGTCGTCCTCATCTAGTTCTGCCTTTCTTAGATCCATTAAAAAGATGTCAAATGCTGGATTGCTGACAGTACGGGCACGGCACTGAAAATCTACGTATACAACTTCACCCAATGTCTTGATCCTTGTTCAAGAGTTTACAGTTTCGTAGGGACTGAAGTCCTCAGTGGGTTCTTCCCCAATGGACTCCAGTACATCATAGACCATGTATACAGGAATACCCAAGGTCTGGGCAATCACTGCGGGGTGATCACCGTCGATCAACATGTTCTCAATGTCCAATGCGAGTTCGCTCATTACACTCATGATATTTCCTTAATCTAAACGTGAACCGGCATAAGCCTTAACGCCCAACTTTTCAGTGAGCACCTTTGCGGCAGCATCTGCGCCTGCTTCCAGCGTATCAATGTTCTGGCAAGGGAAACCGCTGGGGTTCCACATCTCCAGTCCACCCGTGTAGCTCTTGCGAAAGCCAGCCTTGATCAGCGCACGACCCATCTTGGTCGAACCCTTTTCGTAGACAGTAACCCAGGCAAAGCCACAGGCATATTGATCGCGACCACCCAGCTTCTCTTGGAAGAACTTGTCAGCGGCCTGATAAGCAACCAGGCGAGCTTCTTGTACAACGGCTTCAACTTGATCAATCATTTTACATTACCTCGGTATACAAAGGGTTACGACGACGCAAGTGAGCCAGTGCGGCCTGCTTGCTTTCAAAACGGCCACTGATGGGAGTCTGATGACGCCCACGGACAATGTACCAACCGTTGAGCAAAGGATTAAAAACAATTTTCATAATTACATGCTCCAGTAGGTTTCAGAACTGGGCGAGCAGTAGTAGGGCGTATTAACGTCCTCTTGAAACTTCTTGCCCGACATCAAATTTGTACGCTCAACCATGCGTGGCTGGTAGCTCTTGACGTCCACAATGTCCAGGTCGTTTACAGTCCAACCGGCCTTGTTGCAGAGTCGAGTACGGGTGGCCTTAGCGGCACCAAAGGTGTTGTAAGCACGAGTCTTGTGGGGACCGTCAGTAACGATAAGTCCAGTGCCTTTTGCGATGATGTAGTAGCTCATTTGCAGTTCCTTTGTTTCTTACTATGCTGTCTATTATACAGGTTTTTAGCCAAAAGTCAACCAAAATCTTGTTGTATTTTTACAACCCAACGCTTTTCTTCATCACGTAGCGGGCAATTTTCTCGTCAAAGTACATGCGGACGCCATCTTTTACAGGATCTGCCACCACGATTTCGCCTAATTCTGTGGTCAGCGCCTGCGTAAAGCGAGTCAAAATAGCCTGAGTGTCTTCCATCTGATCCATGGGATCGCGATCCAGAATTACTGCAAAATCGTTGATTAATTTTTCAATGTTAGCGTGTACCATGTGTTCCCTTTGTTGCTTGCTATGTCACTATTATACAGAGATTTAGCCAAAAGTCAACCAAAATCTCTGTTATTTTTGTTGTTTTTATGCCACAGTTCTAGGCAGGTGCTTGACACTGTCAAAAAGTTTTGCCGCACGTTTAACGTCAAAATTCTTGTGCTTGTACATCCAGGCTTTTTTGCGCTCTGCTACTTCCAGGGCTTCTGCTAGTTTCCATTTAGTGTTAAAGTCTGCAGACATTATGAGACGGCTCATGTCTACAATGTCTAAGGCATACTCCACCCATTTTTCTGTGGCTTTTACCCTGTCGTAGGGCTGTATAAAGCCCTTGCCCTTTGGGCCCGTGTACTTGTTTACATAGTTAACAGCCTGCATAGATTCTCCTTAAAGAATCTCTTAGTATAGCACCTTTTACCAAAATGTCAATCACGCTGTTGTATTTTCGCAACAGCGTAAATACACGTATGGCACACCACAAACCAGTTGAACGCACAGACCCTGCCAGGATCTACGTCATTGACGACTTCCTGCCTGACTACGATTATACACAAGAGTCTTATAAGAAATGGGCCAAGCAATATACCAGTAACTATAAACGACCAGATGGTCAACACATTGGCATAAGTCTACGCAGAAGCGGAGATAATACTCGAGAGAAGCTGGTACCTATGATGTCCATGCTATTGGACAACATGCCACGTGCCTGCACAATGCTAGGCCTGCCTGCCATTGATAGGATTATCAGCACCGCATTGTTGGTCAGCGAAGTTGGCGACAATTTTCACAGCAAGATGCACACAGATGACAGTAGCCCTGCAACAATGGGTTATACCTTTAGCTATCATTGGTTGGGTCTAGAGGGTTGCGGGGGTACTGTTTGGTTTGATGACCTAGAGGCCACCAATGAAATACACAGAGTTGATTTCAAGCCCAATAGACTGGTGGTATTCTATTCAAAGTTTCCGCACACAGGTTATGCTAACTCTGGACAACGTAGTCTGCTGTCAGCATTCGCAGTATTAAAAAACTCATAAAAAAGGGTGCTGTATCGCTACAGCACCCCAATCTCAACTGTTGGCTACAGTAGAAACCTAAGTGATATTAGGCCTGGCCAACCATACGACGTGAAACAGAGTAACTGATGGTACCAACTGTGTTCTGACGTGTACGGATCTTGAAACCATCCTTGCGGAGTTCGCTGATGCGAGCGCGGAGGTTCTTGATACCGTAGTTGCTACGTGCAGATGCTGAAGTCAGTTCGCGGCCAGTGCCACGAAGATAGTCAACCAAAAATTCACGCTGTGATGTCTTAAGAGTAGTAAATGCCATGTTAAGGCTCCTTTTTAAATTCTGTAACTGCAACGACACCCGTCGTTGCGTTAACAGTTCTAGTAGTATACTTGATCCTACGGTTATTAGCAAGAACTTTGATAACCTTTTGTGGTGGAACTTGACCTAATAAATACTTCTATGATACTTTCAACCAAACATAAATTCATACTCTGGCATATACCAAAGACTGCAGGTACATCAATGAGAACTGTGCTACAACCATATACAACTAACTTAGACCACCTGTTTGGTGGCCCACAGTGGCGGGAATCCTATGTTGGCCGGCCCTGGATACATATTAATCAAAATGAGTTTAAACGAGAAATAGCTATTGCTGGACTACAGGTACAACACTACCGAGAAACAGCCTTTGTTAGGCACCCCTATAGTATAATGGTCAGTAAGTACAACTTTAACCAATCTATCAGGGGCGCGGCCGTGTGGAAAATACCAGAAAGATTAACCTTTGATCAGTTCATAATCAAAACAACAACAAGGACAGACGGTTGGTGGACTTCTTTTCCTCAATGTTATTGGACTGAGAACCCCGTTACCACTGGTGGAGTAAGAGTGTTTAAAGTAGAAGATTTTCCCACAGCATGGCTGGACTTTCAGCAGTACATAAATTTAGAACTGCCACCATTGCCACATGTAAATCGCTCACAGACACTGTTCTCAGTGAGCGATCTTACACTGGATCAAAAAGATCGCATATATGAACATTTCAAATGTGACTTTGAAGCATTTGGATATCAGCGTTAACATTCCTGTCAACTAAACACAGGGCTACAGCGTTATATGTATAGCAAGGAAGGTTCTTTGCTAAGTTTCTGAATCAAGGAGATTACCATGAAACAACTTATCGCTCTAATTGCCACTTTATCCGTTGCCACAGCTTTTGCCGCAGAACCTGCCAAGGCTCCTGTTGCACCTGCTACACCAGCCGTTGCTGCCACAGCACCTGCCGCTACAACAGCGCCAGCTAAGAAAGAAGAAAAGAAGGCAGATAAAAAAGCGCCTGTCAAAAGTGAAGCACCTGCTGCCAAAGCAGACGCTAAGGCTGCTACACCAGCTGCCGCAACAGCACCTGCTGGCAAGTAATCTAGAACTTGACGACAGCAACGATGACCATGACGATGTCAGCACCGATTTCCACGTTGGTTATCGTCGTCAAAATCCCGAGCCCTGTGATCAACACTGTGATCATCCCGAAGATGCTCTCAGTGATCATGTAAAGTTTAGGTTATTGCTTGCTAGGAATCTGGCATTGATGAAAAGACAAGAAGTCTGGGGTTAAAATCCCAGACTTTTTTATTGACTTGATTTGTTGTGTATAAATATTATTGTGACAACAGTCACAGCTCGTGTTCTACACACATACACACAAAGGAGAAAAATATGAGCAAAACACCTTACGAGATCCGTCTCGAACTTCTCAAAATGGCCAACGAAATTCTCGTAACGCCAGTCTTTCAAACTCGTGACGCTATGTTACAGGAATATCATTCCAAGCTAACTGATGCCAATCGTGAAACTCACCCGTTCCCTACTTTACCAGATTTTCCGTCTAGTACAAGTATTGTGAGCAAGGCCGAAGAACTCAAAAAGTTTGTAGACCAAGCCTAACCAGCCTGGTGCAGTGAAAATAAAAGGGCCTATTTGGCCCTTTTATCTTATGCTTTTGATGTATCGTAGGTCTGCTGAAAGATGTCTCTCTTCACAGCACCGTAGTCACCTGCACCGTGCCTGACAATATAATCATTGCCTGCTGTGTACTCTAGATCACCCCAGCTGGTGTGGATAACGCCGTCGTGGTCTGCCAGCTTGGCCTGCTTGTGGATCTTCTTGGGTGTGCAGGTTCCATTGCCCATGTCGTCCTTGTACTCTCGAAACTTCTCTGGGGTAATAGGATACTGTTCGCCCTTGGGGCCAGTCATGATATAATGGCCAGCATCATACTTGACAGGACCTTCCAGGGTGTCCACTGTGCCAGGTTCCTGTGCAACAGTATAATGTTCAACAGCAGGACGCTTGAATGTATCAAAACCGCCTTTTTCAAACCAAGCATCCGTGATGCCGGTTTCCATGGCTTCGTTGATGATGTTGGATAGTTTGCGTAGAGATTCTGGTGTCATATTAAACCTCGCGTTTGGCAACAATCTTATCAGCCAGCCCGTATACCACTGCTTGCTCTGCGCTCATGAAGAAGTCACGCTCCATGTCACGACTCAACTCTTCAAAGGTTTTGCCTGAGGAGTTGTGCTTGACATAGATGCCAGTGAGGTTCCTCTTCATTTCCATGATTTCATTCACTTGAATCTGCATGTCTGTGGCCTGCCCACGAGCACCACCTGACGGCTGGTGAATCATGTGTCGTGCGCTGGGTAGAATCATGCGCTTGCCTGCGGCACCTGCTTGTGCAAGTAGGCTACCCATGGAGCAGGCCTGGCCCATGACAATGGTGCTGACGTCAGGCTTGATGTACTGCATGGTATCGTAGATACTCATGCCTGCTGTGACCACGCCACCTGGGCTGTTGATGTAAAAGAGAATGTCCTTGTCAGGGTTCTCACTTTCCAGGAACAGCATCTGTGCCACAACCAAGCTGGCGCTGTGGTCTGACACTTCTGTGTCCAGCATGACAATGCGATCCTTGAGCAAGCGACTGTAGATGTCGTATGCACGTTCACCTTGTCCGGTGCGTTCTACTACCATTGGTACTAAGTTAGGCATTCTTTTTTTCCTTATTGATGGTTATTGACATTTGTTCAATTAGTTGATCGATATCTCTGGTGGTTAATAGGTCAGTGCCTGCACTGCCAGTGAGCATGGTATTATCGCTGTAGTTGTAATCGCTCAGCGAAATAGTATCGTATGCGCCACCAGTTAATGTAATGGTACCAGTGGCGTGGCCACTGGTATTACCTGTGGTATAGATAAATGGCTTTAGTGTATTAGGTACTGCGCCATAACCTGGCGATGTATCAGGCTGTAGTGTATAAGGATTGTGGTAGGTGTTCTTGTTGATCTCTACCTGCAGGAGCCTTGACTCCAGCTGTTCACAGCGTCGAGTCAGAGATTCTACATTCTGTATCATTTGTTCAAAGGGTCCAGGCAATTGATTATCACCTGTACTTTGAGTCAAGGCCAGCAGTACCATCAGCTGTTCAAACTGCTTGCGTACTGCTGGACTATTGCTTGATATTGCTTGATCCAGTGCCCTGGCCAAGTCTTGTAACATGTCGTTGTCTGAGTTCAATTATTTTTCCTTATTAAGATGCATCATACCAACGTATGTACATTAGGCTTAGATTATTTTTAGTGCCGCCAACATAGTTGTGTCCTAGATTCATATTGTGACCAATGGCAACATTAGATGTTAGTGCCAGATCTATCCCAATATTCCACAGACCGGGTCCGTCAGCAGTAGGGGACACAACAAATTTGGTGTTTATTTCACTTTGAGACAGTGCTAGAAATGTGATCCATAGCTTTGATGCATCACTGATGTCTTTTATTGGGTTATAATCCTTATGCCATCCGTGCCCGGCTGTTCCCGGCGTGGTTACTGGATTAGGAAGTACTGCTATGTTATAGACTATTGGATTTTTTAACCCTTGTTTAATCAGTTGATTTTTTAACTGTTCTATCACTGACCTGAATGCAGGAGGAAGAAAATCTACAACAATAGAATTGTCTTTGTATCGGTTCTTAATAACATTGTCGTTTGTGCCCATGATGGTGTTGCCATCCTCTGTAATCAGAACATCCAATGACTGACACTGATTTCCTGGCAACACCATCTGACTATGTAAACTCTCGTCGAGAAAGCCATGTATGCAAAAATACTGATAGTCGGACTTTTTCATTGTTTAGTAAGTAGCTTAATCTGCTTGCCTTGTAAGGAATGTTTTGCGGATCTTACGTGGCTGAAAAAACCTTTCAACAACATCTACCGCAGTGTCAACATTATACTGCTTACAGCTGAAGATGTCAATATATCCTTCACCAGATTCGTCGCAGAAGTGTGCAACGATATTCGAAGTTTCAATCAGCTGGATCAAGGTCCACCCAGTAAGGTGTGGCTCGTTGTGTCCAAAGTGAATAACCTGCGGGTCGCCGTAGGCCACCATATCTATTTCTTCTACCAGTGTGTGTGAAAATTCGCGGATCACGTCCGGATTTGTAATTGCCTCACGATTGCAGTCGCTACAATCGAGGACAAGATGGTATCCCCAATAACTCATTGTGGTCTCTCCTTTGTTGTGATACTGCATTAGTACAAGCCAAAGGAGGCCCGATGTTTGACAGTGATATTATACTACACTATTATTGACGTGTGGTACAGATGATATTTATTGATAGGCAAAGAAAAAGGCTCCAAAATGGAGCCCTTTTCCGGTGGTACGTGTATTGATTACTTCTTTGTGTACGAGTTAGCGTTGTAGGCTTTCATGATGCCTTCACCAAACTTGTTGTAGTCGAACTTGCTGGCGTTCTGGTAGGCTTTAACACTTTCGCTGACCAATGTGGTAGCTGTGTCTTGGCTGACCTTAACGGCCTTCTTGGTGTAGTCTGCTTGTGCATCAACAAATTCATTCAGCGCAGCGGCCACTTGTTCGTTGGTTACAAAAGTCTTAACCCATGTTTTCTTTGCACCTTGGATGGTGTCAATCATTGCTTCTGCTGTAAACATATTAAACTCCTTTTAAATAATTTACAAGTTCGTCACCTAGACACAAAACCATTGGGGCTAATATGTTGGTAACGCACAATATGCCAAGTATGGCCATATTAATTTCCTTTCTCTTGTGTGGGTATTGGACGGAAACCGTTGAGGATCTCCCACTCCTCATCTGAGACTGGCCACCAGGTGGTCACAGTATAGCCTCTTTAGATTCTTGATACTTGCCCATACGTGCAAGTGATGTAGCCGTTCTAACCTTTTGTATCAGGTCTACAACTTCCTGAATAATATTCAAAAACTTTGTCATGCAAAATTCCCCTTTGATTGTTTCATTTCATATTCACGCATCAAGCGTTCAATGTCTCCTGCGTTCTGGGGCTGTTTGCTAGAAATGTATTGATCCATTTCGTGTTGATAACTGCCCTGGAACTTTTTGAGTATCCTGCTGATTACCTTGTGTAACATAGTAGTCTCCTATTGTACATGTATTTATGCGGCAGTGCAACATATTTGTAGTCTTTTTATGTTCTATTTCATCTATTAGTGACTAAATACTAATAGAAGAGACCAAAGGAGAATCAACAATGGAACTTTTAATCGTGTTAGTCATCGCTGCCACAGTGTTGGTAGTTGGCTATAATATTGTAAAGAAGTCTAAGGTTAACCCTGACTCAATTGACACCAACAATGATGGTAAGATCAGTGTAGCAGAAGCTGTAACGGCCGTTAAGGAAGAAGTAGTAGCAGAAGCTAAAGCTGTTGAAGCTAAGGTCGAAGTTGCTGCCGTTGAAGTCAAGAAGGCGGCTAAAGCTACAGCCACTAGAGCCAAGGCTGTTGCAACAGAAGTCAAAGCTGTTGCCAAGAAGGCTGTACCGGCCAAGAAAGTTACACCTAAAAAAGCCACTGGCGGCAAAGCCAGCGATTCTAGCAATACAAACTTAGTCTAAGCAAACAACCCAAGTTGGGTGCCCAACCTAGCCAACTCAAAACTGGCTAGGTTTTTTCCTTTACTTTCGCACATGATATCGGCCCACCTGGCGTGAGTCAATGCCCATCGGTTAACACTATCATTCCAGAAGAAGTCACTGTGTGCGCGAAGTTTAGGCTTGTGGTAGCCTGTTTCTATCAGCGTGTCAAGGTGGGGTAGGGTGTTTCTACAATGCCCGGCAAAGTGTTCTTCTCTACTGACACTATAATGTATGACAGGGCGCACGCCGCGCCAACTGTCAATAACCATACTAATACGGGGATCATTCGCTTCAATATATTCTCCGGTTTTAACCCAATGATGGTGGATATCAAGGACCAGGGCACAGTCCTTGACAAGTTCTAGACTACTATCGAGACCCCAAGAGATTTCGTCGTTTTCGATGGTGATACAATTTCGGGCCTCGGGGGATAAACGTCCGAGTACAGCCTTAATGCCCGCTGGACCGGCTCTACCGGCAATGTGGACATTGATCTTAAAGTCTTGGAAGGTCTTACCGTATCCCATTGACGCGGCCATATACGCATGATACTCAAACTCCTCTATGCTTCTCGTGACAATATCAGGACTATCGGAAGCAAGCACAGTAAACTGGCCAGGATGAAAAGAAAGGCGTACGCCGCTCCTACGAGCACTATCGCCAATAAGGCTAAAATGGCTGTCACAATATTGCTTAACATCAGGACGCTGCCAGAAATAGCGCCAATCGGGTTGAGTATACATAGGCAAAATATCGCTGCCAATGCGAACCATGCGAAGATTTTCATTGAGTGTACTAACTTTATCAACCAAGGCCTGTACAGCGGCTAAGTTCTGAACCATCAGATCCCACAGCTTTTCTTCTGCAACCGTCCTTGTTTGTCTATTTAGCCAGGCCACCGTTGTAGCACCGGTATTGTACTTTTTGCACTCATCCAATGGCTTGATGCCATTAACTTGATGCGGATGATCAATCCATTTGCAGGCGAAACCAATCATTGATAAACCTTTCATTTGCTATAGTCATAGTATAGCTTGATTGTGTAAAAAGGTCAAGCGTTTTGGAGGCTGGCTCCAGACCAACGTAGTGCAAAGAACACTGCATCTTGCTCATCCAAAAACTTAAAGTCCATGTAATCTTCAGTGGGATGTGTGGTAAACCGATCACCGGGCAGACCAAATTGTTCTATGGACCAAGCACACACTTCGTTCCAGGCCATAATGGTATTACCGATCTGCCAGGGTATACGTATTGTGGTCATTTAAAAGGTTTCCAGTCTATCATCAGATGAATACGATCGGTATTACCATTATTAAATACTCCGTGCTTTTTTTCGGAGTTATTTATTTCCCACATTTCACCAACTTTCATATTTATTTTTTCATCTCCTACAACAAACTCAACTTGGCTGTTAGTTTGTATAGGTATATGTACTCGGTTAGTATCTTTAAAAAACTTACCAACATCACGGTGAAAATTTATTGCACTGTGGGCGGGTAAATTGGTCAACACGCAAGTATATACTTCTCCTTTACCAAAGATACTCTCAAAAATCTTTGATATTTCTCCAACTTCTGTGGTAAATTGTTCCAGTGCTGGCCAAGCATGTACTTTTGATAGACTTTCATCCCATACCAATGGAACAGTTAGCGTATCTTGCATGCCATACCTGACCTCTTGTCTTTCAGTATAATATTGCCAATCTAAGTCAGATAATTTTGATATGAAATTAGATACATCGTGGTTGCCGATAAATTTAAAATTCATAAGTAAATCCATCTTATTTCTTCTGTCGTACTACCGAAGATAGCTGTGAAATATTGCTGGTGTTGCGTTTGGTTACACGCTTGATTTCTTCGACATAGGTGATTATACGTGCCATTTGCTCAGCAAGTCTGTTGATCTTTTCTTCTAGTTCTTTTACTTTGTTATTGTCCATAGCTTATTTACCCGAAGTAGTCAAGGCAATGTCTCGGGTTATACGAGCAATCTCTTTATAACCGCGACCAGTGGGGTGTATGCCGTCTTGACTGACGTCTGGAATACGCACAATCCAGTCCCGGTTCCGGTTGGCAATGTCTTCAACAATCTGCTGAATAGAATCAATGTCCACACCTCCGGCTTTTAAATTTCCAGCAGGCAAGATCCAGAATACACGTTTAGCATGTACTGCGGCTCGCATACGCTCTAACTCACGACGTGTCTTAACGCCTGCATGATCATTGGATCCCAGGCTAATAATAATGTTATTGGCGGTCAAGTTATTGCCACGGTCGCCTTCTAGATTTTGCTTGTTCCATTGCCAGCTGTTGATGCCACCCTTGGCATAGGCCACACACTC
>Ga0114970_10002298_pt1 | contig 14327 bp, 4 predicted proteins | sample M_140205_XF_Meta_FD_87030 | JGI IMG/M metagenome (GOLD analysis project Ga0114970, IMG submission 87030) | Freshwater microbial communities from Lake Montjoie, Canada to study carbon cycling - M_140205_XF_MetaG | ecosystem: Environmental > Aquatic > Freshwater > Lake | place: Lake Montjoie... | reverse complement strand
TCATCCTAGAATATGGCGTAAAGATACGTTACTTAGTATCGGAAATTATAGCGAGTTTTTACCAATCTGTGATGACTATGAAATTATTTTGCGAACGGCGTTGCATACCAAAATAGCCAAAATACCCAAATTAGGATATGTGCAGTATATGAATGATTCAAATAATAATTTTTCTCTCATACGAAACTCTGAAATAAACAGAATAGGACCTCAATTAATCCAACCTATTTTTTACGATAAATTTGAAATAAATGATAAAATGCGTCAATTAGATGCATATGAAGATGAAAAATATATTGATCATCATAGTAAAATATGGGAAAGATCTGTGGATGATTACCAGCATAATTTTTGCAATTCTGTTCATAACGTTAATTACGATAAGCAATATTGCATTATTGGAATAGACACATTAATCTACTATATGGATAAAATAAAGGAATTATATGAAGATGAAAGAAATGATTTTATTCTGCTCGATAACAAGAGCACTATTGATTATTTATGGTTTAAATTAGATTATTATGGTCTTGATAGGTTTAAATGTTATACATTGATTGATTCATCTGTTGAAGTACTTAGGAATTATTTTATGATGATGTATAAATCATGCGACAATTTTGAGATAATAACACCATTGGTTAATAAACCGCCATATAATACACCATTTCATGAACGATTTGCCGTTATAAATGCACTTACGAATCCAACCGATTCTTATCTTGAAATAGGTGTGGAAAATGGGTTTACTTTTAACAATGTGCATTTTGAGAAAAAAGAAGGGGTGGATCCTGATCCAAAATGTGTGGACCAACGCATCATTTCTAAAACGTCTGATGAATATTTCCATGATATTATTATTGATTCTGTTGAAGATGATATTGACGAACAATATATAAAGGATGTGGTATTTATTGATGGACTACATCAATCTGAATATGTATTAAACGATATAAATAATAGTCTTGTTTCGTTAAGTCGAGGAGGTAAAATATTTATGGATGATATTCTACCATTAACATATGATGAACAATTAAAAATACCGAAAAAACACTATTATGAAAAAGATATTTTAAAATATGGCGAACCTTGGACAGGTGATGTTTGGAAAGTACTATACTATATTTTGAAAAATTACGACGAACATATTGATTTTTCATATTATTACCATTTGAATTATAGAGGAGTTGGCTTGCTTAAAATCAAATCATTTTTTCAAATCGATAAGAATGCTATTGATGCGATAAATGGTTTCGATTATTTTACTGATTTTAACGATTATGTTGCTGTGCTTGGTTCTGCAACAGCAAATGCATGAAATATAAAATTAGTTCGAATAACGAATAATTAGTTTTTTAATATAATTAAACTATTTATTAAAGAGTAATTTTGAATAAATTAGTATAATGGAGTTGGTGATAAAGGAAATCAAACCACTTATTTGTTTAAATATGATAGTCAAAGATGAATCACATATTATTGTAGATACGTTGACCAAATTGTTGAGTAAAATGCCTATTGATTATTGGGTTATTTCTGATACTGGGTCTACTGATAACACACAAGAGATTATTAAAACATTTTTTAAAGAGAGAGGTATTCCTGGTGAACTTTACGAAGATAAATGGGAAAATTTTGCACATAATCGAACATTGGCATTAGAACATGCTCATGGAAAAAGTGAGTATATATTTGTGTTTGATGCGGATGACGAATTGTGTGGAGATTTTCAATTACCAGTGCTTACTGAAGATGCATATCACATTCAATTTGGTGATGCAAATGGTACCAGTTATACGAGGGTTTTGTTAGTTAATAATAATACAAAAAAATGGAGGTATTTAAGTGTAATACATGAATTTATTGATTGTGTAGATAATTCTCATACGTCTGGTGTTATTGCTGGAAATTATTATTGTGTTTCTGGTAGATTGGGTAACAGAAGCAAAGACCCTGATAAATATTTAAAAGATGCATTAGTTCTAGAAAAGGCACATGCTGAAGCATTGGCTAAAAATGATTTGCTATATTTTAGATATGCTTTTTATTGTGCAAATAGCTATTTTGACTATGGAAAATATGAAGATGCTATTAAATGGTATAAAATAACATTAGGTCAGGGTAATTGGGAACAAGAAAAGTATGTCAGTTGTATGAAATTATTCATATGTTACAATATTTTAAAACAACCAGAAGCAGCTATGTTTTATTTGGTTAAAGGGATTTTGTACGACAAAACGAGAGTAGAAGGTTTATTTGAGCTCGTGCAATATTATTGTGGCAATGACATGAATGAATTAGCTTATATGTATTATGGAATGGTGAAGGAATTTTATGAAAAGGAATATGTCAAAATAGAGCATACACTAGATAAGTTATTTGTAGATATAAGTAAAGCCAATTTTCATTTACCATATTGGATGATAATAGTAGCTGATAGAATTAAAAAATATGATACTGGTATTGCAATGTATCGAATTATTTTTACAAAGAAATTCAAAGAGACTAATAAAATGCTTATAGGAAATATGTTATTTAATTTGCAATTTTTTATTGACAAAGTAGATAAAAACGATACACAATTTTTCACATTATTTAAAGAATATGTTGATTTTTTATTGTCTCTTCAATATCCAGTGTTTGATCACGATTTTATGATAAATTATGAAAAATATGGAATAGTTATTCCCAAAAAAACTATTCACCGACCAATATTTACAAAAGAAGAGTGTGTTGCTAGTAACAAAATATTATTTTATACTGGATTTAATGATAAAGAATGGAATTATTCTTATACTAAATCTAATGCTCTTGGTGGAGCTGAATCAGCAGTGGCATATTTAGCAAACAATTTTCCAAAAAACTATCATGTATATGTTACCGGAAGCGTTTCTGAAGAAACATATGATAATGTGACATATGTAAATTTTAATAATCTAGGTAAGCTTATTGAAACCAATGCATTTCATACTATCATTGTTTCTAGATATATAGGATTTTATGAAATGTTCCCTACATTTTCTGCTTACCAAACTTATATTTGGGGACATGATATAGTATTATTTCCTTATGGCTCTAGTTTATCAGAAAATGAGATTTTATCAAAATGGACAAATAAAATAACGGGATGCATATGTCAAACGGAATGGCATAAAAATTTATTTATAAATAATTATCCTTCATTAAAAGAGAAACTATGTGTTATTAATAATGGAATAAATATTGATAAATTTGTAGGGCCTATAAAAGCTCCTTCACTAACGTTACAGAGCTTAATCCATAAAACTTCGGCTAACGCCTACGTTTTCCTACAGAAAGTTCCAAATCGATTTATATATTCTTCTTGTTCAGAAAGAGGATTGCAAAAATTGTTAGATTTATGGCCACAAATAATAGAGCATTTACTTGATGCTGAATTATATATAGCTACTTATAATGAGTTTCCTAGAGATGATAAGGAGAGAAATATGGAAAAAATAATAGAGCAATATCCAAGTATTACACATGTAGGTAAATTAGAGCAGTCGAAATTATATGAATTAATAGCTAGTGCTGAATATTGGATGTACCCTAGTTATTTTAATGAAACTTCTTGTATTACATCTATGGAAATGCTAATGTCTGAAGTTATTTGTTTATATTATCCTGTGGCTGGTTTAATAAATACCTTGGGTGATTATGGAATCAAAATTAGCGAAGGTAGTGAAATAGATTCATTGTTAGATTTAACTATGAAGAAAAAAATTGCTATGAAAAAAAGCGGTAGAGAATACGCGTTGACTTGCTCATGGGAAAATAGGACAATAGAATGGTGTGATGTGCTTTTGCTACGAGCCGTAGACATGCGCAGCATTGTCGAAGGTGAGCGATTGAACTCCTTGCGCAGCGATAGCGGTAGCCGGAAAAAAAATATTAAAGTTATAAATCTTAAAAAGAGGGAAGATAGAAAAAACTCTATGATTGAACAATTTGAGAGAGAAAATATAACCAATTATGAGTTTATTGAAGCCGTAGATGGAAATGAATTACAAGAATCTGAAGAACTTAGATTACTTTTTGAGAGAAACAACTTTAATTATCGTAGAGGTGTAATTGGTTGTGCATTGAGTCATGTACAACTATGGAACACATTAATAAATGATAATGACAATGAATATTATGTCATTTTAGAAGACGACGTGGAATTATTTCCAGGCTTCAAAGAAAAAATAGATAGTCATAGTAAACTTTTCCAAGAAAAACAATTAGAACATTTATCATTAGGTGTATATGAATGTAATGAGCTAGATCAAGAAAAAATAAAAACAAGTGAAATAACCATTTTTCAAAAAGATGTTTATAAGTTTTGGAATGTGACTTTCGCATATATTATTAGTAAAAATGCTGCAAAGCAAATGATTTCATATATTAACAATAACTCAATTAAATGTGCTATGGATAATCCCTGTTCCCATGGTGAAGTTATATTGTATCATCATACTACAAATTGTCTAGTTAAACAAAAAAACGTAAATCTATTTGGAACAGATATTCAATATGATTATAATCATTTGATATTTCCTATAAGTAATATTCAAAACCCCTTAAAAATCGCTTATTGTGATTGGTGGTATGAAGAATATTGTGGTGGAAATTTTGATGTTAATAATAATTTTATTACAGATATATTGAAAAAATATGGAGACGTAGTAGAAATAGTTGTTGTTGATCCTACACAAAACCCAGATGTTTTATTTTATAGTATTTTTGGCAATGAACACACAAAATATACCAATGTTAGAAGAATATTCTTTTCAGGTGAACCATTTGGTATTAGAGCTGAGGCAGATTTTAATTTTACCTTTGATAGAAATAGTGATAAAAATACTAGATTTCCATTATGGTTAGGATATATGAATGATTATTTATTAGAGGAGTGTCATCGTAGAAAAAGTGGAATTATAAACGTTCCTAAGAGAAATCGATTTTGTTCATTTATTGCGAATGGTGAGGTTAAAACAACTCATAGAAGAACTATCATAGAAAAATTGTCCATGTATAAAAAGGTTGATTGCGGGGGTAATTATTTAAATAATATTGGATACAATGTACCGAGAGGTATAAATTGTTCGGGAAAAATAGAACATAACAATAATTATAAGTTTGCGATTGCGTTTGAAAATGAAGACTATCCTGGATATGTTACTGAAAAAATTTGCGATATTTATAAATCAAATAGTATTCCTATTTATTGGGGTACAAAAGAAGTAGCAAAAGATTTTAATCCTTCTACTTTTATTAATGCGAGGGATTTTAACAATTTTGACGAGTTGGTTGAATATATTATTAAGGTTGATAATGACGATGATTTATATGCCAGCTATTTTAAAGAACCTATGTTTTCAAATAAATGGCTAGACGCATTTAATGATCCAAATAAAACCTTTTATAAAAATTTGGCTGATTGTATTATATGTAAAAATAAAAATCTATTTGATAATTACCAGGGAATAACTATAAAAAAAATGAAAGTAGTTTTTTCAAATAATTGTAGTGTTGGTGATATTTATTTTTCTCAACCATTTATTAAAAATATAGTTACAAACAATCCCGAACACGATTATTATATTTATCATCAAACATCCTCCTACTATTTTACAGATATACTGGAACCTAATATTAAAGATGTGAATAAATTGCCTGAATTTAAAGAAGAACTTTATAAAATTTTTAATTTTAAAATAGATACTCATAAATTATTTAATATACATAACATGTCTTCATATACATACAGATATGATAAATTAAATAATATCCTGTTAATTTGTACTTGGTTAGGAGTTTTGAGAGAAAAATATAGTGATATGATTGAATGTGATATGGTAAGTTATAATGAAACATATAAAAAGTTTATAACCGATATTAATAAAGATATCAGCAGCACACCGGAATCAGAATACTCCGCTAAAGTTCCGTGTTTTAAATATAATGATATCATTTCATTAGACTTATATCCATGTGTTCCAACTTTAAATATATATAAATATAGAGAATTCCAAAAATTAAATAAAGATGTAAATAAAGATAAAAAAATAATATTCTATTATAATGTTTTACCGAGCTCTGGGCAGAGCTTTCCTATTAAAAACAACAAAGAACATGATCTTATAATTTCAATTTTGGCTGAAAATAATATAGTAGTTGTCGCCAATAAAAATGCTACTATTAGTTCAATGAAAAACGTTTATTTTGCTGATGATTTTTTAGAAAACGTGGAATATTATGATGCTAAAAATTTTTACCACCACGCACAAATGGCGTATGAATCGGATTATTCAGTATATTATGATTCGGGTAGAAATTTTATGTATATGAATAAAACCTTTATATTAGAAAATAATAAAAATATCAGATTACATTTGTCCAATAATGATTATTACTTTAAAACATTAACCACCAATGTATTAATACCGGATAATTATTCAAACTTGGTTATGGTAACAAATTATCTAGATATAATTGATAAATTAAAAATAATAATACCAAACATGTCTCAAACAATGGTAACTCATACTCCTTCGACAATGCTTTGCATGACTACGGAGTATAATCAGAAAACTTCGGCTTGCAAGCAAGCCTCCGTTTTCCTCCAAATTCCGCCCGAAAATAATAATCAAAATTATAATTTATGCATTATGGCAATATTTAAAAACGAAACTATGAATTTACGAATGTGGTTAGAACATTATTTATGGCAGGGTGTCGATCATTTTTATCTTATTGATAACGGAAGCACTGATGATCCTTTGAATATTTTATATGAGTATATAGATAAAGGTATAGTTACTTATTATTATAGGGCTGAAAAACATCAACAAGTACAACATTATAGATGGGTTTTTGATAATGAAAACTTAAAAAAAAAAACAAAATGGTTATGTATTTGTGACTTAGATGAGTTCTTTTTTGGAACAAGCGTGAAACTTAGCAGCGTTTTAAATGATGATTTTGATAGTTATGATGTCATTTATACAAACTCATTCTTTTATGGTAGCGATAATTTAATAGAACATCCAAAAGATATCAGGTCCTTTATTCTGCACAGAGAAGATGATGTTCAAAATGGCATTAAATATATTTTCAAACCAACATCTATAACAGATAGTTCAGAAATATGGATTCATTGGATCGTAATTCCAGACACATTACAAAAAAAACAAATGAATGAAATTACTCAAAATAATAAAATAAGATTAAACCATTATCGCATCCAGTCTCTTGAATATTTTCAAAATGTTAAAATGACACGAGGAGATGTCTCAGTAGAATCTAATGAAAATATAAGAGATTTGAAATATTTTAAATATTATACAGAAATAGCTACTATTAAAGATGATACCTTGAAGCAACTAGTTGAAAATGACTACAATACTAGCAATAATAACAACGATAACAACGATAACAACGATGATAACAACAATAAAAACAATAAAAACACCGCATTAATAGTTGAACCAAGGTTTTTAAAGAATTTACCATTTGTAATAAATGATTTTTACAAAAAACTCGGTCAACAAAACTGGAATTTTGTTTTTTATTGTGGAAAAGGATTGAAAAATATATGGATTGATTTATTAAAAAATGAGGACATTGAGATTAGAGAATTAAATACAAATTATTATAAATATTCTGAATATTGTGATTTTATAAAATCAAAAGAGTTGTGGAAAAATTTATATGGTGAGTATGTATTGTTATTTACACCAAGCAGTATGATTATAAATCAAAAACCTCACACTATAGACTTTTATATGGGGTTAAATAAAAGTTATATTGGCGCGAATCAATTTTATCAATGGAACGAATTAAGACGTGAAAATATGCATCCTTCATATAATAATTTTCAAGGAGGTCTTTCATTGAGGAAAAGATTAGATATGATTAAGATTATTGATACATTTGGAACTAGTAACACATGTGAAATTTGTTCGAATTCACAGAGTTTATTAACTGATGCAGAAGATGTGTATTTTACTATTGGATGCTATAAATTAGGATTACCAGTAGGTGATGATGAGATTTGCTCACACTTTTCATGTCATACTATTCTTAAAGATAGATATTTTGGAGCTAATAGATTAGAAGCAGGATATTTCATAAATTTAATACAAAGATATGATAATATTTGTGATAATATATATTTATATAAAAACATTGAAGATATTGATAATGAATTTTTACTAGTGCATCCTAGCACAGGATTTTTTAGTAATAATACTATAAGATTATTTGAAATCATATTGTATTTTAATGCAGTAAAAAAACTACCAATATTTGTAGATAGTTCAAAACTATATGATCTATATAAATCTGGAACTAATATGAATGATATAACCGGTGAATATTTTTCTAACAATTTAGATCTTGATATATTATATGATCATTCGATAGATTTCAGAGAACAATACCAATATATTGATTATTCGAAATTAAACTTTAATGATTTGACACCTTTTATTCTCAAATATTTTAGTCCAGCAGAGAATATTGTAAACAAAATTAAGGATTTAGAAAATAAATATAAAATTGATAATTATGAAAATATATGTGTTTTATTTTATAGAGGAAACGATAAGATAACAGAAACACCATTACCTAGTTATGATGATTTTATGATTAAAGCTAGAACATTATATAATGAAAATCATAATATAAAATTCTTGATTCAAAGTGATGAAAAAGAATTTATCGAGATAATGACACAAGAATTTCCAGATAACTCATTTTATTTTAAAGATGAAATTAGAACTATTAATAAAACAGCTCTATTGTCTGTTGATAAAATAAACCCACATAATAATTTTGAATTTTCACAATATTATCTTGCAATCACAATGATAATGTCCAAATGCAAATACATATTATGTAACACTGGAAATTGTTCCTTATGGATAATGTTATTTAGAGGAAATATGGACAATGTTTATCAAATTATATATAAAAAAATGAAAATAGTAATAAATTCGCACAATAAAAGTAATATTGCTTTAGACCATTTGTTACAAAGTATGAAATTATATGAAGAGTATAATGATTATGAAATAATCGTTATTATAGGGGGATATTATGATTATAATGATTATGAAATTAAAAAAATTGGAAATATCACATATATTATGTGTAATCATAATAGCATAGATTTTACGGGCTTAATAACATTGGTGGAATTATATAGTGATAATATAAATGAATATTATGTATATTTACATGATACTTGTAAAATTGGTGAAAACTTTTTCAAAAAAATAAAATCAATAGATTTGACTAATGTTTCATCTATAAAAATAAATAAAGCATTTTCAATGAATATTGGTATATATTCACAAAAAATAATCAATGAATTTAAACATTTTTTATTACAAAAAAAAAATACTAACGAAAATGAGTGTATGAAATTTAAATCAATTGATTGTAATGAGGATTATATTTTTAATAACGATAAAAATAATATTATCTTGGATAATTATAATTATCTAGATAATTATGATGGTTGGAATCATACTGGTCCAACTGATTATTACAATACTGGAACTATACGAATAGTAGAATATTATTCAAATTTGGACTTATATAAAATTAAAGCAAATTGGGGGCAAGGAAGTTGGACTTTAAATAATTAGAGCAACGCGTATTTTAAATGCCGACTTTCATTCGCTCTTATAAACCTTTAATGTTCTTCTTCGTGTGTATTTTTTACCAATCTGTTTATTTTTATAGTAATTTTTATTATAAGCATAAATGAAATAATTTTTATAATGTTCTGATTTTATTTTTCTTTTCGGTCGGTGTAACTAGGTGTAACTAGGTGTAAATGAGAAAATATGTGTAATTATATTTATAATTCGTGTAAATACATATTTTATATATATATATAATATGTATATGTTATTTCAAGTAGAAAAATCTAATATATACACAGAAATTGATATTTTTTATGTAAATAGTTATGTGCAATATATAATTGAATTATTAAAAACAATAATAATAGAAAATAATTTACAAATAAATATTATAGTTGGGAATGGTAAATATGTTTTTAATAATAGTTATAAAATAATAAAAATAAATATTAACTGGGAGCATACTTTAGTTAAAAAGGGTGGACGAGGTACAGATAATTATCATACTGGAAAAATATTAACAGATGAAAAGGATTATTATATTGTTAGATTTGATAAATGTGAACAATTTAATGATGCTAATATTATTATAGATTATAGTATCCCAAACATTTATAATATTTATACGAGTAAACAATACGATATTTTTTATAATAAAATGGTATACATTTCTCCTGTATTATTTAATTTTAATATACAAAATTATGAAAATAATAAAAGACAAATAAATGTGTTGACTACATTTATTAATACAAATGAACCCCGTAGAACAAAATTATTAGACGATATTAAATTGTCTAATTTAGATCATGAAAATATAAACAATTGTTTTGATAATTATGAATTAGAAAAATTATATCTTAATACTAAAATACTTATAAATATACATCAAACAAATGAGCATCATACTTTTGAAGAATTGCGTGTTCTACCAGCCTTATTGTCTGGTGTTTTAGTGATATCTGAAGTATCTCCACTTAATACTTTGATACCATATAATGATTTAATAATCTGGTCATCTTATGATAAAATAATAGAAACAACAAATAATGTTATAAATAATTATGAGTATTATCATAATAAAATTTTTAAATCAAAAGAAATATTATCATGTTTACATCAAAATAATATTAAAAAAATGAAAAATAAATTAGAAGAAATATATATATATAATTTTTGACTTATAAACTCATGCATATGAAGGTGTAATACTTTTGCGTTAAGACTTTTGCTATAATCATAAAACGGAGAGACTGCGCAAGTGGTGAAGCGAGTCGAAGTTTTCCTCAAACACCTTTCATTATATTTTTAATTATTTATTTTTTAAATAAAACCCATTGACCTTTATATAATAAAATATTATTATTTATTATTCGTGAACCATTTATTAATGTATGAATTTTGTGCAAATTTTCATAATCAGTTTTATCTGTTATGGTACTTGAAAATTTTATTACATCTCCTCTAACTACGTCCCAATCCCAATCGTCACCAAATAAAATACTATTGTTAATTAAACAATTCCAACATACAAATAATTCAATAAAGGTTTCATCTTTTTCGTGAGCTGAATCTAAATATATATAATTAGGCAGTTCAGTAATTCTATTTTGGGTAAATAATCTTTGTAATAATTTTATTCCTACACTTGTTGTAGTATTTATAGGTAATATTTTATTTTCAAATCCACTATATTTACAATTTGCTAAAAATCTTTTATAAATTGTTGGAATTCCATTTTCTAATCTTAAAAATCGCCAACCACCATTACCAGTCCCACCATTTTTCTCCCAATCCCACATATTAGTATCTCCAGTAAATGGGTCAATACATATTATTTCTGTAGTTTTATTATTATTTCTTAAAGTTTCAGCCATTCTAATTGCTGAACCACCTAGCATACTACCACACTCAACAATATATGTAGGTTCTATATTTGTAAATAATACTTGCAATAAATCATATAAAATATATGTATGAGGATACCCATTATCTAAATACTCTTTATTACAAGATAAATATGGTGAATTGTTAGAATATAAATTATCTAATAATTGTTGAATTATTCTATTGTTATTTTCTTTATTGTGAGTTGTTTTATTTATAACAAATACAATATCATCAAATGTATTTTTAATATGTCTTATATCATAAAACTCTACATATTTTTTTAAATTATCTGGAGTAACCTTTTTTAATGTTTCTATCCAAGTTATATCAGGAATATCCTCTATAATTAAAATACCATCGTCTGTTAATAATTTTGAATATAATTCAATAAACTTTATCATTGTATCTAATGTATGCGCACCATCATCTAAAATCATATCGAATTTTATATTTTTTTTTAAAAAATATGAATTGCATATTTTTTCATCATATGCATCTACTCCGGTATACAATGTTACTCTATCTAAATGTAGTAATTTTTCAAAAACCCAATTCATCGGAGTAATATCAAGAGAGTATATATTTGCATTTACAAAAAAATCATTCCATAATTGAATACTACCACCTCCACCTATACCAATTTCTAATATATTTTTTGCCGTCTTTTTTTTATCTTCTAATAATTTTTGATATAAATCTAAATAAGAATGAGCTGTATTTTTATCAGTTTGTGAATTGTCAACTAAATTAACTAGAGACATATTATTTATATGGTATATTTATATATATATTATTATGAATAAACGCATGTAAGCTTATACTCCTATTCGTTCATATCCGTTTCCCTCTATACTCCTTCGGCTACGGAGGTCAATCGCTTACCTTCGCCTCCGGCTCGCAACACAAGCTTCCAGTTTCCCCTATAATACCATCTAAAAAAAATAATTAAATTTACTATTATCATATTTTGTATATAATCCGGTACAAACAAAGTGTCCCCATAATGGAGACCATATCTCTCTAGCTTTGCCAAAAAATGTAGACATGAGAGAAAAAGTACTTCTTGATAATATTAGAACATCCGCATTACATAATAAAAATAAATCATAACTTTCATCATCACTACGAATACATCTGTATGGATAATCTATTTCATAATCGCCTGGCGCGGTTATTATAATAACTTCATGTTCTGGATATTTTGTTTTTGCTTGCGATATAGCCAATTCAATTTTTTCTCTTGCTAGTGGAGTTTGACGATTTGAATAACCAACGTTATTTGTAATTCCTTGAATATTTTCATAATTATTATCAATTCTATTTTTATAATAATTACTGCATATTGACCCGTCATAATCCTCCCTATCTCTCACATCTTCCAATCTTAAATGTATTAATATTGTTTTATTTTTATCGAATGGAATTATATACCTTTGGTAGATGTCATCGTGTGACATCGCTTCTTCCAAATAACGATACATATTCTGTGATATATATTTTTTATAATAACTTATTATATCAGATTTTATACTATAAACTACTTGCGTTGTTATTATTAATAAATCTTCGGAATAAAAAAAATCGTTCGGATTAAACTTTTTTTCAAAATCTAACCAATATTTTTGGATAAACATATTTTTATATTTTTCAGAATCCTTAACTATTATATTACATTTTTTATTGTGGTTATCTATATATGCTAATATTGCTCTGACAAAAATACTATTTGTAAATTTTAGTGTGTCATAATCATATACTATATATAAATTATGATAAAAAGCATATATTATTATAGATATATATTGCAACAAATGTCCTCCTAATCTGTCTCCTCTTGAATATAAGTATATTGACTGCATACTTATATTCTTTACATTCTTTATATTATATATTAGTTGGTGTATTAGTTATTAACCCAATAAAAAATATATGTCCCCATATACCGCCAATGGTGGTGCAATGCTACCCCCAGTAGTACCCGTGACCCCCATTGCATAAAATCCAATACTATCTCCTGAATTAATAACTATCCCTGTTGCACCAGTTGCACCCCAATAAGCATTACCTGAACCATATGGTATACTAGTAGTAGCGCCACTATTATTTGTTAATGGTTGGCTGGAAAATGAACCTGCTACCCCAGTCCTACCATAATTGGCTACGTATACTTGTTGAGCAATGCTAGTGCTTCCCATATTTGTATAATTTATACTTGCATATTTTATTTGCCCTTTTAATGCGGCATTTCCTTGTGGAACTAGTGGAATCATTGATCCATATTGACCTCCTGTAGTACCAGGACTCCCAACATTTCCTTGAAATCGTCCTGTCATGTTGTAAAACATTCCGCCTGCACTAGGAAGAATTGGCCAACCATAATAGGCTATTGCGCCTGTTGTTTTGCTCATATTTAGATCAAATGCATTTACCATGGGAACGGAAAGTCCCGATTGAAATGTATTATTCAAATCGGTCCAAAATGGTAGGACATTATTTGTTTGACCGGAAGCTGCGCCTTGCGCGCCTGTACTGCCTTGCGCTCCAGTAGATCCTTGTGCTCCATTTGTTCCTGCTGCTCCATTTGTTCCTGCTGCTCCATTTGTTCCTGCTGCGCCTTGCGCTCCAGTAGATCCTTGTGCTCCATTTGTTCCTGCTGCTCCATTTGTTCCTGCTGCTCCATTTGTTCCTGCTGCTCCAGTTCTACCTTGCGCACCAGTGCTACCAGTAGATCCTTGCGCTCCTGCTGTACCCGCTGCACCAGTGCTACCAGTAGATCCT
>Ga0114970_10002297_pt1 | contig 14327 bp, 12 predicted proteins | sample M_140205_XF_Meta_FD_87030 | JGI IMG/M metagenome (GOLD analysis project Ga0114970, IMG submission 87030) | Freshwater microbial communities from Lake Montjoie, Canada to study carbon cycling - M_140205_XF_MetaG | ecosystem: Environmental > Aquatic > Freshwater > Lake | place: Lake Montjoie... | reverse complement strand
TTGAAATTCCGCCTGCCATGGTAATGACCTCTATGATAGAAGTATTTTCATTTTTGAGGTATACGATGGAGCCACCACTGTTATTTCCGGGAAATACCAGTACCCTTTTGTTTAGAATTTTCAATATGGCAAAGGGTGATTTATAATATTCCGCATATTTTTCTTCCAAAAACTTTTCTGCCTCCTCAACACTTAGTCCGGCAATTTTTACCTTGCCTAGCACAGGTAGTTTGGCTTTTCCTTCAAAATCAACAGTGTATTCTAGTGTATTTGCAATGCCTCCTCCGATACTTCCACCGGCGATATCCACAATTTTATACCCATCATTGGAGTATATAAAAAAAGAGAAAATGTCACCGGGTGAGAGTTTGTATTTGAGATAATATGATGGAGGATCGTTTTTGAAAGTATAATTTGGGCCGGTTCTGAACATCCTGCTTTGATTAATCATTGAGCATCCGGAGAGAAAAATCAATGAGAGGAAAATGAGTGTTCTGCGCATAGTTTTTGAAACGAAATACAAAGATAATCAATTATTTTAATATCCGTTTATTTTTGCCCTGGGCGTATTGATGTGTTTTTTCCACCAATATTGGAATACGATTAGATTCCATATTCGGGCTTGAATATCTTCTGGATCTGAAGAGAATAATTGGGCTTTTAGTTTCCGGATTTCATGCACATTGAAAACTCCCTGTGAAATAATGAATTCATCGTTTAAAAGGTCTTTTTCGATGAGTGGTCTTAATTCTGTTTTAAACCACTTCAGCAGAGGAACTTCAAAGCCTTTTTTGCCTCTCTGATATATTTCTTGGGGAAGTTCAGCTCTAAATGCATCTTTTAAGATTTTTTTTCGCCCATAACGGTCTATTTTCGAGGATAGAGGCAATCCAAAAGCAAAATTTACCACCCGATAATCTAAAAAGGGGTTGCGAACTTCCAAGCTATTGGCCATCGACATTAGGTCAACCTTGGTGAGCATGTCATTGGGTAGTACCAACTCCATATCGGTAAGTAAAACCTCATTCATATCCCCTTTACGATGGATTTTTCTTAAGATTTCCGCTTTTCGAAGCCTGTAAGATGGTGAAATCTGCTGATTTTTAAATAATTGCATAGCTTCTTGCTCTCCTGTAATGGCGCACCAACGCCAATACCGATCTTTTTCATCGAATTGAAGTCCCTCATAATAGCGCCTCATCTGTCGAACTTTATTGCCCAAAAATGAATTTCGAGAGGCCGGGAATATTTTTAATGCCGGTGAAACGGCGCGAAGCAGAAGATTTCCCATCGTATTTTCTCTGCATAGATATTCTGCCTTGTGTTTATTGTATCCTGCAAACATTTCGTCAGCACCATCTCCGGAGAGGGCTACAGTTACATGTTTTCGCGTGTGCATGCTCAGAATATGAACCGGAAGGGCAGAGGAATCGGCAAAGGGCTCATCAATATAGTCTAAAACCTTGAAAAGGTTTTCATAGAGGTCATCGTTTGTGAGGCTGAAGACGGTATGATTGGTTTTATATTTTTCTGCCACCAATTTTGCATAGTGCGTTTCATCAAAAAAAGGCTCGTCTTTGTAGCCGATGGAAAAGGTATCCAAATGAGGCCTGAGCTTTGCTGCCAAGGCCACAATGACAGAAGAATCAATGCCACCACTGAGAAAGGCTCCCAAAGGTACATCAGATACCAAGCGAATTCGCACGGCTTCTGTGAGGAGTTCTCTTAATTGGATTTGTTGTGCTTGATAATCAAGTCCCCCACTCACGGATTGGATATACTTTTCATCCGGATTAGGAATTTCGTAGTAGGGTATTTCTTTTGTTTCCTGCTGATTGACAATAAGATAATGGCCCGGAGAAAGTTTCTTTACCTTTTGAAAAATACTATTTTTTCCAGGAATATAATTCAATTGGAAGTAGGTAAATAGGGAGTCCTGATCAATGTCACGCTCAATTCCATAGGCCAAAAGAGCTTTCATCTCAGAAGCAAAAATAATTTTATCGGCATCTGAATACATCAAAAGCGGTTTTACGCCCATGCGATCTCTTGCCAAGAAAAGACTTTTTTCATTGGCGTCGTAGATAGCCAAAGCAAAAAAACCGTTTATTTTCTGCAGACAAGAAGGGCCTTCCTGAATAAACAGTTTGAGTAATACTTCTGTGTCTGAATCAGTAGAAAATGAAACACCCAAAGAGCGCATTGCCTGCCGATGCTCCTGGTAGTTGAAAAATTCTCCATTGAAAACAATTGTATACCTGCCCGAATCATCGGTCATGGGTTGTTTACCCCCTTCAGACAGGTCAATAATAGATAGTCTCCTATGCCCAAGGGCAACGCGGTCTTGAATGAAGATACCCTCTGCGTCTGGCCCTCTTTTTTCTAAACAACTTAAAGCATCAGGTATGCGAGATAAAAATGCATTGCCATTTTCATTCAGCGCGAATATGCCGGTTATGCCGCACATAGTAAGTTTTCAAGGGTATTGGATATGGAAATTCTACAGTTCAAACACCAAAGGCTATATATGTATTACCTCGCCATAGGCTGCTGCCACGGCTTCCATGATGGCTTCACTCATGGTTGGATGGGGATGAACGGATTTGATGATTTCATGGCCAGTGGTTTCCAGCTTTCTTGCCACTACTACTTCTGCTATCATTTCAGTGACATTGGAGCCAATCATGTGTGCGCCTAGCCATTCTCCGTATTTTGCATCAAAAATCACTTTTACAAAGCCATCCTTTTGGCCTGATGCACTGGCTTTTCCGGAGGCTGAATAAGGGAATTTTCCTATTTTTAATTCATAACCGGCTGCCAAAGCTGCTTTTTCAGTATATCCTACAGAAGCAATTTCAGGTAAACAATAGGTGCAACCCGGAATGTTTTGATAATCAAGAGGTTCTGGATTTAATCCTGCAATATTTTCTACACATAAAATTCCTTCTGCAGAAGAAACATGTGCCAAGGATTGTCCCGGAACGCAGTCGCCAATGGCATAATATCCTTGCATATTGGTTTGGTAATAGGCATTTACCATGATTTTTCCTTTGTCGGTGATAATTCCCGTTTCTTCCAATCCAATGTTTTCAAGGTTGGCGGTAATGCCAACGGCAGACAAAACGACCTCTGCTTCTATAGTGGTGGTTTCGTTTTTACCCGAAATATGAACCTTGCAAAGTTTTCCTGACGTATCTACTGACTCTACTGAAGAATCGGTTCGAACATCAATTCCTGCTTTTTTGAAGGATCGCAGGAGTTGTTTTGAAATTTCCTCATCTTCTACGGGAACGATAGAAGGCATAAACTCAATTAAACTTACTTTGGTTCCTAGGGAATTATAAAAATAGGCAAATTCAGATCCGATGGCACCAGAACCTACAACAACCATTGATTCAGGGAGTTTTTCCAGCACCATGGCCTCACGATAGCCGATAATTTTTTTGCCATCCTGCTTTAGATTCGGTAATTCCCTTGAGCGAGCACCGGTGGCAATGATAATGTGGTCTGCCTCATACACTTCTTTTTTTCCTTCTGAATCGGTTACCTCTACTTTTTTGCCCGGTTTCACCACCCCGTAACCGGCAAGGTGTTCTATTTTGTTCTTTTTAAATAGAGATTGTATTCCTTTGTTCATGCCAGCAGCCACATCACGACTTCTTTTAATAACAGCAGGAAAATCAACTTCTGCTGATGAAACACGGATGCCATAATCTGAGGCATGTTTCAAATATTCAAAAACCTGTGCACTTTTTAACAAGGCTTTGGTGGGTATACATCCCCAGTTTAGGCAAACGCCTCCAAGTTCTGCCTTTTCAACAACCGCGGTTTTAAAGCCCAATTGTGACGCCCTAATGGCTGCTACATATCCCCCGGGCCCACTGCCAATTACGATGATATCAAATTTCATAAAATCTTTTTTTATGGCCCTTTAAAGTCCAATTGGGCTCTTTCAGGGCTTGTTTATTATGTCGCGAAGATAGTAATAATTTTGCCAATCGGAATCTTTAGAACTTCTGTTATCTATCCCTTTCTGTTGAAAAAAACAATGGAACCCCTATATTTGCATACCAATGTGAAATCAGTTTCCTTTTATATAAACTTATGAGATATATCGTTTCTTACCAAACACCCCATCATCATTTTGTAGATATTGAATGCATCTATGAAAACAACAATGAAGCTTTTTTGGATTTTCAATTGCCCTCTTGGCGCCCCGGACGATATGAAACTGCCAATTTTGCAAAAAATGTGAAGGCCTGGCGGGTTGAGGATAAAAATGGGAAAGCGCTTCCTTTTCAGAAAACGTCAAAAGATTGTTGGCGGGTAAAGGCCGATGCTGCCGAGGAAGTCCATGTAAAGTTCAGCTATTATGCCTATCAATTGGATGCCGGTGCTTGCTGGCTTGATGACCATCAATTGTATATCAATGGAGTGCATTGCTTTCCGTTTATTCCCGGTAAAGCCGCAGAACCTTGTATATTGGAATTGGTTCTTCCTGAAAATTATCAAATTGCTTGTGGCTTGAGGGAAATTCAGCCGAATGTTTTGTTTGCCGATAGTTATGATACATTGGTTGACAGTCCATTGATTGCTTCAGCTTCTTTAAAGCACCAAACCTATACAGTTGGAGAAAATCTTTTTCACATTTGGCTTCAAGGTGAATGTAAACCGGATTGGGAAAAAATGATTCAAGATTTTACGCTTTTTTCCAAAGCACAGTTGCAATGCATGAAAGAGGTCCCTTTTGAAGAATATCATTTTCTTATACAAGTTTTACCCAATCGATTTTATCATGGTGTAGAGCATATTAATTCTACGGTGTTGGCTTTGGGGCCGGGTTATGATTTGATGAATTCTCAATTGTATCCAGAATTATTGGGGGTTGCCTCTCATGAACTATTTCATGCATGGAATGTAAAAAGTATCAGGCCTGCAGAAATGATTCCATATGATTATACAAAAGAAAATTATTCCCGAATGGGTTTTGTATATGAAGGCGTAACGACCTATTATGGGGATCTCTTTTTATATCGCTCGGGCGTATTTACAGAAATAGAATATTTTCAAACTTTAAATGCACAACTTCAAAAACATTTTGATAATCCTGGAAGATTTAATCTTTCTGTTGCGGATGCTTCTTTTGATACCTGGCTTGATGGTTATGTTGAGGGCGTTCCGGGTAGAAAAACATCAATATATACCGAGGGCTGTTTGCTTGCTTTTATGGTGGATGTGATGATCCGTCGTTCAACAGGAAATCAAAAATCCTTGGATGATATCATGACGCATTTATATATCCATTTTGCTCAAAAAAAGAAGGGGTATACGGAAGCAGATTATCTGGAAGCGCTAGAAACCATCTCTGGCACTTCTTTTGTGGAATTTTTTATTGCATATGTTTTTGGAACACATTCATTTGACACACCTTTGACTAAAATAAGTTCTTATGTAGGATTAGAACTTCTGAAGGAGCCCTCAAAGAAATATCATGAAAGAGAATTGGGCTTTAGATTAAGGCCCGGCTCATCGGCTATCATAGGAACGGTTATGCCTGATTCAGTTGCTTTTAGGGCTGGTCTTTCCAGTGGTGATGAAATTATCGCAATAAACAATATAAAAATCATTGGAAACTTCCGCGAATGGGTAGAATATTTCTCAGGTGAAAAAATTTCTCTTGATGTTCATCTCAATGGCGAAATTCGAAAAGTTGAATTAGCCCCTGATGCTGAAAAGTATTTTGCAAATTATCAATTGAAAAGAATGGATAACCAATCTGCTGATCAACTGAAAAATTTTCAAAACTGGTCAAATATTTTGTAGAATACTTGACCAGTTTTTCAACATTGCAGCATTTTCTAGTAACCATTTAAGTGCCAAAACCGATAGAATTGCTTGAAAATGAATCCTTTTTTGATTGTTTTCGGTTTCTTTATGAATGGTTTATAGCCTTTAGGATCATAAGGTTATCCCTTCAAATGGAAGAAGTGCTATTTTTTAGACCGTTATAGGTCTACCTTCACGATTGTTTACATGCATGTCCTTCAGAATGTATATGTAAATAGCAATTGAATTCGCCTCTGTGGATATTATCCCTTAAAGGCAATACCAGAAATTTCAACTTTCATATTCTTGGGTAAGCAGGAAACCTGAACGGTTTCTCTTGCAGGGAAATCGCTTTTAAAGTAAGAACTATATACTTCGTTCATTTCTGCAAAATCATTCATGTCCGCTAAGAAAATGGTGCATTTTACCAAATTGCTGAAGTTCATATCTGCAGCTTGCAAAATGGCTCCCAAGTTTTCCATCACCTGCTTGGTTTCTTCTTTGATGTCGCTCATCACCACATGACCATTTTCAGGGTTTACGGCAATTTGACCGGAAACGTATAAAGTTTGGCCGGTGAGCACAGCTTGGCTATAAGGCCCTATTGGTGCGGGCGCTTTGGATGTTTCAATAATTTTTTTCATAGGAATCAGTATTTTCTGACTTCAAATATACATCTATCCCGCAAAGGTTTTCAAATATATTTTATGAAAAGCAACTTTCCTCAAGCAATAAAGTATAAACACTTCTGCATGAAAAAACACAAAATACATACTGTTTACCGGCAAATGCTGGCCGATACGGTCACTCCGGTAAGTATTTACCTCAAGTTGAGGGATCGATTTCCGGAAAGTATTTTGCTGGAAAGTTCAGATTATCACGGCAATGAAAATAGCTACTCCTACATTTGCTGCCGTCCTTTTGCAAGCATTAAAGCCGAAAATGGGACGTTAATATCTTCTTTTCCTGAAAAAAAACCCATTTCAGTGTCTTTGGACGGATTGAAGCTTCCCGAGGAAATCAATCGCTTTCGAAATGCCTTTTCCTTTGAAGCGCAAAAGTTTCCTTTTATCAGCAATGGTCTTTTTGGCTATATTTCATATGATGCAGTTCAATATTTTGAAGATATTGAATTAGCCAAACCCTCTGCACATGATCTTCAAATACCGGATGTTTTTTATTCCGTATATAATTTTGTTATCGTTGTGAATCACTTCAGAAATGAATTGTTTGTCTTTAATAATTATACTTCAGGTTCCACACAGGATGCTTTGCAAGAAATAGATCAAATGATTTATCTGATTAAAAATAAAACATATCCTTCCTACGGATTTTCCGCTTCTGATGAGGAGAAAAGTAATTTTACGGATGAGGATTTTTTGAAAAGACTTATTAAAATTAAAGAACACAATAAAAGGGGAGACGTATTTCAATTGGTTCTTTCTAGAAAGTTTTCCCGAAAATTCAAAGGAGATGAGTTTAATGTGTACAGAAGTTTGAGGTCTATCAATCCCTCTCCATATTTATTTTATTTTGATTACGGAAATTTTAAGATTTTCGGATCCTCTCCCGAAGCACAGTTGATCGTTAAAAATGGCAGGGCTTCTATTCATCCCATTGCAGGAACCTTTGGCCGAACAGGCGATGATGAAGCAGATGCCAAGCTGGCTGAAAAATTGAAAATGGATGAAAAAGAAAATGCTGAGCATGTTATGCTTGTTGATTTGGCGAGAAATGATTTAAGTAGAAATTGCGAACAAGTGCATGTGGAAACTTTCCGGGAAATACAATATTATAGCCATGTGATTCATTTGGTTTCAAAAGTAAGTGCGAAGCTGCATCCAGGAATTTCTGCCATGCAAGTGATGGCAGATAGTTTTCCTGCAGGAACTTTAAGTGGAGCTCCTAAGTTTAAAGCAATGGAACTTATTCATCAGTATGAATTTGGTAGAAGGGGTTATTATGGGGGATGTATCGGCTATTTGGGTTTTGATGATGAGTTTAACCATGCCATCATGATTAGAACTTTCTTGAGCACGGATAATACATTGCATTATCAGGCAGGTGCCGGTGTTGTTGATCAATCCATCGTTGTCAATGAACTCGAAGAGGTTAATAACAAATTACGCGCACTTAAATCAGCTATTAAATTGGCAGAAGAAATATAATATGGAAATACTTATACTCGATAATTACGATTCATTTACTTATAACCTTGTGCATCTGCTCAGGGCTTTTGATGGTATCAATCTCACCATAGCAAGAAATGACAAAATTACACTACAAGAAATTGAAAAGTTTGATAAAATTCTATTGTCACCGGGGCCGGGAATTCCCTCTGAAGCCGGTATCATGATGGATTTGATTAAAATGTATGCGCCAGTGAAAAGCATTTTTGGTGTTTGTCTGGGCATGCAAGGTATTGCTGAAGCATTCGAAGGTAAATTAAGTAATCTTTCGCATGTGATGCACGGTGTTTCAAGCACTATTTTGGTGCGGGATTGTGAAGAAAAATTATTTCGTGGATTGCCTGAGCAGTTTAAATCAGGAAGGTATCATTCATGGGTGGTGGATCATCCGTCTTTGCCCAGCTGTTTTCAGGTAACGGCAGTTGATGATGAAAATCATCTGATGGCGATATCCCATAAAAAATACGATGTCAGAGGGGTGCAGTTTCATCCGGAGTCCATCATGACTGAATATGGAAAAGAGATGATTGCGAACTGGTTGTTTGCGGCATAATAGAATTGTTGTGTAAATTTATTGTATAAAAAAATGAGAGAAATTCTCAATTATTTATTTGAAAACAATGTGCTTCGCAGAGATGAGGCCCGAAAAATACTTAGGGGTATTGCTTCGGGAAATTATAATCCTGTTCAAGTATCAGCTTTTCTTACCGTCTTTAGAATGCGCAATATTACTGTCGATGAGCTTGAAGGATTTAGAGATGCGATGCTCGAGCTTTGCATTCCGGTGGATTTGTCTGCATATAATCCGGTGGATCTTTGTGGTACGGGCGGTGATCACAAAAATACGTTTAACATCTCAACTATTTCCTCTTTTGTAGTGGCAGGAGCCGGTTTGAAGGTTGCCAAACACGGAAATTATGGGGTGTCTTCTGTTTGTGGTTCATCCAATGTGCTGGAGTATTTAGGTGCTAAATTTACCAACGATGTAGATATCATTAAACAGAAAATGGATACGGCAGGAATATGCTTTTTACATGCCCCTTTATTTCACCCCGCCATGAAGGCGGTCGCGCCAATTAGGAAAGATTTGGGATTGATAACTTTTTTTAATATGCTTGGTCCCATGGTAAATCCTTCCTCTCCACAAAATCAAATTGTGGGGGTTTATAACCTAGAGCTGTCTAGATTATATGCCTATTTATACCAAAAATCTTCAAAAAATTATTATATCGTTCATTCCATGGATGGATATGATGAAATATCTCTGACTAGCTCTTTCAAAATTATTTCCTCTTCCGGGGAGAAAATTATTTCTCCAGAGAATTGGGGTTTGTCTTCCACTACTTCAGCTGATTTATATGGTGGAAAGGATATTCAAGAATCGGCCGAGATTTTTATGCGTATTTTAAATGGTAAAGGCACAGATAAACAGACAGATGTGGTTGTCGCAAATGCGGCATTGGCCATACATTGTGTTAGAAATACACTTTCTATTTCAGATTGTTTGTTAATGGCCAAAGAATCCGTTCAGAGTGGAAAAGCTTTACAATCATTTCAAAAATTTACTTCCAATTAATCATGAGTATACTTGAAAATATCTTAAAGAAAAAAAGGGAAGAAGTTCAAAATAATAAACTTTTTTATCCTCCGGCACTGCTGGAAAAAAGCATCTATTTTGATACAATGCCTATATCGATGAAGGCTTACCTTAAAAAAAATGATAAATCAGGCATTATTGCAGAAATAAAGCGAAAGTCTCCTTCAAAGGGGGTTATCAATCCATATATTTCTGTAGAAAGAACGTCTATCGGTTATATGCAGGCTGGTGCTTCAGCACTTTCTATTCTTACCGATAAAGATTTTTTTGGTGGTAGTAATGAAGATTTAATTACAGCAAGAAAATTTAATTATTGTCCGATTCTTAGAAAGGATTTTATAATCGATGAATATCAGATTATTGAAGCCAAATCAATAGGCGCCGATGTAATTCTTTTGATTGCAGCAGCCTTGGGTAAAGAAGATATCAAGCGTTTGTCTGCTTTTGCCAAGCAATTGAATTTGGAGGTGTTGCTTGAAATCCACAATGCTGAAGAGCTATATAAAGGACTTAATGAATGCATTGATTTGGTGGGCGTAAATAACAGAAACTTGAATGATTTTTCAGTGGATATCAATACCTCTCGTTCTTTGGCTTCAAAAATTCCAGATGAAATGGTACGCATTTCAGAAAGTGGAATTGATTCCGCTGAAACAATTAACGATCTGAAAGATCATGGTTATTCAGGTTTTTTAATGGGTGAAGTATTTATGAAATCCAGCAGGCCCGAACGTGCTTGTAGGGAATTTATTAGTAAAATTTAATAATCAAAAGATATGCATATCAAAGTTTGTGGGTTAAATGACGAAAGGAATATTCTAGAGGTGGCCTCTTTATCACCGGATTTTATGGGTTTTATTTTTTATGATCAATCTCCCCGCTATGCAGGTAATCTTCAAAAAAAAATATACAAAGGTATTTCTCCTGAAATTTTAAAAACATGCGTATTTGTAAATGAATCACTCGAAAAAATTATTGCTATTGTGAATGATTTTGAATTCGATTGCATTCAATTGCATGGAAATGAAGATCCCTATTTTTGTGAGGAGCTAAAATTTTTCATGCCTGCCATTCAGTTGATCAAGGCGGTGTCAGTAGGGTCTGCTGAAGATGTTTTATTGGCCGATATATATGATGATGTTTGTGATTTTATTTTATTCGATACCAAGACTGAAAATTTTGGCGGCAGTGGTATTAAATTTAATCATTTTATTTTATCCTATTATTCGGGTAATATACCCTTTTTTCTCAGTGGCGGTATGGGCCCTGATGATATTGAATATTTGAAGAAAATGGAAATGGAATACGAAAATATGCATGCAGTAGATTTGAACAGTAAATTTGAAATTTCTCCTGGAATAAAAAATATTTCGTTACTTAAAAATAGTATTTTATCTTTAAAAAACACCCAAAAAATTTAATCAATTGGAAGAAAATAAAGGTACATATTCTGCTGATGCAAGAGGGTTTTACGGCGATTTCGGTGGGGCGTATATTCCGGAAATGCTATATCCCAATGTGGAGGAATTACAAAAAGAGTATCAATTGATTTTGTCTGATGATTCTTTTCAAGAAGAGTTTAGGTCTTTGCTAAAAAACTATGTAGGTCGTCCTTCTCCGCTTTTTGAGGCAAAGCGTTTGTCAGCATATTTTCAATCACGTATTTTTTTGAAGCGTGAAGATTTGAATCATACCGGAGCTCATAAAATCAACAACACGATGGGGCAGATTTTATTGGCAAAACGTCTAAATAAAAACCGCATCATTGCAGAAACCGGTGCTGGGCAGCATGGGGTAGCCACTGCTACGGCTTGTGCCTTGATGGGCCTTCAATGCATTGTATATATGGGCGCCGTGGATATGAAAAGACAAAAGCCTAATGTGGATAGGATGCGGATGTTAGGAGCAGAAGTAAGAGAAGTACAAAGTGGAAGTAAAACACTGAAAGATGCTACTAATGAAGCAATCAGAGATTGGATCAATAATCCGGCCGATACACATTATATTATTGGATCGGTTGTAGGGCCGCATCCCTATCCTGCAATGGTTGCTTATTTTCAATCTGTTATCAGTGAAGAGATGAAGCTGCAGCTTCAGGAGCAATGTGGAAGAGAATATCCCGATGCCGTTCTTGCTTGTGTAGGCGGTGGTAGCAATGCAATGGGCGCATTTTATCATTTTTTAGATGACCCTAGGGTAAAATTATTTGGTATAGAAGCAGGCGGAAAGGGTGTGCATTCCGGATTTTCCGCTGCTACCCTCACCTTAGGAACTCCCGGAATTTTGCATGCCAGCAAAACGATTTTGATGCAAACAGCCGATGGGCAAGTAGTGGAACCACATAGCATTTCTGCTGGACTTGATTATCCGGGGATAGGTCCTCAGCATGCGCATTTGTTTAGTAGTGGAAGGGTTCAATATCCTTCCGTTACCGATGAGGAGGCCTTAAGGGCAGCACAACAACTTATGCGCCTTGAAGGCATTATTCCGGCACTTGAATCGGCTCATGCATTGGCTTACCTCGAAAAAATGTCTATGCAAGCTGATGAAATTATTGTTATTAATCTTTCGGGAAGGGGTGATAAGGATATGGAAACCTATTCAACCCATCTCACAGAAGGTAATGCTTCTTTATAAAAAATACTATCGATTGCATGCATACTAAAATAGATACCTTATTCAATACAAAGAAGACCTCTTTGTTATCGGTCTTTTTCACGGCCGGTTACCCGGAATTGAATGATACCATCCCTGTTTTGCAATATCTTCAATCTGCTGGTGTGGACTTGGTTGAAGTGGGTATTCCCTATTCAGATCCGCTTGCCGATGGTCCTGTGATTCAGCAAACGGGGCAGCAAGCAATTAAAAATGGCATGAATTTGCATTTGCTTTTACAGCAACTAAAAGAGGCAAAAGAGAGTATCCAAATACCTGTTTTATTAATGGGTTATTTAAATCCTGTCATGCAATATGGTATTGAAAAATTCGCCGAAGATTGCCTCCATGCAGGTGTTTCTGGAATTATTATTCCCGATCTTCCCTTAGATGAATACTTGCTAAAATATGATTCTATCTTTAGAAAATATCAAATATCAAATATAAATTTAATTACCCCTCGTACTTCTGAGGAAAGAATTCGGTATATTGATGAACATTCGAATGGTTTTATTTATGTTGTTTCTTCTTCTTCCATAACAGGGAATTCTCTTTCACTGCAGGAGGCTACCATTCGATATTTTTCCATGATTAGGGATATGAAATTAAATAATCCTTGCTTGATTGGTTTTGGCATTCAAGATCATGAGTCCTTTCAGATGGCCAGTGAATATGCTCAGGGGGCCATCATCGGAAGTGCTTTTTTGCGTATGCTGTCATCAAGTAAAAATATGCAAGTAGATATACAAAAGTTTATTGAACAGATAAAATAAAGGATGTTATGGTTGTTGAACTAGAAGAACATATCAAAGAAGCGGATCAAAAAGTTATCAATGATTTTTTGGCAAGTTTGGGTTATAAAATTGCGGAGGTAAAAACCCAAAAGTCACATTATTTGATTGCTATCGGCAAGAACGAGTTTGATATACGCAAACTTGGAAATAAGCCCGGTGTAATGGATGTTCACAGGGTATCGGATGAATACAAGCTGGTCTCTCGAAAATGGAAGGCAGCCCCTACAATCATTGATTTGGGTGGTGGCATTTCTGTTCGTGAGGGTGGCTTTACGATGATGGCAGGCCCTTGTTCTGTAGAAAGCGAAGAACAGATTTCAAAAATTGTTGATCATCTTGTAGATACAGGTGTTCCCGTTCTGCGTGGAGGGGCTTTTAAGCCGCGAAGCTCTCCTTATGCCTTTCGAGGCTTGGGAATAGAAGGCTTGAAAATGATGTATCGCATTGCACATGCCCGTGGCATTAAAGTAATATCAGAGGTGATGGAGATTTCGCAAATTGCTGATATGTTTGATTATGTAGATATTTTTCAGGTAGGTGCTCGAAATACCCAAAATTTTAATTTGTTGCATGAGCTCGGTAAAGTTGATAAACCGGTTTTGATTAAAAGAGGAATTTCCGGAACGATTGAAGAATTATTGCAATCGGCTGAATATATGTTTATGAGTGGGAATGAAAAATTAATCCTTTGTGAAAGAGGTATTCGAACCTATGAAAAGGCCACAAGGAATACCTTGGATTTAAATGCGGTTCCTGTGCTGAAAGAAAAATCTCATTTGCCGGTGATTGTCGATCCATCGCATGGTATTGGCATTCGTGAATTTGTAGAGCCTATGGCCTTGGCATCGGTTTTGGCTGGTGCCGATGGTGTGATTGTAGAGATCCATGAAAAGCCTGAAGAAGCGGCATCTGATGGACAACAAACCCTTAATTTTGAAGAGTCTGGTATGCTTTTTAAAAAAATGAATGATGTTTTTGCCATGAAGAAAAGTTGGTAAATACATGGAATTTATAGATGTTTTTTCGAAATATTTTTTTCATGATTTATAATGATTCCATGCTGAAATCATAATCTGATTTATTTTTTTACAAAACACACATGAGGATATTTCTTAATTTTGGAAAAAAAATGGTATGATTATTTATCCCAATGCGAAGATTAATTTAGGGCTTCATGTAACCAAAAAACGTGATGATGGCTATCATGAGTTGCAAACTTTTTTTTATCCAATAGGATATTCTGATATTTTAGAAATTATAGAATCA
>Ga0114970_10002296_pt1 | contig 14330 bp, 12 predicted proteins | sample M_140205_XF_Meta_FD_87030 | JGI IMG/M metagenome (GOLD analysis project Ga0114970, IMG submission 87030) | Freshwater microbial communities from Lake Montjoie, Canada to study carbon cycling - M_140205_XF_MetaG | ecosystem: Environmental > Aquatic > Freshwater > Lake | place: Lake Montjoie... | reverse complement strand
CTGAGCTGTCTTATCACCATAAAGGATTGTGCCCTGACCAGGGAAAGCAACAACTGGGTTAATACCATGGCTGTAAAGAAGATCACGATCAGCCTTACGTGGGTTGTATGCAAGCTTAACGAGGTTCTTAATTTGACCACGATTGAAACCAGCAGGTGACCACCAAGCATCGTTAGTTTGATCAGTACGAGCGCAAAGACCAGCAACGTCACCGTTTAGAGGGATCCAACGATAAACGTCATTGTACTTATCATACATATACTTGTAACCAGAATCGATTACAGCATATGAACTGCTACGGAAATCATTGCGCCAAGCAACAAGATTAGAAGCTTCGGTTCCAAACGAATTAAGGGTACTATCCTTATCTGGTGAAACGAATACAACGCAATCTTTTCTAATTTCGCAGATATTATCTACAAGGTAATTGGCCAACTGAGTTGAACCCATTGGGCGACCCTGGAGAATTAGAGAAATATCAATATCTTCCGAAGACGCAAACATATCATAAGCTGAAGCGATTGAAGAATAAGACTCTTCATTGCTTTCATCGTAACCGTCAGCACCAAATACTAGAGAATAAGTTCCTGGGTTCGTCGATATTGATGCTTCAAGATCAGATGCCTTTGCAGAAACAGCTGTTGATCTATCATTGGCGATCCAGATATAAGCAGAACCATTATTAATTACTTCTTTATAGTAATTTACAGTACCGTCATTATTCTTAGCGTCTGTTGCTCTTGATAATTCTTTGAATACTTCAAGAATTGTTCCAGGGGTACCAGTGATTTTACCGTCTTCATCAGAAACTACGATATGAAGTTCGTCATTAACTGCTGAACCATAATTTGCCTGAAAATTTGATTTTCCTGGCGCAGTAGAAACAGAACTGAAATATTCCCAACGACGAGAAATTGCAGTTGTATTAGAATAAGCAGTATGTAGTCTATAAGGATCGATAAAACTTAAAGTAATTCTAGAATCATAGGAGTCTGTTGTTATATCACCAATAGCTGTAACTTGTAGATATTGAATACCGATTGAGCTATTACCAGCCTTAATTTTATCTCCAACTGAAATTTTTGAATAAATTATAGAGGCTGGATCAGACGAATCAGCTGCAGTTTCGCCTTCGCCCGGAGTTATAATTATTGTAGCTGTATTGCTTCCAATAGTGAATGCAAATGAACCTGACATGTTTGCAAAATTTGAATCTTCGAATATTGTTGCGAAAACAATATTCGAACTAAATGAATCGGCAGTATCACAAACTGAAACTTTTAGAGAATTACCAAGTTCACCTGGATACTTGGCTGCATATATAACATCAGCGTCGAAATTGCCGTCTCTAACGTGAATGTAATCTTCTTTATTCTTAACGATTTGAGCTGCAAGTTCTGCAACGACGCCTTCGGTTGCAACCGCAGTATATGCAGTTTCTGGTAAAGCAAAATATAGTTCTACAGTTTGATCTTCAACTTTTGCTGGCTGGGAAAGTTCAATAACTGTAACGTTTGCGCCAAAATCACCAGCTTCTTCGTAATATGTTGCATTAGAAACAGAAATTCTCTTAATGTTATGATCTACTACTGTAGTATCTGAAGAGTAATAAACATATACGCCATCCTTAAGCTCCAATTCATGATCGCCTTCGATTACGAAAATTTGGGTATTGTCTGCATTTGCAGTTCCTGTCAAAGAGAATGTATCACCAGTTGTATTGGCTCCACGAGAAACCCAAAGACGATTAGTATAGGAAAGAAAACTAGCAGCAGTAAAATATGTTTCTGCATTAAAAGTGGTTGGCTTACCGAAATGTTTTGCTAAGGCGGTTTCCGAATCAACAAGAACTCTTTCGCCAATCGGACCCCAACGGAATACACCACCAATAGCACCATCGGAAGTAGCAACTGCGGGAACAACTGTGGTTAGGTCGATTTCTGTAACATTTACCCCAGGACTTAATTGAAACGCCATTTTGTTCTCTCCTTTTTGTGAGAATGTTTTATTATTTTATTGTTATTTATTAAATAGCATTTTTTAGAAATCTTGGGCAGTATTCCACATCCAGCTATCTGGAACGTATTTTTCAATTGATTCATTGTATTCTTCACGACCGTCTTCAAAAAATCCAAATGGTGCCAAATCTTGCTCCATGTCTTCTTCGGTTTTTTCCCTTAATGACGTAAGGGTATTGATATTAGTATAATCTTTAAAGTATTGCTGCTCGGAAAGCCAAGCAAAAAGCACAAGACACATTACCAAGTCATCGTGTTTACCAGACTCGGCTTCGTACGATACTCCTTTTCTAGAGAAAGTTGATAGCTCATTTATTGTATGGAAATCATTTACAATAAATTGATTCTGTTCAACTAGAAGTTTAAGAATAGAGCAACCGACCGACTTAACAATTTTAGTTGTTCTAATACCCTTATCTACCGAACCACCACCGAATCCACCAGTAATACGTTTACCAGAACGACCTGCATTTTCTGTAAAAAGAACGTTTTCATAACCAAAGTCGTAATGAAGAGAGTGAGAGACCTGCTCGCCGATATCGTTAATTTCAACTAGCACAGAAGCATTATTATATGCCTTGGCTGATCTATGAATAAAGTCAGCATAATCTATGGGCGATATAGCATTGTTACGATAAACACATGCTTGTTGATATGGCATTGATGTAACGTCGATTAATTGAAACGCTGAATAGTCTAAACCTTTACCACGAGAAACGTCGCATAACATAATATAAACGTGCTGATCTTGAGGAGCGATATACTGAATTAACCCATCTCGTTCTACGATTGGGTTCTGATGAACCAGCTCTTTTAGTTTCCAGCCAGCGATAAGCGTACCAGAGCTACCAAGAAACTCGCAATTATATTCCTGATCGAACTTCTCTAGGTCGAAGTTCATCGCTGCTAATGTATCGGCTTTCCACTTTTCGTCTCGCCCAGGAACATTTTGCCATTGAACGCTTATATAATTGTACTGGTTTCGTTTCTGTTGTGCATTCACCCATATACTATAAAAGTGGTTAAGACCATTCGGTGTAGAAACTAGAACGATCTTAGATTCGCTACCTGACGAAATAGTAGGATAAACTGAGGTGAAAAATTCGTCCCAGTTTTCGATGAACGCCGCTTCGTCGATGAATAGAAGGTTGATAGAATAACCACGGATAGAGTCGGTAGATGTTGCAGCAGCAAGAACACGGCTATTGTTCTCGAGAACGAATGAACCCTTGTTCCATTCTTTAATACCCTGCTGAAGCCAACGAGGCAGATACTGATACGCAAGCTGAACACGTCCAAGAATTTCACGAGCCGTATCGCCTTTGTTGGCGAGTAGAGCAACAGTTTTATCTTTATTGAAAATTATATACCAAAGGATAAACGCACAGGTCGTTGTTGACTTACCAGCCTGACGAGCAGTTGTAACGATATTAAAACGATTAGCGGCAAAAGAGGTTAACATCTCTTTCTGGTAAGAATAAAGAGTAAAGTTGACCAAACCTTTATCGATACTGATAATTTTCATATACTTTTCGGTAAAGTATACTACGTCTTGAGAACATCTAATGTATTCTTGAACTAAATCAGGAGTCCACTCAATAGCCTGATTTTCACGCTTAAGGTTGGCGTTACCGTTATACCCACGTGCATCACGTGTACTAGACTGCAGATCCACCATTTTTCATGTTCTCGATTACTTGCTGAAGCTCCGCCGTCGAGCCTACGAATAAGTTATTATTGATAGTTTTCGCATTTTCATTAGTTGGTGTATCAACTGCAGAAATTTGTCTAATTTTAGTTTGAAGTTCTAATAAATCTTTGTTAGCCTGTAGTGTAGTATCTATAAGTTTAGCAAGAACTTCGAAGGCTCTTGGGTGCTGAGAGCTAGTAGCAATTTCAGATAAAGTATCTATTGCTTCTTTTCCGCTTTCAATCATAGTTAGTACGTTCGCGCGAGCGTGTTCGAAATCCTGCTTTGCACTATCATTATGAGCATCTGCTATAATAGTGCTAACGGCTTTTGATTGGTATAAAGGAGTTACTCCAAGAGCGTTTGCTATCGGATCGTTATTTGCATTGTTTTTCATTCTATCTCATCTTCATTGTAAATCATTGTTACGAAACCAAAATCGTCGGTTACTTCTATATCTAGATATGGAATAGTTCCTGTGCTTTGACTATGTATTCCATAATAATTAATAGGATTACCATCAATATCTAATCCTGGTTGTATTGTAAGTTTTTCTAAAACGTTTTCTTTCCCAACAACGCTTGGCAGTTTACCATCGTCTACAGTTGGCAAGTAAAAATTATTTTCTACGAATTTAATAATATTAGCCTTCTTAACTGGACCGTATATATAGCCTTTAAGAAGAAAATCTAAAGTCCATATAATTGCTCTACGATCTTTAAACTGTCCGTCATAATTATCACTATATGAAATATTATTTAAAATTATAGGAATATCCATAGTTACTTCAACTTCAGGTATAAGATGAACAGTTGTTGTCCAATCTGGCGTAAAATAAGGAATAATCTGTTCGAGTATTTTAGTTCCATCTTCTGCATTTTTAGCATATATGTAAACTTTAAACTCTATATTATAAGGAACAGGGTTGTATTGATACTTGAACTTGTTTGAATCTGTAGTGTCTTTAATAGATACTTTATTGATAGTATTAAGTTTTCTTGTTCCATCATAAGTCATTCTACCCATTTCAAAAGAAATAAGCGGTAGAGGAATAGTTGCAGACTGTCTATCGATATTTGGATCCTGAAGAACACGAGCAAGCATCTTATCTTTTGGGGCATATGTAACTGGAATTTTAAGAAGTGAAGTTACATTTCCAGCTTTATCGGTACGTGTTATACGAATATTATTTACGAGGGTTCCCATCAATATAACATATTTTCTAATTAGCGAGAAATAAAATGGTGAACCGAACATTAAATTTGTCTTTCGCTGAATGGGTCGTATGCAGTAAAGTCAATGAAGTTATCAGACTCTTGCTGAATCTCATCATTATCGGCACCTGGTATTAGATCGTTAATAGAAGATCCTTCAAGAGTAATATAATCGTCGTCTTCAGTAATTAAATGATCACCCGCTTCGGTCATAAGAGTCCAATCAAGTATATTAGTGCTGAACTTTTTCTGAAGTACATCTATCTCAGGTATACCAGTATTCATTACTTCGCCAGAATACTCAAATAACTCACAGGTCATTTCCCAAGTTTGAAGAGCGCCAAGCTGATAAAACATCTCGAACTTATTAACATACTTGATTTGAAAGCACTTTTTATTTAATGGGAAGTAAATAAGGTCGCCTTCGTTCGGTCTTACCTGTGTAGTATAATTACCAACTTCATCATTGAATATACGTTGAGCAACAGAAAATATAACCTGATCACGAATTTCAATACCAAACTTAGACATGAAGTTACCGTCACCAGAAAATCCATCAACTGATTTAATATAAATTTCAATAGGATAAGCATGGCTATAACTAGACTGGTCGTCAGCACCATATACCGCATCGTAGTTATTCAACTTACGGGGTATATAAAACATATCTTCGCCATAAATTTTAATAGCTTCAATAATTAAGTTCTCAAGAAGAGATTGCTCCTGAGATGATTGGAAATTATTGAAGAAAAAATTAGTTGCCATTTTAGCCGATCATATCTGTAACTGGTAGCGAATAACTATGAATCATTTCTTTTTCAAGCTCTGCTCTTTCCTGTGTGGCTTCTTCGTAAATAACCTGACCGTTGAAAGTCAAACCGCCTGGCATTTTCATACCATTGAATTTTTTAAGGTTATTTCCCCACTGCTGTTTGATAAGGCAAGAAGCGTAACGTAGCAACCAACGATCGTTCCAGGCTTTAGTATATACTTCCGGATCAAGAACTTCATACGCTTCAATAATAACATAATCACCAGCGTTAATAATAGACCAGTCCATATCGATATAAACTTTATTATTATGACGATTATAACGCATCGGCTGCTTACCAACAAGCATCTGTTCAAGAAACTGTATGTGCTGCATAGCCATGTAATATGGAACCATAGAGACAGATGTCAGAGTATAAAGATCGTTCAATGCGATCTGATAACGAATATTGAATAGGTTATTGGTATTAAGAGCCTGACCAATTTCAAAAATATTAACAGCGCCGATAATATTATCAGGAAGAGTAATATAACGATTTGTTTTATTTTCTTCTGTTACTAGATGCTTATAATAGACCTTATCAGAACCATCGAAATGATAATCCCAAAAATACTTGATAGCTTCATCGATACGATCTTCAACCTGGTCGTCATCTACGTTAATTTCAATAACAGGTTTACCTAAACGACGTAGGCAGTTTTCTTTAAATGTTGCTCTTGAATTAGGTGATGGCATTTTTATACCTGTGGTTGAGTTTCTTCTGTAATATAATTAGTAGTTATCTGATCGCTCGGCACCCCGCCCATTTTCTTAAGGATATTAAAGATTCTAGTATTATCTTCTAATGCCATTATTTCATGTGGTTCATTTGGACGAAAATTTAATATTTGACCTGCGGTAGCTTCTATTTCCCAATCATGACTATATGCTTTTATTTTACCACGAGCTACTATAGTTATATGTATATCGTTTTCAGTGTGATTATGTTTTGGTAATATATCACCTTCTTTTTCGAAATCGAATATAATTCCTCGTAGATCTCCAAGTCCGTTAAGCGGATTACCCAACAACATCTGGTGCGCTCCCTGGTTTTTCTAAATCTTCTTTTTTAACACCTATTGGTTTAAAGTGTTCTTTTCTAAAGTTAATTTCTTCTTCAGTAAGTAAACGAGTTTCCCATACTTCACGCCATACACCATCTATATTTGTAGGTTGTATTTGATAAGTTATATGTGTTTCTGGGTCAAATGTCGGGCGTTCAGTATACTGAACGAGAGCATAGGTATCTGGGCAAATAAATGTTTCTCCAGTTTGGTCTTCTGTAATTTCAGGATGCTCAAGACGAATATCACCTTCGTATAAAGGATATTTCGAAGTAGAAAGTTTTATATAGACGCTCATATTGTAGTTTTTCCTATAGTGTGTGTAACTGTTGTGCTAGAAGAAGCAGAAAAGGAAGATAAAGCTGGCGTAGTAGTATCATATAATGCATCAGTGTAGGTAGAAGCAAAAACATATGTAGTACCTATACTGGAGTCTGTGAAATTACCTGTGCCGTAAGTTATACTTGATGTACCTACTGTATACGTACCTGTATGAGAGCCATCTAATGGTATCTTAGCTACAAAAGGAGTATAAACGCTACCAGCTCCTCCTACATAAGCATAAGCAAATATATGTACACCATAAGAGTTAACTATTATATTTCCACCACCACTATTATAACTAGCTCTTAATGCTCCTCCCGATAATGAAAACTTTCTCTGCCACTGTAAAGTTCCTGAAGAATTATATTTAACAACGGTTAATGTTTCACCATTTCCAGCTCCCCATGATAAAATATAGATATTATCAGAAGAATCTTTTGCCATACCAACAGGATTTACTTCTGCGGTGTTTGAACCAGTTATTAACCTGGTCCATTGATGTGTAAGAGAAGAATTAAATTTTGAAACAGCCATTTGAGACGCATCGTCACTAACGATAGTAGTATATATATTATTTGCAGAGTCAACCACAGTATGCCTACCATAACCTCTCAAACCGCTACCGAAGCCTGTATAAACTATACCTATAGAGGTCGCTAAACTCATACTAGAATTCCATTTTTGCAAAACTGGCGCATAGTTAGAAGAACCACAACAAGTATCATATTCTTTTTGAAGCATTCTATAAATATTATCGCTACTATCAACGCTTATTTGACCAACTGGTGCAAAACTATAATTAGATGGTACGCCTCTATAAAAATGCCTTACGGTAAGAGAAGTTAAAGCAGAATTAAACTTATAAAGCCATTCTTCTGAGGCATAATATGTATTACAAAAACCACCACAATAAGAAAAATCAAAACCTCTTGTTGCATAAATGTTACCAGCAGAATCTTTAACGGCACTAGTTATTAGACCGTTGTAATTAGAACCGCTATCAGTTGGCGTAAAATATTTCCAAAAATTAATGTTTAAATTAGTTGCGAAGCTGGCGACGTCTCTAATATTAAATAACACGACATTACCAGACGCATCAAAAGAAGTAGGCGAAAAACTTCCATAATATGCATGTGTGCCGTTTGATTTATGTAATGTTGTAGCACCAGCAGAAGTTAAAGAAAGTAAATATATTGATGCGCTGAAACCGTTATCATAAACCATATAGATATTACCAGAAGAATCTACCAACCCATAGTTAGATCCGAAAGTAGTTGCACGATTTGATGTTTTTAATGCCATAAAATAAGCTGCTGAACTTTTACCATAAGCATCATTAAGGCTAATAGCTCCTGATGCTACGCCTAATAGAGTTCTAACAACAGAGTCATTAAGACTAATTTGAGCAGTGCCGCTCAATCCTAATTCTAAGTTAATAGACTCTCCAGATGTTGCACCACCAAGACTTATTGGACCTGAAGCATTTAGTGCCATTATTTACCACCTTTTAATAATTCAATTTCAGCTTTAAGTTCTTTAATTGCCTCGATTAGGAGAGGTACAATTTTTTCATATTGTACAGTTTTATAATTTTCACCAGATTTCGAACCAAAGCTTCCATCAGCTTTTTTTTCTTTATCAAATGGTGCAAGTTTAACTGCTTCTGGTAATACAGCTTCAATTTCTTGAGCAATAACACCAACTTGCTGTTCTTTTTCTGTATAACCGAATGATTCAGCAAGTTTATTACTATTATACGTAACGCCGGAAATCGAACAAACTTTATCAAGAGCATTTTTTATAGGAGTTATATTCTCTTTAAGTCTACGATCGGAATAGTATGCAGTAATATTACCAGCTGCTTCGACTCTTCCATCCTGCCCAACTCTAAATCTAAATGTTGGGGAACCTATACCATTTGTACATTCAGAATACCCAGCAAATAAGTCAGAAGAAGTAACCCCAGTTTCTGCTACTGCTAGAACTGCAGTAGTAGCAGTAGCAGATGGAAGTAAACGACCGCAAAGAGCATTTGTACTATTTGCAGACCAAGCTGCAAACATAGAATAAGGGTCGCCTTCTTGTGCTCTAATAGTCCCTTGAGACGCCCAGTAATTACTAACAGAATCGAAAGTTCCTTTAGAACCAAAAACAGCTTTACCACTTTCATTAAGAGAAAATAGTATTGAGTCATAAGCTTGATTTATAACTTGGAATGAACCATTATTTGAAGTACGAACATATTTTGTTGTGGTTGTTAAACCAGAATATGTATTAATTAACTTTATCTGACTACCAGCTTCGCCAGTAAAATTTGTAGTACCACTTCCGCGAATTTCTAATGTTGAATCATATGCGGTTGCTGAACTATTTCCAGTAAGTGATGTAGTACCACTTGGTGTAATTCCTAATCTTTCAATATTAGTCGTATCTTTACCAGTACGGATTGAAATATTATTTGCACTAATTCTTAAATTTTTATAGCTTGTTGTTCCATTCGTACCATCGACACCTTCAACCCATGCGCCGACGCTTGTATTAGCTCCAATTCTTAAACCATTAGCACCGTTTGTTATTAAAATTGTAGAACCAGCAGGGTCGCTTTGACTTACGTGAAGCGGTGTAGTTGCATTGGTATCGCCTAAATTGATACCAATATAACCTAAGTTATTAATTGAAAGATTAGTTGCAGTTGCATTCGCAAATCTAGCAATAGTAAAGGTGTTTGATTTAGCATATAAACCTAAGTTACTATTAGAATAAGCTCCAACTCCGACGCCAGAAGTTACTGATGTGTTACCATAGGCTATACCAACAACACCAAACATAGATGTGTTTGCAGTTTGACCCCAAACACCATGTAGGTTATTTGATTGCCCCAATACACCTTGAGCTGATTCAGATATACCATAAATTCCATAATTAGTGTTTGATATACCATAAACACCATAATTAGTGTTTGATTGTCCAACGACACCAATACCGCCATATGATCGACCGAATACTGAATTTTGAGTTTGGCAATAACCAATAATAGCAGGTCCGGTCTGATTAATACCAAGAGTTCCTACAGTTACAGAACCTGTTACAGATAAATTGCCACCATCAAGAGTCATTCTTTCTGTACCAGTATAAGAACCAGTTTGGAATGAAAAACTTGAACCTGCTTTTAAAGCTAATCTGCCATCAGGATAATGATAAATTTGACTCGTGCTTAATGATGCGTTATGGATTAAATCAATTCCGACTGAAGTTCCAGAACCTGTATTTGAATTATAAAGAAGAAGATGCCCTGCACCATTAGCATTATTTTCGACAGTTAATTTATAATCTGTATTGGCGAAGGAACCAATATTAACAGCACCAGTAGAATTAAATGCTGGGATTGTTCTAGAACTGGCACCCGTTGTAGTAGTAATTGTATAGTCGTTAGTTGTAGTTTCAAAATAAGTATCTGTTGGTGTAGAACCTGCTTTAAAATAAATTCTATATTTTGCAGCGCCAGGAACAGCATCAAACTGCACTCTTAATGTTCCGCTTGCACTTACAGTTCTGGTAACTTCAGCACCAGGTTCTGTTACGCCATTAATGCTATCTACAGCAACAATTCTAATATAATAAACAGCAGCTGCTAATGAACCACCAGTTCCGGCTGTTAACGTTGACGCTCCTGGAGTTGCTAATTCGTACGCTTTTAAACCAACAGATCTGATACTACCATTAACAGAAAGAGCATCAGTAGGAGCAGTGTTGTTGATGCCCACAAAATATGTGTTAGTGAGCGTTAAAACGTTAAAAGGTGAAACCGCATTATTTGTAAAAAAACGATGCGCACCAGCAGTGTAGTATCTTAATTCTGGCGTATATACTCCTTGCCCAATATGTAATATACTAGAATCATAATTAAGAGTATTATTTGATGTATTGAAATATATACCGCCTGAAAATGTTGCAATACCAGCAGTTTGCGTATTTCTAAATAATCTAATATTTGGTCCGATACCGCTTGATGAAGTACTATTTGAAACTAACTGATATTGTAAACTTATAGCATTAGTTAAATGATTTAGAGCAGTAGTTGATATACTTAAATTTGCAATAGTATTGCCCATTGAAATACTAGAAGCAGTTATAGTTGTATTTGTAGTCGCAGCATTAATATTAAGTGCAGTTGTATTAGCAATAACGTTAGCGCCAGATGCAAGAACCGTAGTATTAGCAACAGAAGTACCAACAGTAAGTGCGCTTGATGTCAAGTTAGCAATTGTTGTAGAATTTGCAACCTGCATTATTGTTGAATTAGTTGTGCTATTTACTGTAGCGTTACCGACTGATACTGTTGAAGAGCTAATATATAAATTGGCAGTGGCATTCGCACCAAAGTAAATTCCTGCTGGTGAAAATGTAGCAGCTGTGAAATAAACATTTGTTCCAGTAAAATTTAGATTGCCAGATAATACTCTTGAATCGACGTTTGTTACATATTCCGGTCCTGGTCCACCAGATGTAACCGTTGACCAATAAACGTTATTAACACCATTAGAAGTTAATACCTGCCCAACAGCGCCATTACTGCCAGAAGCAAATATTGCTCCATTAACTACAAGATTAGCAGCGATTGTAGTTTTACCAGAAAAATAAGTATTGGTGCCAGTAATGTTTAGATTACCAGCGATTGTAAAATTACCAGAAGTATTAACATAAGCTGAACCAATTTGAGTATTTGGTAAAGTGCCAGTTGTGATATTTGATGCATTTGTATAATATGATGGCAGCTGGTTATTTAATCTAGAAGAATCATATGCTACGTTACCAACGCCATCAATAGCAGTTAATCCCCCACCTGGTATTGAAATGGTTCTCCAATAAACATTACCAGTACCATTAGAAGCGAGCACTTGTCCTGCTGTACCTTCAACGCCAGTAGAGTCAAATAACCTCACGCCAGTATTAATTACAAGATTAGCAGCAAGAGTAGTTTTACCTGCAAAATAAGTATTTGTACCAGTAATGTTTAAATTACCAGCGACTGTAAAATTACCAGTAGTATTAACATAAGAAGAAGCGAGCACACCACCTAATCTAAAAGCGTTACTTACGCCTGTAGTATTCATAGATAAAGAAACAGATGTATTTCCAAAAACGATCGCTGTCGAGTTGGCTAAAATTCCATTCGCTGTAGCATTAATTGTACCAAGAGTAAACTGTGTGCTATTGGCGATAAAGCCATCTACCGTAGTATTTGTACTAACTACTAAGCCATTTTTTACTACGAAATCTTTATCTGCCATGGTTCACTATCCCCTGTTGTTTTTGATTGTATTTATAAGTTTTGGCTTCCTGGTATATTATCAATAAACAATGTCGTCACATTTGCTACTAACCCACCAGTTCCCGTACCCGTTGCGCCTGTGGTATAGGATATAGCGTTTACGCTGGTGTTCGTCGCTACGTTTGAATTGGTAAAGTCAATAGTTAATGCCATTTAAATACCGCTCTTGTTGTTTTTATTATTTATAATGGTGGTGTTGGCCAAACAACATCCCAAGGAAAACCTTCTTGTAATGAAACATCACGAAGAGCTTGTCTATAAGTGTTCCATTCTATTTTCTTTTCTTCTGATAAAATAACGTCAGGAAGTTGTGTCCAGTCTGATTTATTAATAATGAAATCTCTTTCAATTCTAACCAAACGTTTTTTTTCTTCGGTTGATTGTTCTTTTTCTTCTTCATTCATATCTTCGAACCCCCAAGTCTGGTAATATATACCATCACTTCTTTTGACAGGGGGTACTTCTATTAATTTTTTAAACCGAGGGACTTCAGGCATCTGAGTGAATTCGTACATAGCAAACCCAAAAGGTTCAACAGCTGATGGGTTAAAAATTCTAGGGAAATTTACGTTAGGAAATAACATTCTTAAATTATCTTCAACAATTGCGTGACCAATTGGCGTATCATTACTAATTTGAATAAACATTGTCATAATATCACTCCTTATAAATCTAATGTATTGGTTGACGGGAACGCTCTAGTTCCGGTCGTTGCCCATATAATTCTAACTGCACCATTTTTTCCCTCAGTGGTTGGAGTACCAGTTCCAAATGCGCCACTGCCTCCTCCATAAAGACCTCCAAAATATACAGAAGGTGAACCGCCATCTGCTCCACTCGAACCGCCTTTACCTGCATAACCTGTAGTACCAAAAGTTGCGGCTCCGCCTATACCAGATACGCCTTGCCCTAGTATACCAACACCGCCACCGCCGCCAGATAATGTAGTTCCTCCAAGAGAGCCAGCACCACCGCCACCACCTGAACCATTTTGACCTGCATTAAGACTTGCCGAAGAAGCACTTCCTCCGTTTCCTGAATACCCACCAGCTCCGCCGCCAGCACCAGATTTATATCCATTACGATTCACATCAACACATCCTGCGCCGCCTTGACCACCACCATCATAACCACTACCAATTGAGGGGGAGGAAGTAGAACTACCTGAATACCCGCCCACACCACCGCTTGCGACGACAGGGGTTGTTGAACCAAAAGACGAATTACCCGCAGGAAAACTGTATGGTGATACAAAATTTTGTGTATTTGTTGCACCAACAACAACTGTATAACTAACACCCGCAGTGACAGCTATATTATTTTTATAAGCTAATGACCCTGCTGAACCTCCATAAGCTCCTGCACTGCCGCCAGCTCCAACACAAACAACAGAAACTGATGTTACACCAGCAGGACATACCCATGAATAGGTTCCAGGGGTCGTGTACGCTTGCTGTGAACCTGTAGCTGAGGCAGAAACGCTTGTATCCGAAATGGTGTATTCGGAAGATGTAAGAGAACTAGCGCCACCGCCAGAAACTGTTACTGTATAACTTTCTGAACCTTCAGTAGTGTTATCTGAAACAAGTCCAATATAAAATGTTGCAGTACCACCCGCAGATACATAAAATGTTCCAGATGTTGCAACAAAATCTGCTGACGAAGTTGTAACATTGTTAATCGTCCAGGTTAGTTGTGTGGCAGTTGAAATTCCAGTTGTTAAAACAGTGAAACCGATAAGATCGCCTTCGTTTCCATTCGATCCAATAATAGAAACAAATACCACTGGAGTTGGTGGTTTACTAATCGATTTTCTTGAACCAATGAATCTAGTCAAAAGTTAATCCTGTAATACAGTCATAGTTATAATAACATCT
>Ga0114970_10002292_pt1 | contig 14341 bp, 9 predicted proteins | sample M_140205_XF_Meta_FD_87030 | JGI IMG/M metagenome (GOLD analysis project Ga0114970, IMG submission 87030) | Freshwater microbial communities from Lake Montjoie, Canada to study carbon cycling - M_140205_XF_MetaG | ecosystem: Environmental > Aquatic > Freshwater > Lake | place: Lake Montjoie... | reverse complement strand
GCGTGGGCGGAAAACCTACTTTCGATTTCTTCATGCATCCTTCCCTCGCGTTACTGCCGTCTGCACCCACGCTTTTCCGTCGTATCGCCGGCAGAGCCGGTTTCGTCGCAGTGCTGGTCGCGGGTTGGCCCGGTTCCGTAGCCGCCCAATCAGCCCCTCGCAGCCCGGAGCGCACCCAAACTGCCTCCCCCACGGCGCTCGCGAAGGATGCCGACACGGTCACGACGCTAAACCCCTTTGAAGTGAAAAGCGATTCGGACACCAGTTACGGAGCGCTCAATTCAAACTCGATCACACGCTTCAACACCGAACTCGCCCGCACCCCGATCTCGGCGGATATCTTTACCGAGGCGTTCATGAGCGACGTCGGAGCGCGCACCATCGAGGATATGGTAATGTCCTACGTGGCGGGCGCCGGCTTCGATTCCGAGAACAACACCACCGTCGGTAACGCGCAACCCGGCGACCGCAATGCCGGTGCGAACATCAAGCTCCGCGGCTTGTCGACCCCCACCTTACAGCGCGACGGGTTCATGCCCAACAGCGGCATCGGCACCGGTGTGAGCAGCACTTTCGACGTCGAGCGCGTCGAGGTGATCAACGGACCGCAATCACTGCTTTACGGCAACGGTGGCGCCGGCGGCGTGATCAACACCGTTTCCAAACAGGCCCGCCTCAACCGCCGTGCCTTCGGTTCGCTCACGCTGCGGTCCGACGAATATGGCAACGCGATGGGGCAGCTCGACTACGGCATGGGCAGGCGGAACATTGCCGCCCGCGTCGCGATCACCCACGAGCGAATCGGCGGCCGACGCGACAACGTCTACGGCGATCTCGACGCCGCGTATGCCCAGTTTGCCTACCGCATCGGCGGCACGGTCCTACGCCTGAGCGCCGAGCACGCGCATTTCGACCGGCTGATTTCCGGCGCAGCCACCACCTACACGGCGCGGAGTGCGGCGGACGATGTCCGCAACAGCCAGTTTCTCAGCTACCTCCTCGCCACGAACCAACTGGAGCGCGCGGCCAGCGGTGCGAGCGGCGGCGGCTTCATCGGCAAAGGAAAAATCAACTGGCAGACACTCAACTCCTACGAGGGCGACCTCAAATTCGAGCAGACCATCGGGCACTTCGTTTCCCTCATGGCGGAAAGCAAATGGAACGACTGGCTGTCCAGCGAGTTTGCCGTCGGTTACCGCGGCGAACGCCGCAGTCTGCGCGCCAGTGCCGGCATCACGATGCTCGCGCCGAACAATGCCACGAACCCGACCGGCGATTGGGCGATGACGCAGGCCACCTCGCTCAACGACCGCACGACCGACGGGCCCTCCCGGATCAAATCCATCCGTGCCTCGCTATTGGCCAACAACGCCTTTTTCCGTGGAACCGTAAAGAGCCAGACCATCGTGGGCGCGGATTTTTCACGCCGTGACGATGCCTCGATCGACTACTACCTTTACCAGACCGACGCCGCGGGCAAAATCATCGTCAACCCCGCCACCGCTTCGAATTTGGAATTCGGCCGCACGGTCCTCGGCACGCCGACCCGCCTGATCTGGGCCGTGGGAGACGGACCGCTCAGGAATCCGTTTTGGGCGCCCTACTCGACTCACGTCACCTACAACGGCGTGAACTGGGCCAAGGACCTCGCGAATTTCTCCGACCCCGCCCTTATCTCGCCAAACAATCCGCTCGGTCTGCGCCTCGGCGGCCGCCAATACCTCAACCGCCACACAATCAACAAGGGCATCTTCGGCGCCAACACGCTTTCGTTGCTCAACGGTCGCCTCGACGTTCTTTCCGGTTTCCGCATCGCGCCCGTCTACCGGGTCCAATACAATCAGGGCGTCGCACTGCCCGTGAACGGCGACAACCAAGCCACCGCGCTGATCGAGAAAACCGCCGCGAGCTTCAGCGCCGGCGCCAACTACGCGCTCAACACCTGGCTCCGCGCCTACGTCAACATCTCGGATTCCTACAATCCTCCCGCGTCCCAGGCGAACGACCCTTACGGCGTCGGCCCCAAGGTCGCGCACGGGCTGGGTAAAGAAGTTGGACTCAAAGTCACCAACGCATCCGGCACCCTGTCGGGCTCCCTCGCCTACTACCGCACCAACTCTAAAAACGAACAGTATGCCGTCACGAGCACCCTCCAGCTCGCGATCAACCCCACCGGCCTCAACGGCCAATACAACGCCTCCAGCGTGTGGATCAACGTCGACCGCGAGAGCCGGGGCGCGCAGCTTGCGGTCACGGCCGCGCCCACGAAAAATTGGCGCCTGCGGCTGTCGGCGTCCGAGACGTCGGGCGTCATCGGCACGAGCAAGAGCTACACGCAGCTCTACAACGACCAGTTTTATGCGAACACCGCCGGTCAGGTGACCTATAAAAACGGCACCGTCGTCTACGTAAATCCGGTGTTCAACCGCACCACACCGACCGTGTCCGCGACGGCACCCGGCGCGATCCCGCTGACGACGGCGATGATGAGCGACCGCACCAGCCCGTACTATGCGACACCCGCACCGATCACCGGCCTGATCAACGGCGGCGGCAACCTCGCGCTCGTCCTCCGCACGGCTGATCCCGTGGCCGGCCCGATTCTCACCGGCGTGACCGGGCTGCCCATTTCGGCGATGCAGTTCAACCCCGGCTTCACTCCTCCTGGCAGCATCCCGGTGGCCGTCGCCGGCGAGGACACCGTTGGCTACCCGAAATACAGCTTTAATTTAACGCAGATGTATACCTTTGACACGGGCCGGTTGAAGGGCGGGCGCATCGGCGGCACGGTTCTGCGGTCGTGGCAGAACCGCGCCTTCTACTATTTCCCGGCGGGCGTGACCCCGGGCGCCTCGCGGTTGGTCTACTTCCGGCCTGACCTCACCCAGCTCAATCTCACCGGCGGCTACTCGTGGCGCATGGGGCGTTTCCCGCTCTCGGTGCAGCTCAACGTCAACAACCTCTTCAATCGTTACCAAGTCCTCGTCATGCCGAACCCCACCACGGGTTTCAACGGTCCGCTTATCGCCACGCTCGGCAACCAGCCGCGCAGCTACTTGGCCACCACTACGCTGAGTTTCTAGTCGTGTGGCGTTCGCGGCGAGTGGCGCACTCGCTGCGCGGCCGGCGCCGTTTGGGCAGCCTCTATCCGGAGCTGCCGATCTGCCCGACGCCTTTTCTCCACGGTCGACAGCGCAGCGGAACCGTTCAGGTTTCGCTCCGGATTCGTTTCTGGCTCCGCGTATGACTCTCCTTCGCTTCCGTCTCCGTTCGCTCTTCCTCACGTGCATGATCGGCCTGTCGACCGGACTGGGCGCCTCCGCACTGGAACCTGTTCCGGATCGCACCGCCGCCCTGCGCGGCTGCCTCGCCACCTATGACAACTTGCCGCGCGGCGCCGACCGTCGAGCCGATCTACCGCGCCTGCGCCGGGAACTCTCCGACCTCGGCGCCAACACTTACAATTTCCTTGTTTGGCACGAACCCACCGACTGGGACGATCTCCGCGCCTTCCTGCCCCTCGCCCGCGCCCAAAAAATCAAAGTGTGGGTCACCCTCGTCCCACCCACAGAGTCGCCGCCAAAGACCAAGTCCTACTCCGAACCCTACCGTACCGACTACCTCCGTTGGGCCGAAGAAATCGCCCGGCTCAGCGTCACCGAGCCCGCCTTGGTCGCGTGGAGCATCGACGACTTCGCCCACAACCTCAGCACCTTCACTCCCGCAACCGTGCGCGCGATGCTCGCCGCGGCCCGCGCCACCAATCCGCGCCTCGCCTTCGTACCCTGTCTCTATTTCAAGCAACTCACGCCGAAATTCGCCACCGCCTATGGCGACCTGCTCGACGGTGTGCTCTTCCCTTACCGGAATGAATCGGTGAAGGCCAACCTCACCGACGCCGGCCAAGTCGCCGACGAAGTTGCCCGCGTGCGCTCACTTTTCCGGCCCGGGCTTCCTGTCATCATCGACGTCTACGCCACTCGTCACAGCAGCCTCGGCAATTCCACGCCTGACTACGTCGCCCAAGTCATCGCGAGTGGCCGCGCATACGCCGACGGCGTGATGATCTACTGCCACCAGAGCCCGACGGCTCAGGCGGAAAAATACGCGACCGTCCGACGTACTTTCGCGGCCCCAGCCGCATCGTCGGCACTCCCCAACGCCGGCGGCACGCGGCCGGAGTGAACCATTAAGGACACCTACTGCCCGGCCTCAGTTCACCTCGGTCACGCGCACGCGCTTGTTGAAATCGGCGTCGGACGAGGTCCTGATCTTCGTACCACTGACCGTGGTCAGATGGCGGATCGTTACCTGCTCGGTCAACCGATAGGGAAACGGACGTGCCGCCGCGTCCGCTTTGCCACCGTCCGGAACCGTAAAGAGGCAGGGCCCCTGGTAGTCCTTCGGCGTAGGGCTGTCGTCGATGACCAATCCGTCGATAGCGATCTCGCGCGGCATGAAACAACGATAGCCGAAGTCGTGTGGCCCGTCACTGCTCGCCGCGAGGAGGCATGGCTGGATCGCCGCGCCACCAAGGGGATTCCGGGGGCTGTTGCAAATCACCACGCAGCCCTCCCGCGTGCTACGGCGTGCGGCCGTAGTCGCCGGGCAAGCGCCACAATGACCGGCCGTGCAGCGTGGAGTGCTCGATCGTCAACGCGCGAGGCCGATGGCACTCTGTCCGGCGTGACCTAGCGTGCAGCGGCGGATCATGTGGGTACCGGAAACACCTTGCTGCGTGTCCTTGCGGGACAGCGTGCGATTTTCGAGGTGAACGTTTTTACAGGCTGGGCCCCCGATCACGCCCCACCATCAACGCGTAAAGCTCCCTACCGGGCCGACCGCCTCCCGCTCGCCGATGCGTGGGCGATGCTCCTCCCAGTCGCGCGCGGCCCGATGCCCGCCGTCACCTTTATCCTCGATCTCACCCACGCCACCGAGCTTATCGCGGAACTCCGCGTCAGCTCGAAACTGAACAGCCCCACAACCAACATCACCCTGGCCAGCGGCCGCGGTCCGGCGCAGGCCGACACTCTCCCATTTCGCTCGTCGATCGACGCCCCTCGCGACGCCTTCGTCTGCCTCGCCGCCAACCCCGCGCTCACCGCGCATCTCAGCGACCAACCCCTCACCGGCGTCCTCGCTGGCACCCAAAAAATCGATCGCGCCGACGGGAAATCCCTGCGCCAAAAACCACCACCCGGTACCGGCATCGAAAGCTTCGACTTCGAGATTCCCCAGCAGCGCCCCTGCGGAAAAAACACCGCCACCGGAGCTCCCGCGCCCTCTTCCGCGTCTCGGCCTGATGATTACTTCCGTCGCCGTCCGCCGAAGTTCCACCCACACGTGCTCGCCTTCACCCGCGCCGCAGTCCTCGCCGATCCCCGCACACTCCGCCTCACGATCCCGACGCTCGCCACCGGCACCCTCTGCCAACGCACGTTCGCGCCCGGCTCGTTCTGCGTGTTTCAGCCAGCGAGCATCCGTCCTCGTCTACAACGTTGCCGCTGAAACTCATTCCGCCGAATGGCCGCTCCCACGAGGCGTGACGTGACTAGGGGCGGGAGCGTGGGCGGGTTTTCTTTTGAGGCGCGGACGCCACCCACTGCCCGGGAAACAGCATCATGCCGGGGTTGCGGGGCGGCCCGCGCTCGTTGTGGTGGAGCTGCGCGATCAAAAGTTCGACCGCTTGAGCCCCGAGCAAATCGTCACATTGATCGATTCCGGCGATCGCGACCGGCAGATTTCCGGGCCAGCGAAGGGCGGCGATTTGCAGCTGTTTCCGCTGGCAAACCGCGCGCACGCCCGGGGCTGATAGCTGCGCGACCGCGCTCACAATCAGCGCGTCGGCTCCGCTCTCGCGCAGCCACGCGGCCAGGCCCCGCGGCTGTTGCGCATCGTGCACATGGAGCAGTCGCCGGGCACGCGCCGGTTCGGGGTGATTAGCGAAAAACGCCCCCGTCCACGCGTGTTTCGCCCGTTCGTCGATTACCGCGTCGACCACCGCCGCCGGCCGCGTGCAGCCGAGCTTCTCCAGTTCCTGCAACACCGTCCGCATCGCGAGAAAGTGGTGGTGGCCAACGTGGTGGAGCTCCGGCGTCCAGGTCACGTTTCCGATCACCACGGCGGCCAAGCCAGTCCAGTCCCAGTCGAGCGCCAGCGAGGTCTCCGAGGTGAGCACCGGAGAAAGCAGTACGCCCGTGATCCCACGCGCGACGATGATCTCCTGCAGCCGCGGCTCTTTCATGCCGGCGTCGTCGGTCCAGAATTCCTCCAACGCGAACCCGAGGTGCTCCGCGCGGGCTACGGCCCCCTTAAATACGGCGCGCAGGTAGGGATTTTCCGCCGCGACACGCCGGCTCGTGTGCACCCACACAAAGGCGATGCGCTCCGCCCGCGGCCGCACGCGCGCGCTGCGGATGTGCGCCATGAGACCCGCCACCCTCGAGTTGGGCCGGTAGCCCAGTTCGATCGCCGCCGCAGAGACGAGATCACGCGTGGCCGGCGTAATCTTGGGATGAGCGCGCAGCGCATACGAGACAGTCGCGAGCGAGAGACCCACGCGGCGGGCGACCGCTCTGAGGGTGACAACGGGCTGAGGCGTATTGGTCACAGTGAACGAGTTCACCGGAACGACGATTGCCAAGCAATCCCTGACTGAATGGGGTGATTAGCCGTACATTTTTTCAGCGCGCTTCACACCGCGACCCACCCCACCCTAAAAGTCCCACCGCTCGAATTCCCAGCAATGAAAACGCCCCTGTATTCCCTGATTTCCGCCGCGCTCGTGGCACCACTCGCGCTCTTCGCGCAGTCCGTTCCCACCCAGCCCACGCCCTCACCCGCCCCAACCGACGCTGTGGTGCTTTCGCCCTTCGAAGTATCCGGCAATCCGAATGACTCCTACGAGGCCACGAACACCAATTCCCTCACCGGCATCAGCACGCCTTTGAACAAGGCGCCCATCGATGCCCGCGTACTCACGCGCACGATGATGGACGAACTCGGCGGCGGCGATGTGTTCCGTCTCCTCTCCGACTACGGTGGGCTGGGCGCCATGCTCTTCGGCGGCGGCAACGAGGACCAGCGTGGCATGCAGGAGGGTGACGCGGCGCAACCCGGCGCTTACAACGCCCGCGGCTTTTCCATCGGCGAGCCAAGGCGCGACGGTTTGCTCCGCTCGTCCACCGCAGGCTTCAACGGCTTCGACGTCGAGAGCGCTGAAGCCGTCAACGGCTCCAACAACCTGCTCTACGGTTCTGGCGATCCCGGCGGTATTGTCGTCATCAATACCAAGCGCGCCCGCGTCAACCAGCGCGCCTTCACCTTCAGCACTAAGTTCGATTCCGAGGGTTCGCACACCCACACCGCCGATCTCAACTACGGCGCGCGCAAGATCGCCTTTCGACTCAACCTCCTCGAAAACGCCGACCGCTACTATCGCCCCATCCTCGGGCTCGATCAAAGAGGCCTGCAGGCGGCGCTCACGCTCCGTCCCTACCGCTGGATCAGCATCTTTTCCGATTATCGTTTCTACGAGCGCGCCGCGATTATTGCGAGCGGCGCGACCATCCGCACGCCGGCGGGCTTCGTCCTCAACAACGGTGTCACCATGGACAATCAGTCGCCTGCCTACATCACCGGCCTTGGCGGCTCCGAACGGCTGAACAATCTGATCACGCTCCGCAACCAGGACTCCCTCGCCGGCGTGATCCCCCGCCAGCACTGGATCAACAAGGCCAAGGGCGTCACCGTCGATCTCACACCGCATCCCGACCTCGCGTTCCAGCTCCGCTACAGCCACGACGACCGCATCAACCGCGCGCTCTCGCCGCTCAGCACCCAGTTCCTCCATCCCGATCTGCCGACGAATCTCGCGACCGATGCCAACGGCGCGCCGCTCCGCCAGTGGGCCGTATTCACCTCGCTCGGCGGCTCGCCGTACTCAACCGGAGCGCACGGCTACAAGTTCACCGCCGTCGGCCACCGCGACCTCGGCCGCTGGGGCGATCATCGTCTCAGCGTCTTTTACTCCCGCCTCGACTCGTGGACCATCAGCCGCTCCGCGCGTTTTTATGAAATCAACGCCGACGGCTCGTGGGTACAAAATCGTGCCGCTCTCACCAACGCTGACTCCGGCCGCACCTTGATGCCCGCGATGTGGCGTCCGATTTTTTCCACCGAGATGCCCGGCAATCTCAAGTGGCCGCAAGACATCATCACGCACCCCAACGGCAAACGCTACGCGTGGGACACTTCGGTCTCGCCTGGCACCGTGCCAGCGACCGCCAACAATCCCCTTGGCCTCGGCGGTCCGCTGAACGCGCTCGGCCAGCCCACGAGCACCGCGTTCTCCGACGATGATACCACCGAGAAAGGCTGGGGCACCGGCTTCACGAGCTCTTTCTGGAAAGGCCGAATCGACACGCTCGTCGGCCTGCGCTTCGAAAACGCTGAGACCGTCCGCACCACCACGACCGTCTCGAAGGGCCCGATCGACTACGCCAGCCGCACCTATGGCATCGTCTTCGACACGCCGTTGTCCGGCCTTCGCGGCTACGGCAACTACTCCGTGAATTCCAAAATCAATTTCGCGACCGACCGCGATGTCTTTAACGTCGTGCTGCCGATCGGCAAGGGCGAGACGAAGGAAGCCGGCCTCAAGCTCTCGCTCTGGGACCACCGCCTCTCCGGCAACGTCACCTACTACCAAACCACGGGGAAAAATTTCGCCGCCACGCTCGGGTCCATCCGCGACGACGTCGATCCCAACGGCATCAACGGCCGCAACGGCGGCGCCGGCTACGTCTTCAGCCGCACCTCCGACGGCCTGAGCGCGAGCTTGAGCGCGCGGCCGCTCAAGCCGTGGCAAATCACGTTCAGCTGGGCGCAAGCCAATGGCTCCGAGCGTAGCGACGTCGTCCTCCCCATTTTCTACAATGACGAGTTCAATACCACGACGGTCGGCAGCCAGCAGGTCGTCGCGATCAAGAACGTCGCCAATAATTTACTCACGCCACTCATGGTCCCCGTCGACCCGACTCAGCCCGGTGGCGCCACCATCGCCCTTTCTCTGGCGATGATGAAGGATCGCACGAGCCCGTATTTTGCCAACCTCGACCCCGACTCTGGCGCGATCCTCAACTCGCAGCCACTCGGTCTGCGCACAACGGGCGTCGGCACCACAAAAACCGCACTCCCGATCAGTGCGCACCAGCTCGGCTTCGTCCCACCCGTACCCGAACTCATTGTACGCAAGTCCGGCGAAGCGTCGTCCGGCTACGCCGAGAATTCCTTCAGCACGGTCAATCGCTTTCAGGTGAGCGAAGGCCGCTTCCGTGGCCTCGTTGGCGGCCTCGCGACCACCTACGCGAGGAGCTTCCGCGGCTATATGTATACCGACGCCGCGGACGCCAATAAACGAAAACTGTTCTACTACCCCGACAAGCTTCAGAACAACGTCTTCTTCGTCTATCGCTTCAAGGGCTTCGCGAAATCGCAGATGTCCGTGCAACTGAACATCGACAACGTCTTCGATCGCCAGCGCGTCCTCGCCCTCCCGCGCAGCACCAACGGCACCATCCGCTACTTCCAATACCAATACTCCCCGCGCAAAACCGCCCTCACGACTAACGTGACGTTCTGAGTCCAGCCACCCGCCCGCACCCGCCACCCCATCTGTTATTACCGTGCTCCAAGGTATCTTCCCAGTCATCCCGACGCTCTTCACCGCTCGCAACGCACTCGATCTCGCGGGGCAGCGGCGCGTGATCCGCTTCGCCCTCGAGGCGGGCGCACACGGGCTGGTGTTTCCCGGAGTGGCGAGCGAGTACAGCCACCTCTCGCTGCCGGAGCGCGAGCAACTGCTCGCGTTGGTGGCGGCGGAGACGGCCGGAAAAGTGCCGCTCGTCGGTGGGGCGAGCGCGCCCACCGCGAATGAGGTGATCGCCGCGGGCACCATCGCCATGCAGCACGGCATTCGGCACCTGATGATCATGGCGCCGGTCGGCCTGGGCGCGGACGTGGCGGCGCAGCGGACTTTCTTCCAGCAAGTCGCCGCCGGACTCCCCGGCGCGGAGATTATTTTACAGAACGCGCCGACGCCGACCGGCGCCGGCTTGAGCGCCAAGGCCATCATTGAAATCGCGGCCAGCGTTCCGACCATCACCTACATCAAGGAAGAGACGCTGCCCTCGGGTCCGGCCATCACCGCGCTGCGTGCGGCCGCCATCCCGAGCGTGCGGGGCGTCTTCGGCGGCGGCGGCGCGCGCTACATCATCGACGAATTGGATCGCGGCGCGTGTGGCGCGATGCCGGCGGTCGAGCTGACCGACCTGCACGTGGCGTTGTGGAGCGCGTATGCCTCCGGCGATCGGGCGCAGGCCCGCCGGCTCTATGGCCTGAGCCTGCCGCTGCTCACGGCCCAGGCGGTATATCGCATGCGGTTGACCAAGCTCGTGCTCGCGCAGCGCGGCATCGCCGACGCCTGGCACGTGCGCGCATCCTTGCCGGAGATGGATGCGTTCACTGAGCGTGACGTGGCCACGATGCTCGGCGACTTGCTGGCTGAATTTCCGGGGCGGAAATGATCACGAAGATTCCGCATCTGCGCTGGGGAATCGCCGCGCTGCTGTTTTTTTCAACGGTCATCAATTACGTCGACCGGCAGACGCTGTCGGTGCTGGCGCCGGTTCTGACCAAGGAGCTCGGGATTTCCGACGTGGAGTATTCGAACATCCTCACGGCCTTTCTCGCGGCCTACACGCTCATGTATGTCGGCTCCGGTTTTCTCGTGGACCGCTGGGGCGCGCGGCTCGCGCTGACCGTTTTTATCGCGTGGTGGTCGCTGGCCAACATGTCGCACGCGCTCGCCGTCGGCGTGTGGTCGCTGGGTGCGCTGCGGTTCCTGCTCGGCCTCGGGGAGTCGGGGAACTTCATGGCGGCCTTCCGCGTGGTGAGCGAATGGTATCCCGCCAAGGAGCGCGCACTCGTGCACGGACTCATCCAAGGCGGCGCAGCGATTGGCGCGATCATCACGCCACCGGTCGTCACGTGGATTTACTCGCTCTACGGCTGGCGGCCGGCGTTTGCGCTCACGGGAGCGCTCGGGTTCGTGTGGCTGGTCCTCTGGCTCCTGCTGTATTATTCTCCAGACAAACATCCGCGCATCACCGACGCCGAGCGGGCACTCGTGCTCGCGGAGACAGTGCCTGCAGCCAAAGCGAGCGCGGTGTCGTGGCGGCAACTCGCCCAGTATCCGCAAATGTGGGGCTTGATGGCGGCGCGTTTCGTCTCGGATCCGGTGTGGTGGTTCTACCTCTTCTGGCTGCCCAAGTATCTCGTCGAGCAGCGCGGGTTCACCATGGTCGAGATGGGCATGCTCGCGTGGATTCCGTATCTGTCGGCCGATCTCGGCGCCCTGTTCGGCGGCTGGTTCAGCGGCCGGTTGGTCGCGCAAGGCAAGCCGGTGCTGTCGGCGCGTCTGACCGTGATGTTGCCGTGCGCGCTGCTGATGCCCGCGTCGCTGGCGATTCACCACGCCCCATCACGCGCTGTGACCATCACGTTGATTTGCGTCGTGACGTTCGCGCACATGGCCTGGAAAACGAATCAGAACACGCTCACAAACGATCTCTTCCCCAAGCACCTCATCGGCGCCACGTCGGGGCTGCTCGCCTTCGGCACAGGGCTCGGTGGCACGCTCTTCGTCTGGATGACCGGCCACGTGGTGCAGGGGTTCGGCTACGGCGCCATCTTCATCATCATGGGCCTGCTCCATCCGATTTCATATCTCATCACCCACCGCTTCGTCCGGCAGCCCATCGCTGTTTAGCGCCATGCGTATCAAATCCGTCCAAGCCATCCCGGTTCGTCTGCCGCGTGACATCGCGCGTTCGCGCGGCACCGCGGGTTCCCCCACGTCGCTCACCGGCGATGGGGCCTACCGCTGGTCCACGGCCTATCCGGTGCTTTATTCAGAAAATTTCGAGACGGCGCTCGTGCGCGTCGAGCTCGCCAACGGCCTCGTGGGTTGGGGCGAGGCGCAGGCCCCGCTCGCGCCGGAGGTCGCGTGCAGCATCGTCACCCACCTGCTGCGTCCGGCGCTCGAGGGCGAGGAGTTCGACGGCACCACGGAACGGATCTCTGCGCTCTGGGATCGCATGTATGCCACGATGCGGGTGCGCGGCCAGAACGGCGGCTTCATGTTCGACGCGATGAGTGGCGTGGATCTCGCGCTGTGGGACCTCGCCGGCAAGATCGCTGGGAAACCCGTCTGCGCGCTGCTCAGCGCCGAGCCGAAGCTCCGCATTCCCGTTTACCTCAGCGGCACATCCGGCCACGGCGCGGCGGAACGCGCCGCCTTTGCCGCGCGCTATGCCGATGAGGGGATCTCGGTCGTGAAGCTCTATTACGAGAGCGCGTGGCAGGACCTCCTCGCCATCGCGGATCGGCTGCCGGCCGGAATGCGGTTCGCGGTCGATGGCCTCTGGCATCTTCCGCCCGATCGCGCTGTCGCGATGGGCCGCGACCTCGATGCGCGCAACGCCCGTTGGCTCGAGTGCCCGCTGTATCCCGAAGACGTCGCAGCCCACGCCGCCCTCGCCGCCGCCATCCGCACCCCGCTCGCGCTCGGCGAGAGCTACCGCAGCCTGCGCGAGCTGGAGCCGTTTTTACCCAGCGTCGGTGTGCTCCAGCCCGATCTCGGTCGCTGCGGAATCACCGGCTCGCTGCGCATTGCCGCCGCGTTTTCCGGAGAAATCGTCCCCCACCTGAGCATCGCGATGGGCCCACAGATCGCTGCCGCGCTCCACTTCGCCGCCGCCGCGAAAAACTGCTCACTCTGCGAGTTCAATCCGCACGTCTTCAACTCCGCGAACAGTTTCCTGCAAACCCCACTCACCCGAAAAGGCGGCGAGTATCACGTTTCCGAGGCGCCCGGTCTGGGCATCGAGTGGAACGCGCGCTTCGACGAGAACTTCGCATGAGCACACCGACCTCCGCATCCGCTCAACAATTCCTCAGCTGCGACTGGGGCACCACTTCATTTCGTCTGCGCTTGGTCGAGGGCGCCACGCGTCGCGTGATCGCCGAGAGCCGCGGCGACGAAGGCATCGCAGCCACCTTCACCGCGTGGCAGGGCGCCGGCGGCCTGGCCGAGAATCGTTGGAGCCATTTCTCGCGCGTCATCGAGCCCCATCTCGCCACGATAACCCAAGAAACCGCCGCCTCGCTGGCGGGCATCCCTCTGGTGATTTCCGGGATGGCGTCGTCGTCGATCGGGATGCGCGAACTCCCTTATCGCTCGCTGCCCTTGGCCATCGACGGCTCGGGCCTTTCCGCGGAAGGCGTCGCCGCGCGCGCGAATTTTCCTCATGCGCTCGTCCTCGTCTCCGGCGTGCGCAGCCACGACGACGTCATGCGCGGCGAGGAGACCCAGCTCATCGGCGCCTGCTCCCTTGACGTCGCCGATCGTGCGGCGTCCACCCGCACCCGCGTGTTTGTCTTCCCCGGCACGCATTCCAAACACGTGGAGGTGCGCGGCGCCCACGCGGTCGCCTTTCAGACCTACATGACGGGCGAATTCTTCGCGCTACTTTCGCGGCACAGCGTTTTGGCGAATTCGGTGGCGTCCGGCTCCAACCTCAGTGGCCCCGAGCATCTCGCCAGCTTCGACCACGGTGTGCGCGCCGGTGCCGCGGACAACCTGCTCCACGCAGCCTTCCGCGTGCGCACACGCGCTCTACTCGAAAATTCCGCCCCTAAGGAAAACTACCATTATCTCAGCGGACTGCTGATCGGTGCAGAGCTGCGCGAACTCGCCGCGCAGGACGCGACCGTCACGCTCGTCGGCGCTGATCCGCTGCGCACCGCGTATCAACGGGCCTTTGACGTCTTGGGCGCCCGCTCACCGCTGGCCGTGCACGACGTCGACGACTGCCTGATCGCGGGTCAGCTGATAATCGCGACGCGGCTCGGACTCCTTTGACGCCATGACCACGACATCGATGTTGCCCGATCCGCTTGCCGAACGCCTGGCCCGCTCGGGCGTGGTGGCGGTCGTGACGGTGGAGAATCCGGATGATGCCGGACCGATTGCCCGCGCGCTGCTTACCGGCGGCGTCGAGGCGATCGAGCTGACGTTTCGCACCGCCCGCGCCGCCGAGGCGATCCGGCGCATTCGCGCCGAGGTGCCGGAGATTCTCGTCGGTGCCGGGACCCTGCTGAATCGTGCGCACGTGGAAGCGGCGATCGCGGCCGGCGCCGAGTTCGGCGTAGCGCCGGGCTGCAATCCCTCGACGATCGCGGCCGCCCGCGAGTGCGGGCTGCCCTTCGCCCCGGG
>Ga0114970_10002290_pt1 | contig 14345 bp, 14 predicted proteins | sample M_140205_XF_Meta_FD_87030 | JGI IMG/M metagenome (GOLD analysis project Ga0114970, IMG submission 87030) | Freshwater microbial communities from Lake Montjoie, Canada to study carbon cycling - M_140205_XF_MetaG | ecosystem: Environmental > Aquatic > Freshwater > Lake | place: Lake Montjoie... | reverse complement strand
TTCTACACGACCACCAAAAAGAAGGGTAAGGACAAGCTTGAACTGAAAAAGTTTGATCCAGTCGTGCGCAAGCATGTGGTCTTCAAAGAAGCCAAAATCAAGTAATTGACGTTGGATCCGCAACACTCCGATTTATACCTTAAGCAGCTCTTGCTTGGGCCGATGGAGAACTTTGTCTACCTCATTGGTAGCAAGGCCTCCCGGGAATGTTTTGTCATCGATCCCGCCTGGGATATTCAGGCGATCGAAGACGCAGCCTTGGCAGACGGGATGAACATCTCGGGCTGCCTCATCACTCACTACCATCCAGATCATTGCGGCGGGCACCTTTGGGGTCACGACATCGAAGGTGTCGCGGAACTCGTCGGTCGCAAGCCTGTTCCTGTGTACGTACAGGCTGATGAATTGGAAGGCGTACAGAAGATCACAGGGCTCAGCCGCTCTGACTTCAAACCATGCCGCAGTGGGGATGTGGTCCAAATCGGAGATCGCAAGATCACGATGATCCACACGCCAGGCCACACTCCTGGGAGCCAGTGTTTTTTGTGTGATGGTGCCCTCGTTTCGGGCGACACCCTGTTTCTTTCGGGATGCGGCCGTGTCGATTTGCCTGGCGGAAATTCCGAGCAATTGTTTGACAGCCTGTCGACCAAACTCGCCAAACTTCCGCCGGAGACCATTGTTTATCCCGGGCATCATTACGATCCAAAAAACTCTGCACCGGTCGGCGAACTTCTAAAAACAAACCCATATTTAAATGCAAAATCGATTGCAGAATGGCGAACACTGTTTCGCAGATAGGGATATTTCATGATCGTTGAAACCTTTGCCCAGTTTTCGAAAATGCTGACAAACCTTTCCAGTATCCTGGACAAGGCTCAAAAGTTTGCGGATCAAAAGAAGTTTGATTCTGTGAATTTGATGAATGCGAGGCTTGCGCCAGATCAATTCAATTTCACTCGTCAGGTTCAGGTTGCCTGTGACACAGCAAAATTTGGCGCGGCTCGCCTGACGGGAATTGATGCCCCGAAGTTTGAAGACACTGAAACAACGTTGGCTGAATTACAGCAGCGGATCCGCAACACTCTGGAATTTCTTTCCACCGTCAAACCAGAGGCTTTCAAGGGATGGGAATCAAAAAAGACCCTCAACCCAAGGCGCGAAGGCAAGTATCTGCCGGGAGACGAGTTTCTCATGCAGCATGCGATTCCCAATTTTTATTTTCACGTGGCCACGGCCTATTCGATCCTGCGTCACAGTGGCGTTGAAGTTGGGAAGACGGATTACTTGGGCACAATCACTTACCGCGACCTTTGATCCATTGGTGATCATGTGGCTGTGAAAGCCCCGGGTTGATCGTGCAGTGTGCGATACAAACCGCCCGCTGCCATCAACTCGTCATGACTTCCGCGTTCTGCCACCTGACCATTCTTGATAACCAGTATCTGGCTGCATCGTTCCACCGTTGAAAGGCGGTGGGCGATCACGATGACCGTGCGGTTGTGCATCATGGCGTCGATGGCCCCTTGCACCCGACGTTCTGATTCCGGATCGATGCTCGATGTGGCCTCGTCCAGAATGATCAGTGATGGATTTGTGGCAAGGGCTCTCGCAAAAACAATCAATTGCCGTTGGCCGTGAGACAGATTGGCGCCCTGCTCACGAATGTTGAAATCGAGTCCACCCGGAAGGTTCATGATGAAATCAGCGGCGGATACGGCATCCAGGGCTTGCATGATGGCGGCCTCGGTGATGCCACTGCGGCCCAGGGAAATATTGAAGCGCAAGGTCCCGTCAAAGAGCGCAATGTCCTGCGGGACGATGGCTACGTTTCGGCGCAGGGCGGTTGGACTGATTCCTGAAATTTCAACCCCATCGATCGTGATGCTGCCGCGGTAGCCTTCGTAGAGTCGCGCTAGAAGCTTGACGATGGTCGACTTGCCGGATCCCGTCGGTCCAACGAGTGCCATACTTTTTCCGGCCGGCAGTTCAAAACTAACATTGTGAAGGACGTCCCTTTTTCCATAGGAAAAGGCCACGTTTTTGAACGACACGTTGCCTTTGCGCAATTCGAAGGTGGAATCACCACCAATGATTTCTTTGGTTTCAAGCAAGCCAAAAATGCGGTCAATGGAAGTGAAGGCGCCTTGCAGCATTGCCATTTTGTTGCCCAATTGTTTCAGCGGTTCAAACATCTGCTGGACGTATTGGACGAAGGCAACCAGGACACCTGCTGAGAGCGCAGCCGGGACTCCGGTTGCAACCGTGGAGTCCGGGGCCAGATGGCGGATCGCCAGCCACAAGACCAGACCTGTGGTCATAGCGGAAAACCCATCCAGAACGGCGAACATCACGGCGTCCAGGACAACACTGCGCATCTGGGCATTGCGATAGGTTTCACTGAGGTTTTCATAACGCTTGGCCGCATCCGGAGCGGCGTTGAGAAGTTTGACGGTTGCCGCGCCATACAGACATTCTTGCGTGTAGGCATTCAAGGCCGCCAAATGTTTGCGAGCCGAGAGCATGGCCTCGCGCAGGCCACTCGAAAATCCACGCACGACCAAAATCAAAACGGGAAGCATGAGAAAGGCAGTCAAGGCAAGGCGCCAATCCAGGATCAACATCCCTGCCATGCACCCCGTCAAGACTGCCAAGTCAACAATGGAAGTCAACACTCCCTGGTTGAGCGATTCACTGAGGTTCTCGAATTCGCTTGTTGCCCGCGTGACGAGCGCTCCTGACATGGACCGGTCGTGAAAGCTGGCAGAAAGTCCGAGCACATGGCGGATCACAGACTCTCGCATCGCGCGAATCATCCGGTGCACGGCCCATGCGGCTGTCAGGGTTTGTCCTGTGCGCGCTGCGTATTCAAAGAACACGGCTGTGAGGTAGGCAACTCCCATCCAGGCAAGGTAGTGCGTATCTCCCGGAATGATCCCGTGATCGATCGTTGCCCGCAGGATCAGAGGCAGGGACGCTTGCATGGCCGAAATAAATGGGACTAAAACGACGGCAAGGATCACCAGGCGCCGGTATTCACGCAGCCACGGCCACAATTTTCCAAGATCACGGATCATGCTGGGTCCGCCTGGTCTGTTGGTTCAGTTGTATCAGCTGAGGCGGTCGAGCCGATGACCAGCAGGCAGACGTCGTCTTTGACGATGCCACTCGCCGTGTGCTTGCGAAAGCCAGAAACGATTTCACTCGTAATCGTAGCGCTGTTCATTCCAGGTTCGATTTTCGAAATTTGCCGGATGAATTGGCGGTGAAATGTTTTGCCTGCACTTGAGCGTGCATCAACCAGGCCGTCGGTGAACAGGACAAGACGAGAGCCGGCTGGAAATGGAAATACGGCATCTTTGGCGGGCATTGGCCTGCGCCCGGAAAAAGTTAAATTCATGCCAAGGATCGGAAGCAGGCCGCCGGTCAGGGCGCGGACTTTCAATCGATTAGATTTTGCTGGTTCTAGGAGGATCGGAAACTGGTGCCCGGCATTGGCGACGGTGACGGTGTGATTGCGGAAATCAAGTTTGACCGCGACGCAGGTCATCTGCATGTTGCTGTCACCGCCGACCTTATCAACGATGCGAGAGATCAATTGCAGGATATCAGATGGTTTCTGGCCAGTAGTAGCGCCACCCATCGCCATCAGCCCTTGCAAACTTTCAAGGGCACCACTCACCGCCGCCGTGATCATGCTCTGGGCAATTCCATGCCCCGTAACGTCTCCCATGAGAACGTAGAGCGCCTTTTCGTCCGTGTGTTCGATGATATTGGTCCAGTCTCCTCCAACCCGAAGAACGGGTTCATAATGGAAGCCGACGTCAGCCCGCAGGCGCGAAAGTTTCTGACCAGGCAAGGTAGCCCGCTGGACGCTTTCGGCGACTTTGAGTTCTGCCGTCATGAAAGCGGATTCGCGGATAAACGACTGTCGGATCAACGCAACTGTTGCAAGGGATGTCAGGGATTTCATAAGGGCGTAGACTTGCGGCTCCAGGGGCGCATCGAAACCGAGCAGGAAATCGCCGACATGCCGGTGTCGGGATTTAAGCTGGAAACGGTGAACGCACGACTTGGGTAGTTTAGCGAAGTTTTGCTCAATCGCCGCGATGGCTAGTGCAGGTTGCAGATCCACCATGTGACCGTTGGCGAGGAGGCGTGGCTGGGGCGTTTCCGTCGGATCATCCGCAGGAACGAAGGCTGCGGATTGAGCGCTGGTGAGCCTCATGATACTGCGCAGGGCTTGATCAATGAGGCTTTGAGTATCGTGGCCCGAGAAGATTTCCATGATGGCCGTGTTCAGGATCTCAAGTCGTTGCCGGTTATCCTGAAGGGCCGTTTCCCTGGCCGATAATTCACGTGCCATGGAATTGACGCTTTTGTTGATGCGGTGGACCTCTTCCTGCGTCGCATCGGGGAGTTGGAAGCGGTAATCACCACCGGCAATCACGTCGAGTCCGCGGATGAGGCGGTCCAGAGGATCACGCAAGTACCGTTGCATCAGCCTGCGGGTACCCAGGTTGACCGCGGTGATTGCCAAGGCAAGTGCGATGCCAAGAAAGGCAATGGTGCCTGCTTGCTTGTCCCGGATGGCGGCATCGGTGAACAGAAGGGTCAATTGTCCGATGACGGCCCCGTTGCGTTCAACCGGCCTGGTCAATGTGATTCGTGGGGTCTCATGGCTTTTCCAACGTTCCAGCATGACCTGACCGCGTTCATCGACAAGTTTTGCGGCGGTAATGATATCGGACTGTAGAAAGACTCCGATGATGCGTTGGATCTCGCGGTCGTCGATGTTCCAAACCGGGCTGGCCAAAACTTCGGTAGCACTTTGGATCAGTTCACCGGCCTTGCCGTCCAGGTTTTGAAGGTCACGGTTGTAGGAATAGAAGAAATTCACGGTGCCCAGGACCAGAAATGCAACCGTCACCAGCACCGAAAGGCCGAAACCAAGATCACCCGCAACGGTTCTTTCGGGGCGTCCGAATTTTACAAGGAGCGTGACTCGTGCGATGAGTTGTTGAATCACGAGCCACTCTCCGGGAATTCCTCTGTTACATCGGGTCTCGTCGGATCAGTAGGTTCCGCAGATTCGGCGGCTCCAGTGAGGTGGCCAATTTCGCTCCATGTTCCAGCCGCTTTGATTCTGCCAGATTCGAGGACGATGATTTGGTCGCAGGCCTTCAGGACCGAAGGACGATGGCTGGCGACGATGATGGCGCACCCCTTTTTTTCCAAAGTCTTGATGAGGTGGACCTCAGTCAACTGATCCACTGCGGACAGCACATCATCAAGGATCATCACGTCGAAATTGCGAAGAAACAGCCGGGCCAGGGCCAGACGCTGCTTTTGACCGCCGGACAGGCGGATTCCCTTTTCGCCAATTTCAGTCTGAAATCCTTGCGGTAGCCTTTCGATTTCATCAAGGATCATCGCCTCGGCGGCAGCGCGGCGGATATCGTCTTGCGAAACCGGGCGGTCGATTCCAAAACGCAGGTTGTTCTCGACGGTGTCCGAAAACAAGTGAACAGTCTGCGAGGCCATGCCGCAGGTGCGGCGGAGTTCGAATGGATCAAGGGTCAGGATATCGCGGCCGCGCAGGAAGATCGTTCCCGCCGCAGGGTTATAAAGGCGGACGAGGAGCTGCAGCAAAGTCGTCTTGCCGCTGCCCACGGGACCTGCAATGCCGAGTCGGGCCCGGGGAGGCAGGTCAAATGTAATTCCGTTGAGGGAGAACCGGCTCGGACCATCCAGGGCATTGAGGGGTTGGTAGGTGAAGTTGAGGTTTCGAACAGACAAAATGGCCTGCGGACCAGATCCCGCCGGGTGCGTGACGGGAGCGTCTGAAAGCAGGGGAGATTCGCCAGCATGATTTTCAATTTCGCCAAGTCTGGTGACGGCGGTCTTGGCGCGTTCGTACATGGAAACGATCATGCCGACGGCAGTCAGCGGGAAACTTAGAAACCCGATGTAGACGTTGAAGGCAAGGATGTCTCCGACGGAAAGGCGGTGATGGATGGCCTCGTAGCCGCCATAAAAGATCACCGTCATTTGACCAATGGAAGCGAGGCAGCTCATCAGTGGGAATACGGCATTTCGGATGAAGACGAGGCGCATGTTTGATTCATAAACAGCCTCGTTTTCCGGGCGAGTCCGGTCCAGAAAGGATTCTTCGGCGCCGCTCTGCTGGACGACGTGGACATTGACAAAGGCTTCGGTGACCTTGTTGGTCAGGCGCCCGGTGGCTTCTTGATTCTGTCGGGAAAATTCCTGCATTTTTGGCATGGCATAACGGGTGATGACGAGCATCAATGAAAGTGGTGCGATGCATGCGATCGTCAATCCGACGTGGATCGTGAGCATGCGGCTGATGATGAAGGCCGACAGAAAGCAAAGGTTGAGCACTTGCAACAGGCCGAAAGCGAAAAAAACACGTAGCTGCCCGATGTCATTCGCAAGGCGCGAGATCAGATCCCCCATGCCAAAGTGCAAGAGTGCTTGTTGCGGCAGTCTCAACAGATGGTTGAAGGAGTCTGTCCGGGAATTGGCTTCAATGGATCGGCCCGGCCAGAAAATAAGAATTCGTGAAAGCGAGCGAATTAAGATCTGAAGCAGACCAAGACCCATGATCAAAATTGCAATCCGCGCAAGTTCTGGGTCAATCCGCTGTTGCCCCGCGGCGTTGCTGATGGAATTGATGACGGCCTTCGCCAGCTGTGGAATTTCAAGGGTGATCAAGTTGGTGGCGGCAAGGGTCACAAAACCCCACGCATACCAGGGCCATAGAGGCTTGGCATAGCGTCGTGCGAACCTGGCCAGGGCAATGCCATTGCCATTGCTCATGGCGCGGCACCCGCGTGTAAAAATGCCGATGGCGGTGGGGCAACCCCGGCGAATTTTTGCTCGAGAAATTCCTCGCGTGCGGATTTTGATTCGGGCCAAGGAATCAAGTTGCCGGTTCCGTTGTGAACAAAATAACCTGCCGTTCCCAGTTCGGCAGCGAACGATGCGATATGGGTTGCGAAAATTGTGATAACCCCGGTGGCCTTGCGGCGCTGGATTTCCTGGCGCAGGGCCGCAATATGCCCAAGGTCCAAGGCCTCGAATGGTTCATCGAGAACGAGAAGTCGGGGATTGTGCAGGGTTGCGATGGCCAAACCGACGCGTTTTCGCATCCCTGAGGACAGCATGCCAATGGGGCGGTGTGAAAATTCAAGGCAATCCCAGTAGGTGAGCGCATTGTTGGCCGCACCGGTGCCGCTGGCCAGCATTCCCGCGCTGTAACGGCAAAGTTCATCCGGTGTTGCCCAGAGGGGGAGCAGGTTGTGTTGTGGCAAATAACCGATCGATTTTCTGGATTCTGAAATCAAGTGACCAGAGAGCATGACCTTGCCGGCTGTCGCATTAAGATTGCCGGTCAGAATTTGAAACAACGTGCTCTTGCCGCTGCCGTTTGGTCCGACGACGGCGAGGCTTGTTCCACCTTGCAGTTCAAGGTCGATAGGGCCCAATTTGAAGGCGGAGGCACCGTCAGGAAATGACTTTTCAACGGCCGCTGCAATCAATTGATTTGTTACCAGCATCACGTGTAGGGCCCCGATCGTTCGCCACTGGCAATTGCCTGAAGGCGCTTGCCTTGTTCCTGTGCCAAGAAGACTAACACCGCTGGCCAGAGCAAAAAAGCTGCCTTTGTCGCGATGATTGCGGTTGCAACAAACAGACTGGCCATCAGGCAGGTCAGCATTTGAATGAGGGGGCGACGAACATCGATCTGCCACAACAGGAATGGAATCATCGATGGTGCCATCGCCGCTGAAGCCATGGTTGTGGGAATCATCTCTGTCCTGTTGGTCAAAATGCAAACGAGAGCCGCAATGAAAGCCGAAAGCGCTGCAATCATGAAGCTGGTGCCGGCGTGGCTCCGTGCAATCTGGCGCGGCGTGATTCCCAGGGCGTATTCAAAATGAATCGAGGTTGTTTCGGATGCTGCTTGGAAGGCAATTGAAACCGCCATGAACCATCCCGCGAGCCAGGCGAAGGCAGAGACAAATGGGACAGGGATTTTTAATGCTGAGGCAGCAGCCATCGCCCCGGTTGCCAGAAGGGCAGCTCCCCAGAATGCCCAAGTTGCCGGTTGGCGCATCAGCAAACCGCCGCGCCAACGAATCATGATAGCGATGGGTGAAGTCCGGGTGCCGGTCCAAGTTCGAGAGACCAGATCAAAGGTAATAAAGCCGAGAAAGGCTCGAAAACCGCGAGCGCCTGCGAAATAGCGCGGAGCCGTCATTGCTGCGACCAGGCTGCATCCAGTTGTTGCCGCCATAATCCAGATTGGAGGAACATTTAGGGCGCCCTGACTAACGAGGATCACCAGACCCCCCGTGAGGATTCCGGCGCAGATGGCCAGAGCTGCGCGGAAAAAAATATCAGTGATTCCTGCCTGATTGGGTGCCAGTCCGGACAGCAGGGAAAAATTCCGCCACCCTAAAGTCACGTCGTTTTGGCAAACCCGGCGCATCAAAAGGCATGTGGTCGCAAGAACCACCAGGCATGCCACTGAAACGGATCCACGAACCGTATTCGGAGCAAGGGCCGCGATGTCCGGTGAAAAAATGTCGCGGAAAACGTGAATGAAGAGGCTGCCGAAAACCCCTATGGCCACTAAGGCAATTATGGCTTCCCCGAGGCCTTGTCTGGTCCGCCGCAGCCAGGACATGGCAATGCCGCGGCATGGTAAATTTTGGAGCAGGTTCTGAGTCCGGAACAGCCTGTCCGCATTGCTTTTTGAGGGTAGTCGTGCCATGAAGGTGGTCGTCTTATAGCCCGGGTTATTAAAAAATGATCGACGTTCAAGGATCAACGATAACGCGTTCTCACGCCATCCAAAATGTTGGGGTGTCGGGATTGGATTATCCCATCACCGTTGATTTGGGCGGGGATGTTTTCAGGGCCGGCGGAAAGTGGACTCTTGGGGTCAGCCTTCCTGCAGATCAGCGGGGGGCTCACATGTCCCGCTTTCTGGAAACGGTAGAGTCCCTTGGTGATCGTCCTGTTTCAATTGTGGGTATGGTTGAATTTGTCCATCTCATCCGGCGCCAATTGGAAGCCAGCAGGGCCAGGTGCGGAGTGGAGTTCACCTGGTTTCGCAGGGTCTATGCGCCGGTCTCGCGCAAATCCGCTTTGAATCCACATCAAGTGACCTGGCAGGTCGACTGTGATGGAGCGCCGGAGGACGGCACGTCCAAGGTCGTTCTAACTTTGAAAATGCCGGTTAAATCACTTTGTCCTTGTTCCAAGGCGATATCTGACCGTGGTGCACATAACCAGCGTTCAACCGTGACGGTGTCGTTACGCGCGAGCGGAGAGTCTGCAAGTCTGATGCCCGCGGTGGAAAAGTTGGTCGAGGTCGTGGAGTCTCATGCCAGCTCACCGGTTTATCCGATTTTAAAGCGGGCCGATGAAAAATTTGTCACGGAACACGCCTACGATAATCCAGGATTCGTTGAGGATCTTGTCCGAGGCATTGCCGGATCGTTGGCCAATTTGACCGGGATTGAAGCCTTCAAGGTTCACGTTCTGAACCAGGAATCGATCCATGCTCATGACTGTTTTGCCGAGCTTGCCTCGGAATTTTGGTAAAAAAAAGCCCTACCCGTCGCCAGGCAGGGCAGCAACCCGGACCGAGGTCCAGATTACTTCTTCTTGGCGACTTTTTTCTTCGCCGGCTTCTTAGCCTTCTTGGTGGCCTTTTTAGCGGCCTTCTTCTTGGTCTTAGCAGCCTTCTTTTTCGCGGTCTTCTTCTTCGCAGCCATCGATTTCTCCTTCGTTTAAATGCGGTTGTTCGTCAATGAAATACGGATGCATTCCCATCGCGTTCAACCAATCTAAAGGTGACCCATAGGAATATTATTACAGAATTTTTTAAGGATGATCAATTGTTTGAGGTCAGAATGTGAATATTTTATTCGTTAAAGAATCTATTTGAGACATCCAGTGGCCAAAAAAATGTCTTCAAGGTTTAGTTTTGTATCAAGACATTCCAATCCATAACGATACAAATCCCGCTTTCCAAAGTCCTCTTTGCTCCATGCCACACGCATTTTAACGACATGTCGTTTCTCCACGGCGAGTCCTATTTCTGTGCCATCGGGAAGCTTTTCCCCCATCAAGATACCAAGTCCATGAACACTCACGTCGAGTGGCCGTGCGGACAGGGTCCGATCTGAAGAAATCAAAAACAGCCGTCCCGGCATCAGACCGGTCAAGGTCATACGTTCCTCGGAACGGCGCTCTTTAAAAGCTAGTTTTAGTTTCGCCATCTACCACTCCCGCGATTCCACGAAGCTCACTCAGGATCCAGTGTCTGTAAAACACTCTCAGGAAGGTCTTTCGGCCATAAACAGCATTCTCATGAGAGGTAAGGTGTAAATATCCGTAATGAATAGAAAAAAAGGCAAAAAACGTGCGACAAGAAAACCCTGAAATTGGTTTTGCGCGATTTGTGAAGTTACCTCTGCAGTCGCGAAACAAGATGGATCGCGTGGAATCGGGTAGAATATAAAGTAACGATTCATGGACGTGCGACTCGGTGTTCTTCGAAGGCACCGGTGGGGGAATGAAATGATCGCCATCTTTCCGCAACTTGCTGCCTGTGCCGCGGCCAAGGACACAGAAAAACTTGCTGTCCTGGTGCGCACTCAATTTGGATTTACAAGTCCCAAGATCGACATCAGTGAATTATTGAATTCCATCGGTGTTGAATCGGAAGCCCTGGACCTTGATTGCTCTGGCAACTTGCTGGTTCGTGATGAAAAGGGCCAGTTTTCAGTCATCGCGCTGGTTCCGGCTGGATTGATGAAAGATGTCCGTCAATTTCGGTTGGCTCATTTGCTTGGCCATTTTCTTTTGCATGTCCAAAGCGGAATCGCCGCCGGGACATACAAGGATCACGGCTTTCGTGAATTGGTTTGTCCATACGCCCGCTATGTGTCGGGCACTTCAGCGGCAGGGATCAAGGCCAGTTCCAGGCAAGAGGCGGCAGCCGAGGACCTTGCTGACGAATTTGCAGCAGCGGTCCTCTTGCCAAAAAGCCTGATGGAGGCCGCAGCGGCCAAGGGCGCAAAAGTAGCTGAATTGGCCGATTTTTTTGGATGTTCCCCAGATCTTGTTGCATGCCGGCTTGCCCGTCTCGGTCTGGTGAAGCAGGATGTCGGAGCGGGTAAAAAATCCACGCAGGCCAATGGCAATGGCGTGAGTGGAATGGCTCGCATCCGCGAGATTGCGTCCCGTTTGGAAGGTTCCGCCGGGACAGCACCGCGCAAATAAGAAAGAGCCTGTCACTCGTGGCTTCATCCCCCCCAATCCCGGCGTTATCGGCGGCGCCACCAGTTTCTAACATGCATGCGTTTGCGGCGTTTGCCAGCGAACGCAGTGGCCTTGATTTGAACTCGTGGCCGCCCCTTTATGAATGGTCCGTCAACTCTCCCGGAGATTTCTGGGGCGCGATTTCAGATTTTACCAAAATCCTATGGCTGACTCCGCCGTCGCTTGTCATTTACCAGGAACCGCCGGCTGGCAAGATGCGCGGCGCAAAATGGTTTCCTGGTGCCCGCCTGAACTTTGCGCAAAATCTTTTGCCCCGCCCTGGTTTGCAGGAGACGATCGTGTCTCATGCAGAGGGGAGCCGCAGGCGTTTTCTCTATGCATCCGAGTTGCGTGAACAAGTTGCTGCGTGCCAGGCTTCCCTGAAGGCTGCTGGAGTCGTGAAGGGCGATCGCGTGTGCGGTGTCCTTTCCAATACGCCAGAAGCCATTGTTGCCATGCTGGCTACGGCTTCTCTTGGTGCCGTCTGGGCTTCGTGCTCTCCCGATTTTGGGGGGCAGGCGATCCTCGATCGTTTTGGGCAGATTGAGCCCAAGGTGATGTTTGCCACGAAGCGTTATGTATATGGTGGCAAGGCTTTTGATTGTTCGGTGAAAATCCGGGCGTGTGCGGAGCAACTTCGAGCAGGCAAAACCCTTCGTAGCGTTGTCTGGGTGGACCATCTGGCAGGGTCCGGTAAGGAACAACTCGAGGTTGCGGGTGAATCGTGGTGGAGCGATTGGATCAATCCAGCAAACATGTGTGGACAACCAGATGCATTGACCTTTGAGCCTTGCGCCTTCGAAGATCCCCTCTACATCCTCTTCTCTTCGGGAACCACGGGTGTTCCAAAATGCATTGTGCACAGCGTTGGTGGAACCCTTCTGCAGCACAAAAAGGAAATCCTGCTGCATGGCAACATCGGTCGGCCGGGAGTGGCTGAGTTTGATCCTGCGTCGCGGCTGCTGTTTTTTACGACCTGCGGATGGATGATGTGGAACTGGATGGCGTCGGCTCTGGCCTGCGGCGCCGGGTTGGTTTTGTATGACGGTTCACCGGTTGCGCCGGATGCCAATGCACTGTGGCGCATGGTCGAGTCCGAGGGCGTGACGGCGTTTGGACTCAGCCCGAAGTATATTGCGACTTGCAAGGCTGCCGGCGTGCATCCGCAGAGGGACTTCGGATTATCCCGCCTGAAATGGATCCTTTCCACTGGGGCGCCACTGCTGCCGGATCAGTTCGAATGGCTTTATGCTGAAGCCGGCCAAGATCTGCACGTGGCGTCCATCTCTGGTGGAACAGATATCATTTCGTGTTTCATGCTCGGCAATCCGATGATCCCCGTGCATCCCGGCGAAATACAGGGGCCGGGCCTTGGAATGGCCATTGCCTGCTGGGATGCCGACGGAAATTCAGTTCGTGAAGGGCGAGGCGAGCTCGTCTGCACGAAGCCTTTTGTCGCGATGCCAGTCGGATTTTGGAATGATCCGTCAGGTGCAAAATACGGCAAGGCTTATTTCGACCATTTTCACGACGGATCCCTTGGCGCATCTGAAGTGTGGCGCCACGGTGACTATGTCGAGTTCACCAGTCATGGTGGAATTGTCGTTCACGGCAGGTCCGATGCGACCCTGAATCCGGCGGGAGTGCGCATTGGCACGGCAGAGATCTACCGCGTGGTGGAACGTCAGGATGGGGTTCTCGACTCGGTGGCGGTGGGCATCGACCGGGGCGATGGCGAGGAGGTGGTTCTGCTCGTCAAGGTGACCACTGAAAAGATTTGGAACAAGGACTTTGAAGACCAGTTGCGTCAAGTGATACGCAAGGAACTGAGTCCGCGACATGTGCCGGCAATGATCCTGCCGGTTTTGGAAATACCGTACACGCGTAGTGGTAAAAAAATGGAGCTCGCAGTAGGACAAATCCTGCGCGGCGAAGTTGTAGCGAACTTGTCTTCCATCGCGAACCCGGAATCGGTTGACGCGACGGCGACGGCCCGAGAAAAGATTTTTGGAAAGATTTCTGCGAGGAAACCATGAGCAAGTTGAACGATTCACGGACGGACTTAAATGAGGAAACAACGTATCAGGCCAGCTCTGAAGGTGTGCCGACCAAAGAACTGATGAAGGCCGCCCGCAAGCGTGATTATGAAAAGGCCAAGGCCGCCCGCAAGGCAGACAAGGTTGCAGAAAAGGCCCGCCAGGCCGACGCCAGGGAATCGGCCCGAACTGAACGTGACAAGGCCCTGTGGTCTGCCCTGAAACGTGGCTCGGATGTGGACAGCAAAGAGTAAATGGAATGAACTTGCCGGCAAATCAATTTCTTCGGCGCTATATCATGCAGCACAAATGGCTGTATGCCGGAGGCCTTGTCAGCCTTCTCTTGACCAGTGTGACGGAAGTATTAACCCCAAAATTTGCCCAGTGGACGATCGATTACCTTTCGTTGGACATGCAGGTCAGAGAAAGTTCTGGCGGCTTGCGCGACCGCTTGATCTGGCTGACCTTGAGTTTTTTCCTGGTTGGATTTGCGGGTTTTGTGGGTCGCCTCGGATGGCGTCAGACCCTGGCCCGGTCCACCCACGAATCAGGGCGGATGCTGCGAATCCAGTTTTGGAATCAGATCACCACCATGCCTCTGCAATTTTTCCGTGAGGGCAGCCTTGGCGAATTGATGAGCCGCTTCAGTGCCGACATCAATCAAGCCCGGATGCTTTTTGGTTTCACCTTGGTCCTCTGGCTTGATTGCATTTTTTTTACCGTTTTCGCCTTTGCTTCAATGTTCTGGATCAGTTGGCGTGCGGGACTCGCTTGTTTGATCGTGATTGTCGCGGTACCGACCCTGGTTCGGAGCCTGGCGCACCTTGAGTACGTTCAGCACGAAAAGGCTCAAGCTACACTTGCAGCATTCTCGGGGCGCATGGCACAAAACCTTTCCGCCAAAAGGATTCAACGTGCCGGCGGGACCGAACGATTTTGGAGTGA
>Ga0114970_10002289_pt1 | contig 14345 bp, 11 predicted proteins | sample M_140205_XF_Meta_FD_87030 | JGI IMG/M metagenome (GOLD analysis project Ga0114970, IMG submission 87030) | Freshwater microbial communities from Lake Montjoie, Canada to study carbon cycling - M_140205_XF_MetaG | ecosystem: Environmental > Aquatic > Freshwater > Lake | place: Lake Montjoie... | reverse complement strand
GTCTCAGGAATTTCATCACGGTTCTCCTCCCTCAAGTCAGGCAGCCGGATCGCTCCGGTGATGGTTGATCGATGCATTGAACCGCGGGCCACTATAGAAGCCCCACATCGCGCGACAAAGCCAATAGTTTTGATACGCGTTATCAGGCTGTTTGATATGGACTGCTTTTCATCCGTTTTGAGGACGATTGGATAGTTTGCCTGGACATGCTGCACCGCAAGAACCGTACTGCGACGCGTATTCCGAAAAAGGGCGTCTGCCACGGGAGAACCAGGGTCAGCCTGATAGAATTCCCCCTCTTTTCATGCGGTTTCCGGAATCATTCAGCCATGAGCTTTTATCTATTCGACCGTGTCGATGACCAACGCTACCAGGAACGCTGGGGCCTTGATTTCGAGGAATTGCAGGTTGGGCAGCGTTTCAAACATCGTCCCGGCGTGACCCTTTCCCAGCAGGACAATACCGACGAATCGCTGGATTCCATCAATTCGGCCATGCTGCACTACGATGCGAACTACGCGGCCCAGACCACCTGGAAGCTGCCACTGATGGTGAGCACCATCACCATCCAGCGTGTCATCGGCATGGCTTCGCGCACCTTTGGGCGCAAGCGCAACATTGTCGGCTTTCGGGAAATGTTGCTGCCGTCGCCGGTGTTCGGCGGCGACACGCTGTATGCCGAATCCGAAATCGTGGCGGTGGCCCCGGCCGGCCCGGACATCGGCATTGTTGGCGTGGTGTCGCGCGGCCTGAATCAGCACGGCAAGGAAGTGGCGAGACTGACCTACGACGTGGAAATCTATCGTCGCGGTCAACACCCAGCCGACAGCACCGTGCCGCACGCGCCGGCAGCCGAGCCCCGCTTCGAGATGTACCACAAGGAGGCGGACGGCAGCCTGCTGGAGCGCTACGGCCTGTTCTTCGAGGATGCCCAGGCCGGGGACACGTTCATTCATTTTCCACGGCGCCATTTTCGCAAGGACGAGGCGGTCGAGCATGCGCTGCGTTCCCTCGAGTGGAACCCGCAGCACCACGACATGGCATGGGTCGAAGCCTATCAAGGCAGCCGTTATCGCATCGCTGAAACGTGGGTGATCACGGCGGTGACGGCGGCGAGTACGCGCACCTTCGGCCGTGTCGTGGCCAACCTCGGCTGGTCGGACGTGAAGCTGCCGCTGCCGGTTCATGCCGGCGACACGCTCGAGACCGAGTCCAAGGTGATCGAGAAGCGCGAATCGAAGTCGCGACCCAATGAAGGGATTCTCACGGTCGATACCTGGTCGTGGAACCAGCGCCGCGAACTGGTGTTGTCCTATCGGCGGCGGCTGCTGGTCTACAAGCGCGATGCCGATACGCCGTATGGCAAGGCCGGTTACGCTTGAGCGGCTGGTGTGAACCCGATGTACAGGAACTGGCGACGAGTCGATGCGCATGCATCGAAGGCGCCTGTGAAAAAACGAGCTGAGGAGCAAGTCCCGATGAATATGCCATCCATCCGTCGTTACACTGCGGCCACCGCGCTGCTCGGTCTGGTTTTTACTGCCGGCATCCTGCCGGCGCAGGCGGCCGACGATGCGGCTGACAAGCCCAAGATCACCGAGGAGACTCCCTATGTCACCTCGCCCAAGAACGTGGTGGACACCATGCTGCGCATGGCCGGCGTGCGCGCCAATGATTTCGTCATCGATCTGGGTTCGGGTGACGGGCGCATCGTCATCACCGCCGCCGACGAACTGAAAGCGCGCGGCATCGGCATCGAATACGACCCCAACCTGGTCAAGCTGGCGAAGAAGAACGCGAAGATCGCCGGCGTGTCCGACCGTGCTGTCTTCCTCGAGCAGGACATCTTCAAGAGCGATTTCTCGCAGGCCACGGTGATCACCATATACCTGCTGCCGCAGTACAACGCGGTGCTGCAACCCAGCTTGCTGGCCTTGAAGCCCGGCACCCGCATCGTCTCTCACGATTACGGCATCGGCGACTGGGAGCCGGAAGCGAAAGAAGTCATCCAGGTGCCGGAGAAGAAAGTCGGCCTGAAGAAGGAAAGCGTCATCCTGTACTGGGTGGTGCCGGCGCGACTGCAGGGCAGCTGGACCTCGACGGTGCAGACGCTCAACGGCGCGAAGACCCTGGAATTCAACATCCGCCAGAAGAACCAGCGTTTCGAGGGCACCGCGAAGATGGGCGGCAAGGAATGGCCCATCGAACGCCCCTACATCAACGGCACCTACGTGTCGTTCCGCATCGGCGAGGGCGACGACACTCTGTTGTTCTCCGGACACGCGGCCAGCGCCCACATCAACGGCCAGGTGGTTCTCTCCAACAATCGCAACCTGCGCTGGCGCGCGCAGAAGGCAGCCGGCGCAAAGTAGGCGTTTGCGGCGTTCAGTGCAAAAGCCCGGAATTTCCGGGCTTTTGCCATGCTGGTGCGACCGGATCGCAATGCCACGGTGTGCGATGAGGGATACTCATTTCGGGTTCGCAGTCATTCATGTACAAGGCTTGCCTGCAGGAGGAAAATGCGGGCCGGCATTCAGTTCACAGGAGCAGACAATGAAGTTTCAGATTTTCATGAAGGACCTGACGAGCATCGTGTTCGCCGGCGTTCTGGCAATGGCTGCGGGCATGGCCTGCGCCGCGGATGATTATCCGACACGGCCGATCAAGTTCGTCGTGCCTTATCCGCCGGGCGGAACGACCGACGTGCTTGGACGCGGCATGGGACAGAAGCTCTCGGAGCGCCTGAAGCAGCCGGTGGTCATCGACAACAAGCCCGGCGGCAATACGCTCATCGGCGCGCAGGCAACGCTGGCTGCACCCGCGGATGGCTACACGCTCATGTACATCGGCGGTTCGAGCACGACCTCGGTGTTCAACAAGACCGTGTCGTTCGACCTGCTCAAGGACTTCATTCCCGTGGCCAGCCTGTATCAGGGGCCGTACATGCTGTTCGTACCGGCCTCGCTGCCGGTGAAGGATTACAAGGAGTTCATCGTCTACGCCAAGGCCAATCCCGGCAAGATGAACTACGGCTCCGCCGCACCGTCGGCCATGCTGTCGATGGAAGCCTTCAAGGCCCGCGCCGGGATCAACCTGGTGCACATTCCGTACAAAGGTTCGAATCCGACCACCACGGCGTTGCTCGCCAACGAGATCCAGGCCGCATTCGACAGCGCCATCACTTATGCCGCGCACGTGAAGTCCGGCAAGCTGAAGGCCATCGGCGTGGGTGGCCCGCGCGCCACCGCGTTGCTGCCTGATGTGCCGCTGATTACGGATATGTTCCCCGGTTTTGCCACGTTGTTCAATGGCGGCCTGTGGGCGAGGACCGGCACGCCCAAGGACATTGTCGACAGGCTCAATCGCGAGATGAACGTCATCATCCAGATGCCGGATATTCAGGCCCTGGTTGCCAGCACGGGCGCCTACACACCGGGTGGCACGTCGGACGACTTCCGGCGCATCATCGAGAGTGAGCTGGAGTTCTATGGTGGTGCCGCAAAGTTGTCGGGCTACAAGCCGGAATAAGGCCGGTAGTTCTGCAGAACAACGGGGCGGCCGGCTTATCGGCTGCCCCGTTTTTTTTGGGCACTGAATTCAGGTAGGCTCAATGTGTTTGAGCCGGATCAGTATTGGGGCATTTAATCAGCAGCAGAATGATCCTTGTACCGTGGGTCTGGCGGGGTTCGGCCGCTTCTTGTGGCGGTCGAGGTGACTTCAGGATAATCCGGGATCATGGGTGGGCATCATGAAATTTCCGCGGCTTGAGGCAGGCGATTTCTGGGGCGGCCTGGCTGCCATGCTGGTGGCGCTGCCCTCGGCCATCGCCTTCGGTGTCACGATCTATTCCACGCTCGGCGCTTCGCAGGCGGCGCAGGGTGCGCTGGCCGGTATTCTGGGTGCAACGGCGCTCGGCCTGATCGCGCCGGCGCTGGGTGGCGCCAAGCGCCTGATCACGGCGCCCTGTGCGCCGGCGGCAGCCGTGCTGGCAGCCTTCGCATTGGAACTGCTCGGTAGCGGCAGTGATGTCGCCACGGCCATGCTGATGCTGTCGGTGATGGCCTTTGCGGCCGGCGTGCTGCAGATCCTGTTCGGCGTGGTGCGGCTGGGACAACTGATCGAGTACATGCCCTACCCGGTGGTCAGCGGGTACCTGTCTGGCGTCGGCCTGTACATCATTGCCGGACAGGTGCCCAAGCTCCTTGGTGTCCCCAAGGAACTGCACTTCTGGACTTCGCTTGCGGCGCCGTCGGCCTGGCAGTGGCAGGGCATGGTCGTGGGCGCGGTCACGATCGCCGTCATGCTTGGTGCGCCACGCATCACCAAGCTGGTGCCAGCGGCCATTCTGGGTCTGCTGGCCGGTGTGGCGGCCTATTTCATTCTGGCGATGGCCGATCCCGCATTGCTCAGGTTGGAAGGCAATGAGCTGATTGTCGGTTCGCTGGGCGGTGGCGGCGGTGGTTTCGCCGACGCCATGGCGGCGCGCTGGCAAGCCATGAGTGCCGTCGGCATGGATCAAGTCATGCACATTTTCGTTCCCGCGCTGACCCTCGCAGCGCTGCTGTCGATCGATACGCTGAAGACCTGCGTCGTGCTCGATGCGCTGACGCGCACGCGCCACAATTCCAATCGTGAACTGATTGCACAGGGATTGGGCAATGTTGCGTCGGCCACTATCGGCGGCATACCGGGAGCAGGCACGATGGGCGCTACGCTGGTGAATATTTCCAGCGGCGCGAAGGGCAGGCTCTCCGGCGTGATGGAGGGATTGCTGGCCCTGGTGGCATTTCTGCTGCTGGGTTCGCTGATTTCCTGGGTGCCGGTGGCGGCGCTGGCGGCGATCCTGATCGTCATCGGCGTGCGCATGATCGACAGGCAGAGCTTTCACTTCCTGAAGCAGCGCTCGACCATGCTCGACTTTGCCGTGATTGCGGCCGTCGTGCTCACCGCGCTGACCGTCAGTCTGATCGCGGCGTCGGGCGTGGGCATCGTGATGGCCGTGCTGCTGTTCATCCGCGAGCAGATCGGCGGCACCATCGTGCGCCGCAAGACCTATGGCAACGAGAATTTCTCCAAGCGCGTGCGCACGCACGAGGAGATGGAACTGCTCATCGAGCATGGCAATCGCGCCGTGGTGGTGGAGTTGCAGGGCAGTATCTTCTTCGGCACCACCAACCAGCTCTATACGGCGCTGGAGCCGGAACTGAAGGTGCGCGATTTCGTCATTCTCGACATGCGCCGCGTGCAGACGGTCGATGTGACCGCAGTCCACATGCTCGACCAGGTCAAGGACATGCTGTCCGAGAGGCACGGCTTTCTCATCTTCAGTCAGTTGCCGCAGAACCTGCCTTCCGGTCGCGACATGGAACAGTACTTCGACCAGGTCGGGCTGGTTCGTCCCGAGAGCCCGGTGCGCGTGTTCGGTGAACTCGACGAGGCGCTGGAGTGGGTCGAAGACCGCATCCTCGAGGGTGCCTTGTCGAGTACGGGTGAAGAGGTGGCGCTGGCGCTGCCGGAGATCGAGCTTTTCAAGGGGCGCAAGGCGGAAACGCTGGCGGCACTGGAGCAGGCCATGCAGTCGCGCTCGTGCAAGGAGGGCGAGAAGATCTTCGCGCGCGGCGATGCCGGCGACGAGTTGTTCCTGATCCGGCGCGGCGCCGTGCGCATCATGCTGCCGGTGTCGGACAAGCAGAGCCATCATCTCGGAACCTTCGGTCGCGGCGCGTTCTTCGGTGAAATGGCCTTCCTGGACGGCGAGTCCCGATCGGCCGATGCCGTCGCGTTCACCGATACCGACCTCTACGTGCTGTCGAGCAAGAGTTTCGACAAGTTCGCCGAGGAGCACAAGAAGGTCGCGTTGGGATTAATGGAGGGTCTGGCCAGCGTGTTGGCGAGCCGTCTGCGCTACACCAACGCCGAACTGCGTGTGCTGGAAACCTGATAACGGCTGTTGATTCCAGGGCGCGCGCCACGGCAGTCCGCCGGCGTTCCGCAGTCCACGATACCTTGGAAACGCCCGACTGGCGGGCATCTTCACGCGTTTATCGTCGGCAGATCGGGGCTTGATCAGGAGATGGCATCGCCGCCGAAACAATCACCGAACGCACCATCGTCGCCGTGGGGTTGATTTACAATCTCGCTCGCCGCCTGGTTTCCGAAGCGGACCACAGACGAGGTAACGAGTGAGTCATTCGAGCAAGCCCGCGCAGTCGGCCGGAGCGCCGTCAAGTCAGGCCGACGCTGGCGACAGGATCCCAGACTGGGATCCCTGGTCGCCTGAGAGCAAAGCCGACCCGTATGCAGTGCAGGCCGATTTGCGTGAGCGCTGTCCCTTTCCGTTCACCGATCGTCTGGGAGGTTTCACCGCCATAACCCGTTACGCGGACATCGTGCAGGCCGTGCACGACACCCAGCACTTCAGGAACGGCCTGGCGCCGAAGCTCGGGCGTCCCATGCCGCCGCTCGAAACCGATCCGCCACTGCACACGGTCTATCGCCGCCTGCTGCAGCCTTTTTTCAACGTGCCGCGCATGCGCACGATCGAGCACCAGTTGCGCGCCTTCACAGTAGACCTGTTGGAGTCGCTCTTGCCGCGCGGTCGCGCCGACTTTGCCGAATCCTTCACTTTCATCCTCCCGGTTCGCGCGTTCTGCTTTCTGCTCAACCTGCCGGATACCGACTGGCCGCAAATCAAGGAGTGGTCGCGGGACGCCTACACGGTGTACGCACACGTTCCTGAGTACAAGGAGCGTTTCGCCGCCTCCAACGCGGCGTTATATGCCTATTCGCATGCCCTGCTGGAAGAGCGGCGGCGTTACCCGCGCGACCCGACCGAAGACATGACGACGCTGCTGTCGCAGTCGAGCATTGACGGCGTTCCGATCGACGATGACACCATCGTTGGTGCCATTCGCCTGCTGCTGACGGCTGGCCATGAGTCCACCAACAGCGGGCTGGCCAATTGCATTCTTTATCTGGCCCTGCATCCCGAGAGTCAGGCGCATCTGCGCGCCAATCCCGCCGCGATTCCGGTCGCGGTCGAGGAAATGCTGCGCTGGGATACGCCCATCATGGCCATGCCCCGGGTGGTGGCCAAGGACGTCGAGTTGGGCGGGCATCAGTTCAAGGCAGGCGAGTCGGTCTACCTGCACTATTCATCGGGCAATCGCGACGCGCAGAAGTTTCCGGATGCCGATTCATGTGTGCTTGATCGCAAACCGAACGCTCATCTGGTATTCGGGCAGGGTATCCATACCTGCATGGGGGCGCCGCTGGCTCGCATCGAGATCAAGCTTGCGCTCGAGGAGTTGCTGGCGAGGACCAGCAGTTTTGCCCTGGACGGTGAAGTCGGCCGGACCATTTTTCACCGGCGCGGCGTGACGTCGCTGCCATTGCGCTTCGAGCGTCGCGAGTCGCTTTCGTAAACGCCGTTAAAAGAGGAATCCGAACATGAATCTCCTTGCCAGAATAATCACGGGCATGCTGATCACCGCGCTGTGCGCGACAGCGGGCGCCCAGACCTATCCGGCCAATCCGATCCGGCTGGTGGTGGGCTATCCGGGCGGCGGCGGCGCAGACACCGTCGCCCGCCTCATCGCGGAGCCCATGGCGCGCGATCTGGGACAGCAGATCTTCATCGACAACCGTCCCGGGGCCGGCGCAACCATCGCCGCGAACTTCGTGGTGCAGTCGGCGCCGGACGGCTATACGCTGTTCATCGGCAACGACTACCTGTACGGCGCCGACCGCCAGATCTACAACGTGACCTACGATGGTGCGCGGGATTTCACGCACATCGCGCGCTGGGTCGTGGCGTCGTTCGTTGGCGTCGTTAGCAAGGACAGCGGCATCCGCAACGTCGCCGATCTGATTGCCAGGGCCAAGCAGAATCCCAAGGGCCTGAACTACTCCTCAGCCGGGCTGGGTACCGGGCCGCATTTGGCAGCGCTGTACTTCAGCGAGCTGGCCGGCATCGAAATCACCCACGTGCCGTACAAGGGCGGCGCGCCGGCCGTCCAGGCGGTGCTCACCGGTGAAGTGCAATTGACATTCTCGTCGGCGACGGCGGTGTTGCCATCGGTCAAGGCGGGGCGCCTGGTCGCGCTGGGCGTCACGTCACGGGCACGTTCCTCGATGATGCCCGATACGCCGGCATTGGCGGAGCAGGGCGTGAACGGGTTCGACCTGACCTACTGGGCGGGGCTGTTCGGCCCGCGCGGCGTGCCTGCGGCGATCGTCGAGCGGCTGGCCTCGGCCAGTGACAGGGCGCTGGCCGATCCGGCGGTGAAGGAGAAACTCACCAGTCTGGGCAATGAAGTGGCGCCTTCGCGCAATCCCCGGGAGTTCGAGGAGTTTGCGATTCGAACCGGCCGCAAGACGGCTGAACTGGTCAGGGTCTCCGGCGCGAAGATCGACTGACCGGGCCGTTCCGTCGTGATGCTTGCGACAACTGTCGGCTAGTTTGCCTCCGGAACGAACTTGATCGGCACGGACCAGGGGCCGATTTCCGGATAGGGCGTGTAGAGAACCGGACCGGCGATGTCGAAATCCCGCGTCCCGCGCAGCAGTTCCTCGATCGCCACGCGCAGCTCCAGGCGCGCCAGATGCGCGCCTGCGCAGTAGTGGGGGCCGCGTCCGAAAGCCAGGTGCGACCCGATGTTGGGGCGATTCAAACGGAATTCGTCGGGTGAATCGAACACGCTTTCATCGCGGTTGGCGGAGGCGTACGTGAGTGCGATAGCTTCGCCGCGGGCGATGGTGCGACCGCCGATGAGGACGTCGCGCGTGGGCGTGCGGGCGAAGCCGCGATAGGGTGAATACAGCCTCAGGAACTCCTCGACGGCCGCCGGAATCAGCGTCATGTCCTGGCGAAGCTTCCGTTGCAGAATTTTGTCGCGCGCGAGGTGTATGCCGACTGCGCCCGTCATGATCATGGGCGCGACGATGCCCACCACCAGGACTTGCCGCACCGTGCCGACGATCAGTTCGTCCGGAAGGGCCTTGCCGTCATGGCGCGTAGCGAGAAGGGCGCTGACCGGATCGATGGCGGTGTCCAGCGGTCGCGCCTTGCGTTCGGCGATCAGCGCCCGGGCCATGTCGTAGAGCACCAGACTGGTGTCGCGCATCTGCGACGTGTCGAAGGCCTGCACAGCCTGAATGAAGGACGGCCCGGCGGTCATGAGTTGCGCCTGCAAGGCTTCATCGAGGTTGGCCCAGCGCCCGAATATATGCACCGGGAAATTCGCGGAAAATTCCCGGCACAGATCACCGTGCCCGCGCTCAAGGAGCGGCCGAAGCGCGGCCCGCACGATGCGTCGCAGCTCCGGTTCCAGCATGGCCACGCGCTCCGCGGACAGCAAGGGAATCAGCGCGGCTCGATAGGGCGTGTGCTCGGGGGGGTCAAGATGCAACGGCGGCCGACGGCCCGTGAAAGCCACCTTGGGGATGACGTTCTGCACCGTGGTCGTGAATGTGGCGGGGTCACCCGCTGCGGCTGCGACATCGTCGTAACGTAGCAAAGCCCAGAAACCACCAAGGGATTCGGTATGCGCGACCGGGCAGCGTCCGCGCAGTTCGCCATAGAGGCGATGAGTGTGTTCGGCGTCCTCGTTGGCGAGCACGTCGAAGTCGTTGCGCGGAGGGAATGTGTCCTGACTCATGCACTATTGTAAAGTGTGGGAACTGTCTTTCGGTCAGGATCGTGCGCCGCTGTCGAATCGTCCGTTTTCGACGTCGGAGTGAGCGGCTTTTGCCTGCCCGTGTGATCGTGAGACAGTTTCGCTGTTTTCTGCAATCGCTTTGTACATATCAGAAAAGGAAGAGAAATGAGTAATTCGCTGTTTGGCCTCGAGGGCAAGAACGTGATCGTGCTGGGCGGCGGCCAGGGCATGGGTGAGAGCACTGCGATGTATCTGGCCCGGGTCGGCTGCAATGTGGCGGTGATCGACCTTGAACTGTCGCGTGCCGAGCGCGTGGCCGCCGAGGTGGCGAAGCACGGTCCGCGTGGATCGGCCTACTCGGTCGACGTGATGAACGACAAGGCACTGCAGGACACCCTTGTGAAGATCGACAAGGACATGGGCGGGGCGGACGGCATGGCTTGCATCATCGGCATGGCCGGATGGGCGCCGTTGCTGGAGATGACGCCTGATTTGTGGGATCTCGATCATCGTCGCAACCTGCGCTACTTCTTCCTGGCGGCCCAGTCGGTGGCGGGCGCCATGATCCGTCGCGGCAAGCCCGGTTCCATTGTCGGCGTAACCTCGATCGATGGCATACGCAGTGCGCCCTATCACGCCTCGTACGGTGCAGCCAAGGCGGGACTGATCAATCTGGTGCGCAGCATGTCCGCGGAGTGGTCGGGCGCCGGCGTGCGGGCCAACACGATCGCGCCGGGAAACATCATTACGCCGCGCATTCCCGAGGCCAGCCCGGAAGAGGAATTCGCCAGGATGAAAATGGTGCCGATGCAGCGTCGCGGCACGACGGATGACATCGCCAAGGCCATCCTGTTCCTGCTGTCGGATCTGGCCATTTATGTGACGGGGCAGACGCTGGCGGTGGATGGCGGGTACACGACCGTCGGGCCGACCGATTACGGCGCCCGGTTCAAGAAGATCGGCGGCGGAACGATCGGACTGTCCGGCCAATCCTGAGCCAAGGAGAGCTGCCGCGACTCGGCCATGTCGATCCTTTGAGTGCCGGACGGCATGGCTGCGTTGCAAGCAGCCGTGTCGATTGATTTGCTATTGAGCGATCGGCACCCCGGTATAACTGCGAACCATACCGGGCATGGCGATGACCACCAGATTGTGTGCGGGCCGCTTGATTGTTGTCGCGGCTGGCTCGGGCCGATTGCCGTATCCGTGCACCATGCACGGTTCGCCGACGTCCGGCCGGGCATCGTGCCGGATCGCCTCGATCGCCTCGCGGGTATGGATGTCGTGAGGAATGTGCAGGACGACGAGGAAGCGATGATCGATCTGCAGCGGACACCACCAGGTGTCAAAGCGAAGTACTCCGCGGCCTGGATAGTTGATTTCTGAAAATGATTGTTCACCCGTCAGGCTGGCATTCGGCAGGTGTGATTCACCGGCATCCCACATTGAACGAAATTGGGCGTCCTGCAGCAGTTCCGTGACGGTTTCCTGCGGGATATGCCCTTCGATCATGGCCGCGCGGAAGCGCGTCACGGCGCGTTGCTTGATGTCGGCATAATTTCCGTAACGCTTTTCCACCATCGCGCAGGTTGTGCACGGCCCGATCTGGTTGTGTGCCAGATGCCTGCCCTGCATGCAGTTCCTGAAGCGCCCCGGCGTCATGCCCATCAGGCGCAACCACAGCGCGTTGGTGTACCAGACGCGCATGTCGATCGAATAGAGCGTGAACGGAGTCAGGTAGTTGCGCGATTGCTTGGCCAGCCAGTTGATGGCCTGATTGGCGGCACGCTGGTCGGGTGGATCGAAAATTGGCGACAATCCCGCGAGTCGCAGCAGGTACTCGATTTCGGGACGAGTCAGTTCCAGTGCCTTGGCCAGTCGCAGCAGCGTGGCGCGGTTCGGCAGGATGGTGCCGCGCTCGATGCGCGACAGGTGCGCCTTGTCATCATTGGTTGCGACCGCAAGATCGTCGAGTGTCCAAGGCTTGCCGTTGTGGATCTGGCGCTGCCGCTGTCGATAGGTACGGATCACGGTACCCAGCAATGTCCCGTTCATGCCCCCTGCCTCCTTTGGTACGGCCGGAGATTGGAATGTCGGCCGTCGCTACCTGCTGCCCGTTGTTGTGCGCGGGTTCTGGTTGTTGGCGATACAAGATGTGCATCCGGACGAGGGAACTCTGTCCAAACGGAAATATAAGGGATATTCGTTTGCATCCGGAATATTTCCGAACCGTGAGGAGTCTTTGAATGACTTCTGCGCGCAGCAGTCAAGCGCGTCGGTTACCGTGCCTCGACCGGTGTTGCGTTGCACCAAAGGAATGCGGCGCAGAGGGTGAACGCATTGCGCCGGGACATGCAAGAGAGAAGGCGAGGCGGAAAGTCGGGCTCTCCGCCTGTTCGATTCAGCGCAGCTTGACGCCCTTGGCGAGGAGGGCGGCGATCTGTTCGTTGGTGGCGACCAGATTTCTACGAATGGTCTCCACGTTGGACGGAATGGTTCGCCAGCCCATGGCATTGATACGGCTGAGCGCATCCTGGGCCGCCGCCATTTCATTGACGTCTGCGTTCAGCTTGTTGATGATGTCAGCGGGTACGCTGGGCGGCGCGAACATGCCCAGCCAGATCTGCATGCGGAAGTCCGTTGCGCCAATTCCGCTTTCAGCGACGGTCGGTACATCCGGGGCGCCCGGATGGCGTTGTCCTTCGGAGTAGGAGAGGAGCCTGACTCGGCCTTCCTTGACGCCGGCCAGCCCCTGATTCAGGTCCGGCGTATACATGTGGACTTCACCAGCCATCAAGGCAGTCATGGCGGCCGCACCACCCTTGTAGTTCACGTTTACCCAGTTCAGGCCCATCTTGTCGCGCAGGCCTTCGAATTCGGATACCGGCGCTCCTGCGGTGCCGACGTTCAGCTTTCCGGGGTTGGCACGGACCCAGGCGATGAATTCAGCCATATTCTTGACGGGCAAGCTGCTGTGTACGCCGATGAACAGGCCGGAGCCGGCGATGATGCCGAACGGCAGAATGTCCTTGGTCGTGTCCAGCGGTGAATCCTTGTTCAGCAGGCTTTCAAAACCGAGGGTGTTCGTCGATGCCATCAGCGTGTAACCGTCTGGCGCCGACTTGGCGACCAAATCAGCTCCCACCAGTTGGCCTGCGCCTGGCCGATTGTCGACAATGATGGGTTGTTTGTATTTCCTTTCCAGATGGGATGCGTAGAGTCGCCCGAAAATATCGGTCGGCCCGCCCGGCCCGAACCCGACGACGATGCGGATGCTTTTGTTGGGAAAGTTGGCGGCGCCCTGCGCGAGCGCCAGTGTCGGCAGCGAACCCAGCAACAGGGCCACCAGGAAGTGTGAAAGTCTGTTCATCTTGTCCTCCTTAGAATGCATGCTTGGGCAGACGGGTATGCCGAAAAACTTGTAAAGGAGCATCGTTATTGTTGTCGGCGAAAAAGTGTCCCACATGAATATCATCAGGCAGTTGTAGCCGGCTACAAAAAAAGACATTTCAGGAACAATTGCAATGCAGCAATCCGGAAATTCCTGCCGGGCCTTCCATGGAAGGGGGCGATCAAGTTCCCGAGCCGCCTACCCCATGGGCAGTTCGGTGATACTGCCGTAACCACCTTGGTGAAAGATTAGCGGCGCCTTGTCGTGCAGGTGATCCAGATCACGTACCCGGCCGATGACGATGTAGTGGTCGCCAGCTTCGTGTATCGCGTGAATGTCACAGTCGATCCAGGCAATGATGCCGGCCAGTCGTGGCGCACCGGAAGGTGCCGGCGTCCAGGTGATTCCGGAAAACTTGTCATCGCCCTTGGCGGCGAAGGCGCGGCAGACCGGTTCCTGATCGGAAGCCAGCACGTTGACACAGAAGGAGCCTGCCGAGCGCATTTTGCGGAACGTCGAGGAGTTGCGGTCTGGCAGGAAGGCCACCAGCAGCGGATTCAGTGAAACCGAAGTGAACGAGCCAACGGCCAAGCCGGCAGGACGGCCGTCATCGCCGATGGCTGTGACCACCGTCACGCCGGTCGGATAGCGGCCGAGAACGTCTCGAAAGCGTTTCGAGTCGATCCCGGAACCTGTTTCGTCATCGGCCTGTGCGGCGTCTGCTGTGGTGAGGGGTCTTGCATTCACTGGTTTCTTGCCTTTGATTTGCACCGATGACCAACGCGGTCGATACGTGATGCCGCGAAGTGTGGCCCATGACAGGGGCGCCGACGATTGTAGGCAGCTACAACCGTATGTCCGGCTGTCGAAGGTAGATTGCCGGGGAACTGGTGGAGACCTCTCCCTCTCCAAGCTTGATCAATGCAGTGCTCAACACGAGGAAATCGGCTCATATCCTGGAATGGCAAGGTGGTCGTCGTCACTGGCGCAGGCTCCGGCATCGGCGCAGCTACTGCGGAACTGTTCGCGGAGGCGGGTGCCAATGTCGTCGTTGTCGACATGAATGCCGCGGCGGGCGGCGATTGCGTGCGGCGCATCGAGAAAGGCGGCGCACGGGCCCTGTTCGTGCCGGCAGACATCAGCAACGAGCACGATGTCCGGCTGCTTGCCGAGCGTGTCGTGGCCGAATTCGGCAGAGTGGATGTGCTGGTCAACAACGCCGGTATCATGCGGCGCCATGAGCGGCTCGAAGAATGGCCGCTGGACGAATTCCGCCGGGTCATCGACATCAATCT
>Ga0114970_10002286_pt1 | contig 14351 bp, 13 predicted proteins | sample M_140205_XF_Meta_FD_87030 | JGI IMG/M metagenome (GOLD analysis project Ga0114970, IMG submission 87030) | Freshwater microbial communities from Lake Montjoie, Canada to study carbon cycling - M_140205_XF_MetaG | ecosystem: Environmental > Aquatic > Freshwater > Lake | place: Lake Montjoie... | reverse complement strand
TTATTTATATAATATGCATGATTGTAGAGAATATATAAAACAAAATTTTAGTATTGAAGTATTAAATGCATATGATAAACTAGAACCATTAAACTATCATACAGAATTATGGAAATATTGTATATTATATAATAATGGCGGAGTATATATAGATATAAATTATACTATAAATGTATTATTAACTGATTATATACAAACACATCCAATTGCATTTGAAAATTCAAATGAAAATTTATTTATTATTACTCCACCAAAATTAAAAATATTTAAATTAGCAATTGATAACATTGTAAATAATATAGATGATATAAATACAATGTATGATCTAGATAAATTGTCATTAATTAATATTATAAATAATGAAAACATGAGTGATATAATTACAATGTATATAGATATGAGAAAAAGAATAAAAGATATAGAAACAAATACAATTTTATGTTCATTATAAATAAAATAATAATTAAATATATTAATGATTTTAAATATTTAATTATATTAATATTTATGTTCTTTTTATTTTTTACAAATTCAGAATTATTTACATCAAATAATAAAAAAAATAATAAGGTAAAATTACAAAAATAATTTAATTATTATGTTATGAATTATATAAATTATTTATGTATTATTATAATAAATTCTGTTATTATATATCTTTTTCTATTACAATATTTTGATTATCCTGAATCATTTAAACTTAATCCTATTTACTTACCAACAACTGAATATAATATAAAATCAAGATGTCCAAAAATAGTACATCAAATTGTTCCTGATATTAATAATGTACCATCTGGTTTATATCATACAATATTACATAATATACGATTAAATCCTGAATTTGAATATAGAATATATGATTATAATTCAATAATTGAATTATTAAAAAAAGACTTTGGTGAGTTAATTTTAAATGCATATAATGCAAGTGATTTATATCAAATTAAAACAGATTACATTAAATTAGCATTTATAGAAAAATATGGTGGATTTTTTATTGATATTAAAAATATATTATGTTGTAAATTATCTGAATTATTAAAAATTAATAGTGTATATTATATTCATAATTTATCAAATAATACAATGGATTTAAGTTTACTTGCATCACATCCAAATAATCCGGCAATTAAAAATGCATTAAATCAAGCAACAAATAATTTAATAAATCATGAATATACAAAAGATCATTTAAGTATTACAAGTGGTGGAATATTAAATGATGAATTATTTTATTTAGGATATTTAACAGAATTTGCATTATTAACAATGGATGAAAATAAAAATATTTCATTTCGAAAAAAAGCAAATAAAAAATTAGTATTAAAATTATATAAATCATTTGATAAAGAAAATATAACACATTATATATTACCTGATATTAAATTAGATTGGAAGGAAAGATTAATTTATCCAAATAAAAATTGAATATATAATAAATAATATATAATACTATAATTGTATAATATTATTATGGCTACAAATGCTAAACGAATTATGAAAGATATTGAAAGTGTAACTTTTGATATGGATCATTGGAATAATACACAATATTATTATTATAATGCAGATGAAAAAAACATGAACAAAGGTATTATAATGATTATGGGTGTTGAAAACTCACCATATTTTGGTGGATTTTATTTTTTTGAAAATACATTTCCTCATGATTATCCATTTTCTCCACCAGTTTGGAAATTTTTATCAAATGATGACAAAACAAGATTCAATCCAAATCTTTATCGATCAGTACATGGTGGTAAAGTATGTTTATCTATATTAAATACATGGGGAGAATCTACATGGTCACAAATACGAAGATTATCATCTGTAATTGAGGAAGTTCGCGCGCATCTTTTTCACGACAAACCACTTATCAATGAACCAGGTTATTCAGATAAAGATCCAATGAATGAGATGTATTATAGAATAATTCAATATGAAAATTTAAATTTTAATGTATATAGTAATGTTGTAAATACACCGGATTATGCAAAACCATTTCTAAATATTATGAAAGAGAATGTTATAAAAAATAAAAACTTTTTTGAAAAATATATAAATGATACAATACATATGAATAATAAAACAGATTCAATTCGATATGATTCACAATCTGTAACATATAATTATAATAAATTACAATCAAAATATGAAGAAATACTTACAATATGTAAAACATAATTATAATATATAAATATATTATATGCCAGAAACATTTAGGTTTGAAGAAAATACTTTAACAGGTGGTAAATATACAAGTTCTGATGATGATGATTATATGTCAGAATTAAGTGGCGGCTTTGGTGGTCCTATGGATGATTTGTTTATGTTAGGATCCTGTGTATTTTATTGTACTTCAATGATTATTTGCTGTATAATGATTATTATAATTAATAGAAAATCATATTGTAAATAAATAATATAAAATTATTTTATAATTTAAAATAATTTTATATTAGTTTATATTATATATAAACTATGCCAACACCTCCTCTGATGATTGGTGCATTTGTTGTATTTGTTCTATATACTGCCGTTATGGGTGCATTGTTAGGTGTCATAACTGATCGTACAAGCTGTTAAATATTATTTTTCTGTTTTCATAACAAATAAAAAAATAATTAAAAATATTGCAACACCACCAAATGTAATATACATAAAATTCCATAAACTAATATGTATCTTTGTTTGCCCAAAATTTACTAACTTTTTTAAATATGGTACTTTATCCTGTATATCATCTTTTTCTATTATTATTCCATCATCATCTAAACATTTAAAATATAAATCATTAGGATATGGATCAATATCAATACATGGAAATACTGTTTTTAAATTAATTTTTGATATTCCATATTTACTCAATGTAAATCCCTGTCTTGTTAATTCTTTTTCTATTTTTGTATAATTATTATCTAATATACCATTTTCATATGCAAATGTCGTATATAAATAAATTAATTGTGCTATAAATTTAGGTGTATATGATTTGTCAAAATATATATAACTATTATCCGCATCAGTATATATATAATTTTTAAGATTAATATCTTTATTACTTACTCTATAGAATTCAGTTGCTGTAATTACTTTTGAACTCATTGTAACTGGATTAATAACAGTAATTTGCCAATATCCATTATCTAATTTATTTGCTTCTATTACTTTATTTGCCATATAATATTTTAGAAATTAATAAATTATTTTAATAAATAATTTATTAGAATCGACTACTATGTGATCTGTGTTTATGTGGTTCTTCAAACATTGAATATATAAGTATAATTGATACGAATATTAATAATACATTCATAATACCAAATGCACGCATATAATAAATATTATATTCATTTATATCTATATTATTACATATACATACAGACTCTTTCGTCTTTGCATTACTATTTTCACTATTCATTTTATTTAATAAACTTTTTGCAAGACAATCATATTTTGTATATGCTGTTGTTTTTATCATTTGTGGATTTCGAATATGTATATATTCTTCAAATGCAAGTGTTATACAAAAATTAGATGGTACTGCCAAATTATATAATTGACTTTTTTTAGCAGGATCATTCGCTATCTCATATAATTGACTGTTTGTTAAATTATTTAATTTTGCATAATTACTATATTTATATAAATTTTTTACATTTTCTTCATGATTATCATTTGGTAAAAATATATATTTATTATCAGGTGATATATAAAAATATCCAATCATACCTTCATTCGTTAAATCTGTTTCATTATATATTCTATAATACCCATCGGCTAATGAATTATCACTAAATGCTAAATCATATAATCCTGTTTCTGTATTATACTCATATGATATAAGATACATACTATTTGTTATCTTCATATTATCTGCTTCTTCCATAAAATTATATTTTAAAAAATTAAATTATTTTATTCAAATATATTTGTTCTATAGTATTTTTCATAATAAATCGTAATACTTGAACATTCTTTTTTTGTCCTAATCGAACTGCACGTCCAATAGCTTGTTTTTCTATTTTATTTTTTTCTGTAAGATTCACAATTAAATGCGTATCTAATAATATTATATGACTAGCATCAGTCAAATTTGTTCCAGAATTTGCTCTATCTGCTGATAATAATATTACTTTTTCTTCACCTTTTTTAAACTTTTTTAATTGTTTACTTACAACATATGCATTCCCTTTTAAATTTACATACTTTATTTTATTTTCATTAAATACTTCTGCAATTAATTCTAATGTTTGTTTTTCATTTGCAAATATAATTATTTTTCCATCACATTCATTGACATATTTAATGATTGCATTAATTTTTGTACCACCTTTGTGAATATTAATATCTTCTTGTTCTTTTGTTTCCAACTTTTTTTTAACATCATCTCCTGATATTAAATTTAAATTTTTATCAACTATACTATTTATATCATTTCTATTAAGAGCCGTTCTACACATTGGACATTTAATATTTTGTACATTTTTAAACATTTCATTCACACAATTACCACAATACATATGATTACACACTGTTAACATAACTGATTCAAAATTATTATAACAAATCATACATGGTTCTTCTAATTTTTCTCCTATCATATTATCAAAATTATCTATCATATTCTCTTTTGTTTCAATTAATTTTAATTCATCATGTAAAATTTTAATATGTTTTTCATTTTGATCTAATTTTCTTGAAATCCGATCAATAGTATCTGTTATTATATGTAAATCTTGAGTTTGTAATACATCTGCATTATATTCACCAGTTATAATACTATAATTTATTTTAATATGTTCTGGTATTGATTTTCTATCACTGTAAAACCAATTTATTAACTCTTTAATATAATTTATTGTCTTTGTTTGATTCTCTATTTTAATTAAATGATCTTGTTTTGTCTTATTATGTTGCAATAACATATTATTTTTTAGTTCACTAACTGTAGTAAATCCACTAAATGATGAATCTTGACTCGATATTTTATAATTTGTACATAATGCAATCATTCTTTTTGTATCACCCGTTGCATTATTATATAATAATTTTTCTATATTTGACATTTCTAATTCTATTATTTTTTCTTCATAATCCGGTATATATACTTCTGTTTTTACTTTAGTTTGTTCACTATATCTATAATAATTATTTACAAATTTCCATAAATCTTTTACATCTGTCGATATTCTATATCTACTTAACATTACTATTGCATTATTCTCCCAATATATATTGTTAGTTAAAAATGATATAATATTTTCACAATTTAAACTTAAACTAGGTGTAGCCGATATACCCCATTTATACATACCTTTAATTTTATATATCATTTGTTTATTTCGTAATGAATTTGCATTTACTGTAAATATTTCATGTACTTCATCTACAATAACTCGTTTCCATAATATATCACATAAATCAAATGTATGTGCTAATCGTTTTTCATTCTGTAAAAATGTAATTGTAATAATTATTAAGGTATATTTCTCAATATCTTCGATTTTTAATTTATTATAATCTCGAACAGTATTAATAACATATATTTTTGCAGATGGTAAATATGATACAATTTCACTACTCCATTGTTCTAATAATCGAACAGGTACAATTAATAAATTACAATTTGTTTTTAATTTATAATCAAACTGTAACATAGCATATTCATTATTAAGTACTTCTAAAATATGTGTTTTATTTATTAATATTTCTTCATCTTTCGGATCTTCTAATTGCGTCATATTATTTATCTTTTGAATGTAATTTAATAACATATTTGATCTATCTATACATAATTGATTCATTTTTGTATTATCATCTGTGATATGAACTGTCAATGTTAATGTTTTACCTAATCCTGTATTATCACATAATAATCCTCCCTGTGCATGAAAAAAATATTTTAATGATTTCATATTTTCTGGCTGTACAATCGTTTTACCATACAAATATAATATATTATTATTCAATATAAAATAACTATCCATTCTGATTTTATCATCATAACCATATATTAAATTAATACTTTCTTGAGTATTTGAAGTTTGTTCTAATTTTTTACACCAATTGATATTCTCTAATTGATAATTATATGGTTTTACTATATAATCATTTGTTAATTTATAAATTCCATGATTTGTATTTTTAATATTTTCTATTTTTAATTCTAATAATGATTTATTATTCATAAAAATATATATTAATATATCTCGAATTTCTGTAAAATTATGATTTAATGTTACATCCATTATACCATCATATATTTCATCAAATACATTCTTATTAATATATAAATTCATTGATATTACATATCTATTTAGTATATATTGTGATTTTGTGATTGTTACATATTTCATAATATATTTAGTATCTTTCGATAAATAATCTAATCGAAATGAAGTATACATTGTATATATACCCTGATGTACTAAAGATACTTTTACTTTTATCAACGTTTCTGTATCAGTTGAATCTACTAATTCATATAAATTTAAAAAATTTGCTGTATCTATTTTAAATGTAAATGGATTTTTATTTTTTACTAATTTATCATTTAGTGATGTATTTGTATTATCTAATGCAAATGATAATTCATATATTCCTAATGAAATAATATCATTATCTATATTCATGTTTATTATATTCGCGTCATTATTTACCTGACTTATTGTATTAGGCTTGTTTAGCAAAAACATTTTCTTATATAATTATATACTTATATATATGTATAAATTGTTCTTTATATTAATTGTATTCGTTATTTTAGATATCATATATTTGAATATTTCAAAAGATTACTATGAAAAAGAAATGAATATTAAATATTCGAATGTTCAAGTAATTCCTGCAATTGTTGCATGGGGTTGTATTACTCTTTCTTATTATTATATAGTTCAAGAACCATTTGAAAATAAATATTTAAGAGGATTAGTATTAGCAGTTGGTATGTATGGAGTATATAATTCAACAAATCTTGCAATTTTACCAAAATATTCTCAAGAATTAGCAATACGTGATACATTATGGGGAGCTACATTAATTACTGTAGTAACAATAATTATTAAATCACAATATGAAAATAATTAATTTCTTAATATATGGAGAAAAAAATATTATTTAGTATTATTATTATTATATTAATATTAGTTATATTTAATAATGTTGAATATTATACAGATAAATATAATCCAATTCAATATAATGAACCCGCTATAAAAGATATGGGTATTATATTAGTATATTATAATTCAGCAAAATCTGTACGTATTTATCAAAATATATTAACAATTATTCATTCTTTACGTATGGCAAATATCCCATATTTTATAGCAGAAATGGCATTTAATAAGGATCCGTTTATATTTAATAAAGAAGATAATATATTTCAATATAGATCATCAAGTTATATGTTTTATAAAGAAAATTTAATTAAAACAATCGTACCATTATTACCTGATAATATTACAAAAATATGTTCAATGGATGCTGATATTATGTTTGATAATCCTAAATGGTATGAGTTAATTTCAAATTGTCTTAATATATATAATATATGCCATCCATTTACAACGATATATCGTCTTTCTATTAACTATAGACCAATCTTAGTAAAAAAATCATGTATATATGCAAATTCAAACAAATATACAAAATGTAGTCCAGGATTTATATGGGCATTTAAAAGAGATTGGTTTATTAAAAATGGATTTTTTGAATATGCTATTATTGGTGGAGGAGATACTTTATTTCATAGTTATTTATTATATAATAAAAAACATAAAAATTCATATACTAATCAAATATTTATAGATAAATATGAAGAATATGTAAATAACGTAAGCCATATTTCTAATATTGGTTCTGTTGATTTAAATATATATCATTTATATCATGGAAAAAATACAAATAGACAATATGTTGATCGACATATTTTATTAGATAATAAAATAGCAGAATTACAAATTAGTAAATTTTCTGATTTACTTGATCATCGTGATGATAATATATTAGAATGGAATCCTAAATATAGAGATGAAATGAATAAACTTATGGAAACTTATTTTTTAAATAGAGATGATGATTCTACATAATAAATATAAATCATGAAAATAAATTATTTATAATTATTATGATTAAAAATAATAATTATAAATTATATAATATTAAAAAAAAAATATATACATTAAATGATAGTAGATATTCTTTAGTAAAATATACTGAACCACAGATAAAAGATATGGCTATAATATTAATATATTTTAATCCAAATAAATCAAATCGTATTATTCAAAATATACTTTTTGTCAAAAACTCATTAGAGTCTAGTAATATTCCATTTTATATTGCTGAATTATCTTTCGATAATGAACCATTTTTATTTAAAAAAGATTTTAATATATACCAATATCAATCATCAAGTTATATGTTTTATAAAGAAAATTTAATTTATACAGTATTACAATTTATACCAGATACTTTTACAAAAATATGTACATTAGACGGAGATATTATGTTTGATAATCCATTGTGGTATGAAACTGTATCAAATGTATTAAATACATACAATGTATGTCAACCATTTAATTTAGCTTATCGTTTAAAAATAGATTTTACTATTGAAAATTCTAGTTATTCGTGTCTTGATAAAATAAATAATTCACCGGGTTTTGCATGGGCATTTAAAAAAGATTGGTTCATTAAAAATGGATTTTTTGAATATGCTGTTATTGGTGGTGGAGATGGATTATTTTATAATTATTTATCAACACATTCAAATATATGTTATAGTTATACTTCAAAGATATTTCAAAATGAATATAATAAAAATATTCAAAATAAAGAAAAATTACCACCTGCTTGTTCAGTTAATTTAACAATATATCATTTATTTCATGGTAAAATTATCAATAGACAATATGAACAAAGACATTATTTATTTAATTCAAAAATAAATCAATTGAATATTAATAATATATCTGAATTATTTATTCGTCGTGATGATAATATATTAGAATGGAATCCTAAATATAAAAATGAAATGAATGCATTTATAAAAACATATTTTATGAATAGACAAGATGATTCAGTATAAAAATTGAAATAAATAATTTATAATATACGCTATATAAATTATAAATTATTCACTATGCCAAAATATAAACTAAACTCAGTTATTGATACCGCAATATTATATGAAATTCGTGAAGAGGATAAAAATAAACCATGCATTTACTTACTTGCTATTTATTATAATAATCAATGGATATTGAAATACGGCTGGTGTTTTCATTTTCAAAAACATATTAAATTATTAAACAAACAATTAGACTTGAATTGTGAAGAACTTTTTACAAAAAAATATTATATTCCTAAAATTATTCCTCTTATTATTTTGTGGACAAATTCAATCGATACTATTATCGATTTTGAATATAAATTTCCAACAATAATGAGAAATAATAATTTACAATTATTTGTTAAAAAATCAAATAGTACTAATTATATTAAAAATAGTCTTAAATTTGATTATAATGTATATGACAAATTTTTACAATACGCAACCGATCATGACATTGATAATACATGGGAATCTGATATCTATGTATTAGATGATTCAAATCAATTAAAATATAATGATTTTGTTATTAATAATATAGATTAATTATTTTATTTATTATATATAAAATAATTCATTCTTCAAACCAACATTGATCCATATTAATACTAGCTTTTTCTTTTTTAATAATCTTATCTTTTAATTTAATACCAGTACTTGGTTTCTTTGTTCGATACTCATATAATTCATCCCATCGATTATTATCAGTTAAATAATAATTCTTACTAGCATCTTTTAATATTGTTAATCCATATTGAGTTTCTATAATTTTACTCAAAAATTTTAATTTATCTTTTAATTCCATTTCATTAAATTTTTTCTTTGGAAATCCCAAATTAAATTTATGAACAAAATATTCTATATTGGTTTCAATATCTTTAATAAAATCACTATCTATTATATCTTCAATAATATTACTAGATATTCTAATATCCAAATCAATCAAACTAAAACCTAATGTTGTTAATATCTTATTTGCCCACATATGTTTTGGATATGAATTCTTAATTGTTAAATCAGCATATGCATTCCCAATATACGAATTATTTACTCGATCTTGTCGTATATTTTCTAATTTTGAATCTATTCCTTCTTTTTCATCAGGTAAGATAACACTTAAATTATGATACTGTTTCATTACATTGACATCTTTATATGTTACTAATATTTCTTTATTTATATCATCTAATACATAACACTTTTTAAAATTTCTTTTTTGTAATTTATATATTTCATCTTGTGTTATATCTTCTTTTCGTTTATTCATAATTTCTTTGTATTCTTCATCTGTAATCTCAGGTGAATTAAAAATACCTTCTATTTCTTTATTTGTTTCTTCTTCTTTTCGTAATTCTCGAATTTCTTTAATTTCATTCTTAATCATTTCTCCATCTTCCCATTCATGCTTTTTTAATTGATATCCCTTCAATTTAAAATATCCAAATAATTGATTTCCAAAATTTAATCTATCTGATATTAATTCATGTGCATTTTTTAAATATACTTTATATATTGGTTCATTTTTGTATGGATATGTAAATTTCTTTTCTTCAATAAATTCTGTCTCTTGATTAATTATATTAGTTTCTTCTTCATCTAATATAACTATATTACCACCACTACCTTGAAATAAATTCCGAATTGTATTATCTAATTCATTATCTTTTGTAATAACAGATATCTTATCTTTTTTTGTATTTGCTTTGTATTTCTTAGTAATTAAATTATTATGCAAATTAAAATGTGTTAAATAATAATCATAACAAACAATGGTTTCTATTTTATTTAATTCTAATTCATGTCTATCTTTTTCATATTCTACAAATCGATCTAATGTTATGTATATTACTTTCTCTTTTGGTTTACGTACTCTATGTAACATCTGACAAAATTCTTGTGATCCCAATGAATTTTCACATCCATATGCAAATATATTATCAAAATATTCATCATCAAATGATATTCCCATACAAACTGATGGTGTATAAATAACTATATCATAATTACTCCATCTATCATTCACATTAATTACTTGATCTAACTTTTCATTATCAGCTGTTTCTCTATGAATTAATAATACTTTTAATTCTGGATAATGATTGTGTATTAATAATTTTAAATCTTTTGCTTGATTATTTGAAGCAGTTGGTATCACAATTTTCTTTTTCTTATCCAATGTATCCATTAATAATTTTAACCATGTTGAATATGTCATATATTCAATTGTATAATCACTATATGCTTGAAATTTATTTACTATTAATTTAATATCTTTTGAATCTAATTCCATAATATTTTGAAAATAATCAAAACTTCTGTTCGATAAATCTGCATCCATTATAATTACTTTTTCTGCTTCTGCAATACGTGTCTCAAAATTACTTACCACTAATGATGACTTAATATTTTTTGTAAAATGCGAAGATGTTAAATATCGCATCAGACTCTCTGCTTCATCGACAATAATGTACTTAAATTTGTCATTGGTTAATCGTAGAATAGAATCTATTTGACAAATCATTTTGTCATGATTTATCTGGGATTCTTTCATTTCTGAATATAATTTAAATCCAAATTTTTGAATATCACCCAATAATTTAATACCAAATGTTCTACGACTACTAATAAACAATACACTATCATTTTTTTCTAATATTTTATTATCAAATAAATATTTAAATAATGCAGTTGTTTTACCGGTACCTTTTTCACTTTGAATACCAATTAATTTATTTGTCCATGCGTTATGAATCTCATCTATTGAAAAATATCGTTGATTTATAACTTTATGTTCATGACTTAATTCTAATTTTCTTTCTGGATATTCATCTATCATATTATCTAATGTTTTTGTCGTTGCAAATGATATTTTTTCTTCCTTACACCATAAAAACAATGTACCTACCGTTATTTTGTTCTTACGATTGTCTTTGAATGTTTTCCAATGTTTTAATAATTCAGGTTTTCCTGGATACTTTGTTACTGATTTTTGACTAAATTTATTAAAAACCTCAAATAATTGTTCTTGATCACCTGGTGAATTACGCAAAATCATACCTATTTTTGACCAATACATATATTCATCATAATATTTATTAGGTAATTGCATTATAATCTTTTCTAAATGTGGAATATCAACTGGTTTTAAATTTGAATCTACATTGTTTTCAAAGTTTGTATCAATATATGTATCATTTTTATACACAATATCATAAGTTTCGGTATTTACAATTAATGTATTAACCCAAAATTCTTTTAATGAATCATAGTTATCTTCGTTATCTGTTTTTTTCTTACCGATTTCTAAAACTTTTGGTACTAAGACTTGATTTTTATTTATTTTTGTAGAAAAACATGTTCGGAAACATGTTTTTCGATAAATACTTTTATCACAACCTTCCAAATTAATTCCTTCTAAACTCTCAAAAAACTTACACGCTGCAATATAATTTTCCATTACCAATCCTCTAAAGATAATATGAAAAGAATATTTTTGAACTTGATTCTTATCCTGATTTTGATTCTCTAGTACTACAATATTTTCAATATTTATTTGATAATCAATACAATTTACTGCCATAATAATTCCTGTAATAATTTGCTGTACATGTATTACTAAATCATTATAGCATATTTGATCAGATGGATAATCAATATCTAACGCAAAATGAATTGGTTTATCTTCCCATGATTCATATATACTATTCTTTCCTGATTTTAATAAATTCCATATTTCATCAAAACTACCAACCATAAATTGTTTCGTACCTTTTTTACCATTTTCTCTATCTAATTGAAATAAATATTGTTTAAATGTATCATCATTTTTCTTCCAATGATCGATTGCATCTAATTTTTTATTGAAATATGCTAGTTTAGCACTCATTTGTGTAAGTTATTCACTTTATTATTTTTAACGTTAATCTTTTAAATATATGATTTTTACATAATTTTATATCAATTTTTATAAATAATATAAAATTGTTATTGATTATAATATAAAAATTGAAAAAATAAATATTTAAAATACTTCTTAATAATAATTAATTATATCCAATATGAGTAGTATGTCTAGTCTCAATGATATCGATGAAAATATGCGTGGAATTATTACATCTATTGAAAAATTTGTTGGTAAAAATAATGTTAGTCTTAATCCATCGGCATTATCATGGTCACCACCATTACAAAATCCTGAAGATGAATATATACCTGAACCAATGACCAATGTAACAAACTTGCAAACAGTTCTACCATCAGGTGCAACTATTCAAAAAAGGAAAAACAAAAAATAAAATTATAAATTGATCTATTTTGATTTTTATAGTGTAAAATATTTTAATTTTTATTTATATAAATTTGAAAATATTAATTAAAGATATGATTACTTTATATATATTAGAATTAAATGCAAGAACATAACAATTTACCCTGGGTCGAAAAATATCGACCTCAAAATATTAATGATGTTTTACACCCACCTATTGTTAATTTTATTAAAGATTTGATGACCAATGATTTTTTTCCTCATATGGTCTTTTATGGTGTTGCAGGTACAGGTAAAACTTCTACTATTTTTGCAATTACAAATGAATACTTTAAAGGTGAAGCCAGTAAATACGTACTTGAATTAAATGCATCAGATGATCGTGGTATTTCAGTAGTACGATCACAAATTAAAGAATTTTGTCAATTACAAATTATTAAAAAACCAGAAATTAACATAAAATATAAATTAGTTATCTTAGATGAAGCTGATGCACTAACTGATGATGCTCAAGGTGCATTAAGAAGAATTATAGAAACATATACATTTAATACTCGGTTTTGTTTGATTTGTAATTATTTATCAAAATTAATAGATGCAATATTATCACGAAGTGTCGTAATTATATTTCCAAAAATAAATGATAAAACAATGAAACTTGCATTAACAAATATTGCAAAAAAAGAAAATGTAAAAATATCCAAAGATCAATTAACAAATATTATATTCTGCAGTGACGGTGATTTACGTAAAGGTATTAATTTGTTACAAAATATACATTTATCTGATAATTATTCATCATTAGGATTACAATTATCTAGTATAAAAGAATTAATAAAATATATACAAACTCATACTTTAATACAATCACATGCTGAAATATTACGTATTCGACAAATAGAAAATTTTTCTATTTCTGATTTTTTAGATAAAATATCAAAATATATTTTAGATAATTATATT
>Ga0114970_10002281_pt1 | contig 14369 bp, 15 predicted proteins | sample M_140205_XF_Meta_FD_87030 | JGI IMG/M metagenome (GOLD analysis project Ga0114970, IMG submission 87030) | Freshwater microbial communities from Lake Montjoie, Canada to study carbon cycling - M_140205_XF_MetaG | ecosystem: Environmental > Aquatic > Freshwater > Lake | place: Lake Montjoie... | reverse complement strand
CGTCGACGGTGGGGGAGTCTGCACCCATGGTGGCGTAGGGGGAAGATCCCTCGGCGGTGGTGCTTCCGGCAATGTTATCGTGGATGATGGCCATGGGATTAGCGGGTGCTTGACAGCTCGGTGGAGGGGGCTAGTCTATCGCCGGCGGCGGGGGCATTTTGCTTGAGCTGGTCAAGCACCTGGTTCATGCGTTCTGCCATGGTTTTCAGGATAGGGAGGGCGGCGGCGGCGGGGTCGGAGGAGGGAGAGGAAGAAGATGCTTTGCTATCTGATTTAGAGCCTTCGGATTTTTTGGGGCGGGCCATTTTTTCCGCCCGGCTGTAGCCTCCGATGCTGCCGTCTCCGGACTGATCAAACATGTGAGGAGTGAGGGCACTGTTGTCAAAGGCGTTGTCGAGGGTCTGGGGTTTGGATTTGGATTTGGCCCCGTGGATGCGGCGGCGTCCGGTTCTAGCAAAGTGGGCTTCATCCTCTGCGTTTTTCCGCTCCTGTCGTGCGATGTCTGTTGCGAGGGCGGGATCTCCCGTATCTTTAGTTAGTTGTTCTTGACGCCTGCGTTGGGTGGTTTCGGCTTCTAGTTTGTCAGCCTGTTTGTTTTTGCCGCGGGCACGGAGGGTGCTGATGGCGAGGTTTTCCTGGGTTTCCTTGGCGGTGGTGTTTTTGGGAGTGGTGGCTTTTTCCAACTCGCGGGCGGCCATGACTCGGGCCTTGATGGCATCGGTGGCGAGAGCCTCACTGGCTCCGGTTTCCTGCATGACTTTTGCGAGGTCGCGGGCGAGGGCTAGCTTTTCCTCGGCGGCGGTGATGGCGGCGTCATCGTTGGTCTGCCGGACTTTGGCGAGGGTGATCTCGAGTTCGGCGATGTCCTGCTCTTTGGTAAAAATGAGGCGGGCGGCGGCGTCGCGGCGGGCGGCTGATTCCTCCTGCATGGCAGTTAGGCGTTTGGCGCGGTCTTCGGGGGATTCGGTGATCTGTGGGCGGTCGGGCAGGGTGGCGGTTTTGGCTGCGTAGGGGTTGAGACGGACTTTTGCCAACATGTCGATGGCGAGGCCTTTTTCTTCGGTGCTGGCGGTGGCGGTCTGGATTTGTTTGAGTCCGGAGAGGAGGCCGTCAAAAACTTGTTTTCCGGTGAGGTCCAGTTTTTCGAGATCGGCGGCGGATTTGACGCCGAATTGGAGGTCGAGGATCTGGCGGAGAATGGGTAGGGTATCGCCAAACTGCATCAGAGTTTTGACGCTGGCCGCGCCTTTTTCGTCGATTTTTTCAAGGGCACCGACGATGGGGGCGATGACTTCGGATCCGGCTCCGGCTTGCTCTGCAGCGTTGGCAATTTCCCGGATCATATCGCGGGCCTGCTCTGCACTGTAGCCGAGAGAGACGAGACGGCCATGGGCTTCGACGAGGGGCTCGAGGGCCATGGCCTGGGATTCACCAACGGCGGCGAGGAAACCGAGGGAGGTTTCGGCAGAGTCTGCACTGCCTTCGATAGCGGTGAGCTTATCCCGCATATCCTGGTAGTCGGCATGGATAGCGAGGGGGGCGCGGACGGAGTTGATGAAGTCGCCGATGGCTCCCTTGATGCCTACATAGGACTTGCCCAGTCTTTCGATGCCGCTGGTGACGCCGCCGAAGGGGGATTTGATTTTTCCCATTTCACCGACGGCGGCGCGGCCTTCCCGGGTGGCGCTGTTGAGGTCGCGGGTGAAGCCTCTTTTATCGAGGGAGAGGGTGGCTCCTATGACTGATTTCCGGGTGGCCATGAGTTAGGAAATTGGGAAATTGGGAAATTGGGAAATGGGGAAATGCGGGAAGGTTAAATGGAAGGGGACTAGCGGTTTTGGTTGTCGCAGTAGAGGCAGATGCCTTGGGTGAGTTCGGCGGGGGGGAAAGGTTTATCGCACTCGTTACAGAGAGAGGGCGGCATCGAGGCGGGACTCGAGGGCGGTGAGGCGGGCGCGATAGAGGGCGGGGGTGGTGGGATGGAGTCCGCGACTGAGGAGGTGGCAGTGGAGGAGCTGGTGGAGATCCCAGAGGGGGGCGTGATGATAGAGATGGCGGGCGCGGAGGGGATCGTTGCCGGCGAGGAGGGCGCAGAGTTGCCAGCCGGGGGAGACGGCTGGAGTGGGGGATTTTTTTTTTCGGGGGAGAAATCGGGGAGGATGGGCTGATTGGCATGCTGGCCGGTCCAGAGGCGGCGGGCGAGGGTCTGGCAGCGGAGGACGCCGGAGGGGGAGTTGAAAAAAGTTAGAACGCGGGCTTTCCAGGCATCGACAAAATCCCGGAAGGCGTCCGGGCGGGAGTGGAGAGGGAGGAGGAGGCCGGCGGGGTCTTCGGGGTCGGGGGTGGGGGCGTTCCAGATGGTGCGGGGGTGGGAAGCCAGGAAGAGGAGGAAGGAGCAGGCGGCGGGGCTGTCAGGGTAGAGGTGGTCTTCCGGAAAAGCGGTGAGGAACATTTCGCGCCGGTCGTAGGTGAGGGCGAGAGGGGTGCCGTTGGGGAGGTAGCAGGCGGGGGGCTCGGCGGCATATTCCGGATCCAGGGTGGAGACGGGGGCGGTGGTGGGGGAAGGGATCAGGGAAATGTTGGAAGTGGGGGGAGAAGTGGGGGGAGGACTAGCGGAGGTGGGTGGGGAGATGGGGGCGGGGAGAGGGGGGAACGAGGGAGTGGGGAGAGACATTGGGGAAATGGGGAAATGGGGAAATGGGGAAATGGGGAAATGGGGGAACGTTGAACGTTGAACGTTGAATGGGTGAGTTAGTGCCAAAAGGAAGGGGGCTTTAGGCTGGAGAAGTCGGTGGTGCGGGTGGCGTCGGGTTTATCGGGGAGGGGGGGAGGCTCGGGGGCTTTGCTTTTGCGGCCGGCGGGGGAGAAGTTGCGTCGTTTGCGGGGCATGGGATGGACTTTACTGACGGGGTTGACGGGGTTGACGGGAGTGGGATTTTAGGCTAGGTGGCGGAGTAGTTTGTCGCGGTAGCGGGAGGGGGCGCCGGGGGCGAGGAAGGCCTCTGACATGAGGGCGGACTGAGGGCCGTGGCTGGACTTGAATTGATGGGTGGGGTTTTTCATAGCCAGTTTTTCAGCCTGCTGGAAGTCTGCCAGGGTGATGGCGGCGGCGAGGGCGTAGCAGGCGGGGTGCTCGCCGGGGGGCAGGCCTTCGATGGTGGCGGTGTGGGCGGGGGTGGCGGCGGTGATGCTGCTGGATAACAGATCCATGGTGAGGCCGGGACGGGTGAGGGATTCTGCGTCGAAACACCAGCGGGGGGAGCCGATGGTGTGATCCAGATGAGGGGCGGGGACGAAGCCGCAGAGGATGGCGAGGGCGGCATAAGGGATGCTGCCGAGGGCGCAATGGGGGCGGGGGGCGGACTCCCAGAGGGGCGCGATCAGATCGTGAGGACGCAGGGCGGTGGCGGCAGGGACGAGCCGGAGGAGACGGCTGGCGGGGGCACTGCGCAGGGCCATGGGGCGGAGATTGGTAGCGGCCCATGATGTGAGGGCCGCTTGGATCTCGAGGTAGTAGAGGACGGCGAGGAGGGGATGCTCCGGCTGGAGGGTGGCCAGCTCGCCGGAATTAAGGGCGGCGAGGAGCTTGGCAGCGGGCTGGATGCGCCCGCGGGCTTGCCAGGTAATGGCTCCGGTGCCGGTGCTATCGTTGCGGCGGGCGCGGGGGACGATGCCGTCGATGGTGCCGCGCAGTTCCGGGATATCGCTACAGGTGGCGAGGGCGGTGGCTTCCCAGAGGCCGGGGAGTTCCAAGGTTTGGGATTGCATAGGTTGATGGTTGAGGGGTTGATGGTTGATGGTTTTTTCTATCAACTATCAACCATCAACCATCAGCTTTACACGTTATGGAGTGGCCGGGGCGGCGGCTTGCTGGCTGGTGTTGCTGACGGGGGCGAACCAGGTGAGGGTAAATTTGGTGCTGTTGAGACCACCTGCGGGGCTGGAGGTGTCTGGCTCGTCATAAATGAAATAGCCCAGGGCAGTGGAAAAACCGTGGGCGATTTCCGGGTAGAAATCGAGCACGTAGTTTTTGTGGATAGGGGTCATGGGATGGAGGGCGGCGAGGGCTCCAGAGAGGAGGGTGATATCCGCATCCACGCTGAGGACTAGCTTGGGGTTTTTGCCGATGTAGACGACGTCCGCGCCCCGGTGATTGCTATAGGCGGTTTTGTCGCGGGTGGGTTTGTAGCCGATGCTGTGGACGAGGAGTCCTTGATTCTCCATGCCGTAACGGACGCCGAAATCGGAGTCGATAGGGGTCTGGGCGAAGGCGATGAGGGTGGTGAGAGCGGAAAAAGCGGTGGCGGCCATGATGGTGGAGAGGAAGGGGGAAGGGGAGGGGCGGTTAAAGGGGGATGGGGGTCAAAGGGGGGAATGGGGGATTTTTGAAGTGTTAACGTTGAACATTGAACGTTGAACGTTGAACATTGAATGGGGAGGGTTGAATGGGGAGGGTTGCTCCGGCCACCGGATGGCTCATTTTCCGGGGATACATCCGGGGCCGGGAGCGTCCCCCACGTAAGCGTGGCGGGAAATTGGTTGGTTATGGGAAGGAGGATTCGAGAGTGGGGATGGGCAGGCCCCCGGGGACGGGACCGGCGGAATCGCCGAAGATGGATAGGACGTCGAAGGTGACTTCGACAAGGCCACCCGCCACGGGATCCTGGGTGGGGTTATCCAGGACAAGCTTGCGGAGGCCGTTGTTGGGGATTTGGAAAGGGAAGCGGGCGGCATTGAAAAATTCGAGATTCCAGGCGGAGAGGGCGGCTCCTGGGTGATAGTCAGCGAGGCCATTGAAGGCGAGGGCGGAGGCGGTGACGGACCAGCGGACCTTGAAGTTATACCAGGCGGCGTAGACGAGGACGCCGTTGATATCGGTGCGCTCGAGGTAGTCGTGCTCCTCGCGCACGGGGCAGGAGTGGACGAGGAGATAGGTCTCTGATTTGAGGGTGGAGAGGAGGGAGCTATCCAAGGGGATGCTGCTGTGCGCGATGATGCCGGCGGTGGCGGAAAAGGTGACGGCGGGCATGGGAGGAGGAGGAAATTGGGAGATTAGGAAATTGGGAAATTAGGAAATGGGGAAATTAGGAAATGGGGAAATGGGGAAATGGGGAAATACTGGAACGTTGAACATTGAACGTTGAACGTTGAACGTTGAAAGGAAAAGAAGTGTTGGAAGTGGGGGGAGGGATGGGGGGAGGGATAGCGGCTAGGGGCGGACGCAACGGCAGCAGGTGAGGACGAAGGTGAGATCGCGGGTGGTGTGCCAGCCTTCCTCCATGAGCATGGGGGGCGGGGTTTGGACGTCGCGGATTTCCCAGACGTGGAAGTCGGGATTGGATAGGTAGTGGCGGGCGAGGTGGACGAGGGTCTGGGAGCCGGGGGAGGCGGGGAGTCCGGTGGTGAGGGCTTGAGTGAGGACCTGGAGGAAGAGATCTGCATCCTGCGGGGTGAGGGGGGAGGACCAGCGGGCGCGGAGGCGGATGGGGACGAGGTGGAGGCGGGGATCGTCTTCGGAGAGGCGGGTGGATTTTTCCGGGGCGTCGATAACGAGGAAATTGCCGGTGGCGGTGTCCGGGAGATCGGAGCGGAGGAGGCGCATGCCATCCATTTCCAGCCAATGACCGGCAGGAGCGGGAGTGAGGGGGGAGTGATAGTAGCCCTGGGCATCCGGGGCGGTCTCTGGCTCCCAGGCGGGCGAGGCGTAGCCGGCATGCAGGGCGGGGAGACCGTATTGGATGAGGTGCTGAATGCTATCAAGGGCGGCCCGGGCGGGGCAGATGAGGAGCGGATGGAGGGTGGGGGAAGGGTAGGTGGACATGGGGAAAAATGGGGAAATGGGAAAATTGAGAAATAGGGAAATTGGGCTGTTAGGTTTTATTTTCCAATTTTTGAATTTTTACATTTCCCCATTTCCCTCAGCGGACTTCGAGGCCGGCGGCGCGGGCGCTGGCTTCGAGTTTTTCCTGCATCCAGCCTGCGATGCGGTTGTCGGTTTGGGTGAGGGCGGCCTCGAAGGCGTTGGGGGCGAGGGCGGCGATGCCATCGCCGCCATGGGAGGAGGCCCAGTTTTCCACGGCGATTTGGGCGAGGTCGTCCGTGAAAGTGGAGGTGATGGAGCCGGGGATGTTGGTGAGGCGGGGCATGCGACCGGCATTGTCAGACAGGCGGAGGAGACGGCGGGCGGGGAGGAGGCCGGCGCGGTGGAGGTTGGCGGAGAAGATGCGGCGGGAGATCCATTTGTTGACGGCGGCGTAAAAGGCGGCGGCTTTGAGATGGCGGGCCTGATAGATATTGAGTGCGGCGACGATGCGGGCGGCGATGGTGCCGCGCAGGGCATTGGCGCGGGCGGCGGCACGCTGGCCGGATTTGGTGGTGGCGGCAGGCCCGCGGGCGGCGGCGGAGGCGAGGGAGGAGGAGGCGGCGACCTGGGTTTTCAGATAGGTTTCGATCTTTTGGCGGTCGCCTTTGGGGATGTTATTGAGAGCGGCTTCGACCCAATAGCGCATGATTTTTTGGAGGGAGTCTTCGAGGGATTTCCCGCGCAGGGCCCGCTGCTGCACCCAGGATTGGAGGGAGGTGAGAGCAGAGACGTCTGTGACGGTGATGGCGGCTTCCATGGGGGAAAATTGGGAAATGGAAAATGTTGGAACGTTGAACATTGAACGTTGAACATTGAACATTGAATGGGGGACGTTGAATGGGGGACGTTGAATGAGGTCAGGTAATTTTTTCGAGGGATAGCTCGAGCTGCTGGCCTAGCTGTTGGTAGTCGAGGATGCGGTAGGGGGTGGCATCGGTGGGGGTGTTGTAGCCGAGGAGGAGGGTGGTCTTGTTGCGGAGGGGGAGGTAGGGGAGTCCGTCGGGGGCAGTGTCCTGGAGGAGGTGGAGGGTGAGGCGGTTTTCGGATTCGGTGAGGAGGCCGAGGACTTCGCGCTCGCGGAGGCGGGCGGGGCCCTGATGGACGTGATTGAGGATCTGGATGGTGTAGCCGGAAGGGGAGGCGGGGTAGGTGTCAGCCGCCGGGGGAAACCAGGCCATGAGGGGGCGGGCGGCGGCGTCCGTGGAAAAGTGGACGGCGGCGCGGGCGGCGACGTGGCGGAGGAGGGCGGGGAAGGACACTGGTGAGGTTGATGGTTGAAGAGTTGATGGTTGATGGTTGAGGGGTTGATGGTTGATGGTTGAGGGGTTGGACTATCAACTATCAACTATAAACCATCAACTTTTCCAAAAAAATGGCCCTGCCCCCATTTCTAGTGAGGACAGGGCCACCCCATTCCAAGGATCCAACAAATCTTTTTTTTACCCGAGCATGATGGCAAGGTGCTCTGGTTTTTCGATGGCGACCCCCCAGGAGATACCGACCTCATAGGTGAGCATGCGCTGGCCGGGCCAGGCGCAGAGTTCGAAGCTGAGGCCGGAGACGGGATCGGTGATGGTCTCGCGCAGGACGGCGAGATCCTGCTGATCCGGGGCGGCGGGGAGGCGGGTGCCGAGGAGGATGGCGTTGTCGGTGAAGGCGAGGTTGGCGGTAAAGTTATTGCCGATAGTCATGGCGGTGGTGGAGGCGGGGATGGCCTGACGCAAGCCGGGGGCGGCGATGACGATGGTGCCAGCGGCGGTAACGCCGGTGGTGACGACGTATTTGTTGGTATCGCCAGCAAAGGTGATGACATCCCCAGCAAGGACGGTGCCGGTGCCGGTGATGATAGGGATGCTGGTGGTGCCAATGGCGAAACCGGCGGCACTGCTGGTGTAGCTGGTGCCGGTGCCCTTGGTGACGGTGGAGATGATGTTATCCTCGCGGATGGCAAAGCCGTTGACATCGATGAGGACGCCCTGATTCCCGGTGCTGGCAGCAAGGGTGTTGTTGGCGGTGAGGGGATTGTTAAGCAGGGTGCGCAGGGCGGCTCCGGCGGTGGTGTTGATGACGAGGGATCGGCCACTGGCAGGAGCGCCATTGTCGTCGAGGATTTTCCTGACCTGGGCGCTTTCTCCCAAGTTAGTGGCGAAGGCGGTGGTGCCTGCGGTGCCATAGGCCCGGCTGGCGGCAACACGGGCAGCCGCCCAGATATCGGTGCTGATTTCCGCGATGGCAGCACGATAGGCCTGGGCGATCTGCTGCTGCATGATGGTGAGCATGCCAGGGCCGCGATTGAGGGATTTTTGCTCCTCACCGGTCCAGCTGAAGGGGAAACAGCGGGACTTGCTGAGGGTGAAAGCCACATTGCCAATGGTCTGGTCTGCCCGGGTGGGGAAGGCCATGGCAGGGGTGATGTCGCGGCCAGCGGTGTTGACCGGGGCGACAGGGGAACGCAGGCTGGCGCCGACGGGCAGCTGGTCTGCGCTGCTATCGCGCATGACAGAGGGGATGAGGCCGCAGAGTTCGCGGCTGACTACGTCGAGTGCGGCGTAGGCGTCTGGGACAAGATTGGTGAAAGTGGACATGTGCTAGATAAGTGAGAGGTGGGGGTGAGGGCGGAGGGACGGAGGAGAGGGCGAGGTGTTAATTTTGAGAATGGGAGATGCGGCCACCGGCTTTGGAAAAAGCCATTTTTTCGACGGAGGAGAGGGTGCGGAAGGCTTCCAGGGTGATGGGGGCGGGGGTGGATCCGGTGAATGGGCCGTGGGGGATGGGTGGGGTGCCGCTGGCGGGGATGCCGCTAGCGGCGGCAAGGGCGATGGCTTCGGCTTTGATTTTCTCCGGCATCTCGGCGAGGGCGGTGGTGGCGGTGGCGAGGGCGGTCTCGCGCTCGGTGAGGGTGGTTTGGAGGGCGGTGAGTGCGGTCTCGCGCTCGGTGAGGGTGGCGGTGGCGGTGGCGAGGGCGGTTTCGCGTTCGGTGAGGGTGGTCTGGAGGGTGGCGAGGGCGGTCTCGGCGGCGAGGGCGCGGGTTTCGCATTTTTCAGCGAGGGCGAGGGCGGCAGCTAGCTTTTCTGCGGCGGCAGTGGCGGCGGGGCTGGGGCCGGAGTGAGCGGTAAAAGAGCGGAGGAAGGACATGGTAGAAATGGGGAAATTTAGAAATTTAGAAATTGGGAAATGTTGGAACGTTGAACATTGAACGTTGAACATTGAACATTGAATGATTGGGGGTGGGGGTCAAAGAGTGGCGAGGTGGACGGAGAGATCGGAGAGCCAGGCCTCGGCATCGGGGGCGGAGGTGATGCCATCGTGGAGGGCGGCGGGGGCGGCTTCGACTTCCCAGCTTTGGCCTTGCATGTCTTCGATAGTGACCTGGGGGCGGGTGGCGGTGATGCGAGCACGGAGGGCGGTGGAGAGGGTGGTGATGCCCTCCTCGACGAGGCTATACCAATCGGCGGACCAAGGGATGCCGGGGGTGCCGAGGCCTTTGTATTTGCCATCGGTGAAGAGACGGGCCTGGATGCCCATCTGGGTGTAGGCAGCGGAGGAATCGTAGGTGGTGGCCATGACTCCGATGCTGCCGATGATGGATCCGGGCATGCACAGGATGAGGCCGGCGGCATTGGCGAAGATGTAAGCAAGGCTGCAACAGTAGCCGGTGACGAGGGAGATGACGGGGACGGTGATGCCGGTGAGGGCGGCGATGACGCCATCCATGCCTGTAACATAGCCGCCAGGGCTGTCCCAGAGGAGGGCGACGCCACGGACGCGGGGATCCGTGGCGGCGGTGCGGGCGAGATCGGCGAGGCGGTCGATGTTATAATAACCGCAAAAGGCTTCCAGTTCCGGGTCTGCGCCCTTTAGCAGGACGCCGCAGATGGGGAGGACGAGGAGGCCGGTGGCGGCATCGAATCGGGGATCGTAGGCTTCATCGGCGATTTCCTGACAGTATTCAATCCATGTGCCGCAGGTGGATGGCTGGTGGGTGAGGAGGGTGAGCTCGGCGGCGGCGTGGTGATCTGGATGGATGGCCCAGATGGCGGCAGGCGGGGCGGTGAGGGGGCCGGGATGATCGTGGGCGGCGGAAAGTGTGATCATAAATTGTGACAAGTGGGGGGAGAAATGGGGGGAGAACTAGCTTTTTGCTTTTTGGCAGAGTTGCCAGTCTTCTTCGCCGGGACGTTTAATTTCGTAGGTTGGATGCAGTTGTGAAAAAAGCACCTTCCCTATGTTTGCCACATAGATTCCCTCGCAATCTATGCTGGTGACAATCCCCCAGGAATCAGAGCCAATTTGACGGATCGCGCACCCCGGCGGCACTTCTTTAGGGCCGAGAAAGATCATTTCCGGCATGGGAAAGAGACGGATTTCCGGGTAATCTTCCACCATATCAGCATACCATATGGCATTATTATCCGGCCCATCCCATCCTTTCTCATAGTGCTTTACTTCAAAAGGTAGATCATTTTCAATAATATCAGCAATGAGACGGCATCGTTCGGGCAGGTTCATAATTTTTTAGCTAGCTGGATTTTTGGAGGTTTTCAAACAGGGCGCGGAATTGCTGGAGGGTGGACTCCGCAGTGGGGGCGGCGGTGGACTGGGCGGGGAGCCAGCCGGTGAGATCGCCGGGCTGGAGACCGGGGGTGGTGGCTTCGAGATTGCGACAATAGGCGATTTCGTGGGCGGACTGGGTGATCTCATCTTCCCAATCGAGGCCGATCTCATCATAGTAGGCGGCGAGGGTGGTCATGAGGGCGGCGCGGAGCTCGATGGAGAGGCGACCGATGCGGCCAATGTCGGCGGTGATGTTGCGGGGCGGGCACCATTTGACGCTCCACATTTGCTGGGGGCTCATGCCGCGCGGGGGCGGGGGGAGGCGTCCGGCTTTGATCTCCTTACTGATAGCATAGACCCAAAACCGCTGGCAGAAGGGACGGAGGTGATTGTTATACTGATCGACGATAAATTTGACGAGGGCCTCGAGGAGGATGCGGGACCAGGCACCACCGGGGTCGTCCATGAAGAATAGGAGCTGGTGGGGGACGCCGATCCCGGCGGCGATGTCGCGCATGAGGTCGGCCTTGAAGGCCATGATGTTGGGGTGGGGGCGGTCGTCGTGCAGGACATCCAAGGGGACCTGGGAAAAGATGCCGGAGGAGACAAAATCCTCGAAATTAAGGGCGGGCGGGTTGGGGCTGTCAGTGGTGAGGGCGGCGAAGCTATCCGGCGCGGAGAATGGATCTGCGGTGATAGGACCGGCGAGGCCGAGGGCACTGGGGGGCATGCCATGCGGCGTATCCTGCCGGCGGGTGATGGCGACGGCGGACGCGGCTTTGATAGCGGTTTTGAGATTTCCGGTGATCTCAATGATATCGCGGATGTGATTGATGGCGGGGGCGAGGGCGGTGACGCCGCGACGGGCCCCGAGGGTGTGGCGATTGGCGTGATGGTAGACCTGACGGCTATCGAGGACGATGCCGGATTTTCCCCGGGTGCCGGGGAAGTGATAGGCGAGGGGAAAGCCGTTGGCATCGCTGCGGATGCCGTCATACCAATCATCCTCCGGAGCATTGGGGGAGGGGGCATTTTCCGGGCGACCGCTGACGGTGTGGGCTCCCCGGGAGGCGATGCGGGCGGCTCCCTCGGTGGTCTCCGTGAAGACGGAAAAGAGCTCGCCCCGGATGAGGCGGTTTTCGATGGTGGCGACTTGATATTGATAGAAGTCGTGGGTGCCTGCGGCATCGAAGATGAGAGGGGAACCGGCAACGCGTTGGAAGGCGGCTTCAAGGAGAGTATTGTAGGCGGGATCGCCGGTGCGGGCCTGGGGGCGGAGGGCACCGACGATGCGGGCGAGGGGCTTGAGTGCGGCGGCTAGGCCGGTATTGGCGGCGAGGGTCTGGGCGTGGACGTCAAGATCGATCCGGGCGTAAGGGGTGAGTTGATAGGCGGGATCTGCCGCGAAAGTGAAAATGGGCTTGCGGGTGGAGGTGCGGTTAGTGCCCCACCAGGCGCCGATGGCACGGGGGGGAGGTGCGGGAGTGGCTGGGGCTACGGCAGCGGGGGACTGTGAGGACGGGATTGACGGAGTTGACGTGATTGACGGGGTGGCGCGTGGGGCAGCCGCCGCAGGGGGGCGGGGCTTGGATCGGGTGCGGTTGCGGGACATAACAAATAGTGACTAGGGACCGGTGAGCCAGGCCCCATCCATGCGGAGGGTGTGGCCAAGGCTGTTGGCGGGGATGCTGGCGGTGGTGGCGGCGGGATCCGTCTCCCGGAGGGTTTGGACCTGCTCACAGGCGGCGAGGATGATGCCGGCGTCCTCGATGGAGAGAGTGGCGCTCTGCCCGAGTGCGGAAAGGCTAGTGGTCATGCCGAGGGCGACCTGCTCGGCAGAGGCTTGGATGGCGGCGACTTCTGCGGGGGTTTTCCGCAGAAATAGCCGGAAGATGACGGGCTGGGCGAGAGGCATACTGGGGAGCGGAGGTCAAAGCGGAGGGGTAGTCATGCTGCATGGGCGTTGGTTTTTGGTAGGGCTTCGTGGAGGACTTTGAGCATTTTTAAGCAGTCGCCAAAGTTGTTGCGAAGACCGGCGGGGACATACCACCGGCGGATTTCCTGCGCGGGGCCTCCATTGCGGGGCTTGTGCATGATGGTGCCGTATCGCTCGGCCTGGAGTTCCATGAGAAAATTGTTGTAGGGGATTTGGTTTTCCTCGAGGGTGGCGTCTGGATCATAGCGGGGAAAGAGGATGCGGGGGAGGGCGCGGGCCTGGGTTTGGGTTTTGCTATCGGGGGCTCCGGGGGTGGGATCGAAGGCGAGTTGGTAGTGGTAGAGTTCGGATTTAAAATCAGGATCCCGGAAAAGGATGAGGGGGAGGCTGATGGTATCCGAGAGGGTGGCGGAGGATGTTTTGAGGAGGACATCCAACTGATTGGCCCCACGGCCTTTCATGGGCACCCATTTATAACGGATGTTGCCGCCATTCCGCACCATGCCGGCGCGGTGAATGAATTTGTAAACGGTGGTGGCGGTGGGGTCTACCTCATCGCCTTTGGCACGGTGGCCGCTATCAATGACGGCATGAGTGACAAAGACGGGGGGCACGATGCCGCTAGGGAACCGCTCGAGATTGGCAGCGGTATCTGCAAGGCGAACGGGGATGGGACGTTGCCGGATGGTTTCTAGTTCCTCGGTGTCCTGGGCTTCGCCCCAGTCGAGGACAAAGAGATCGCCCCGGGAATTGAAAGCGGATAGCACCCAAGGGAAATAACTGGCGTCTTTTTGGACGTCGGCAGCAAGGCCGACGATGCTGGGGATGATAGGACAGATGCCTCGCCCATAGTGGGAGGCGTGGCGGATGAGGCTTTCGAGGGTGCGGGAGGATCCGTCTTTTTCCAGGGCGCGGGGCTCGGCAAGGTGGGACCGGCGGGCCCCGGCATAACGGGTCTCCCCATCGCGCTGGGCCTGGAGGAGGGAGGTCATGACAAAACCCCAGGAGGAGGCTTTGCCAAAGAGCACGGCGAGGTCCGTGACAAGGGCGGACCATACGTGGCGGGAGACAGGGCGGGTGGTGGGGACGTGGCGACCGGCGTTGAAAAAAGCGGATTTTGCGGAGATGCTATCGGCGATCTGGAATTGGCAGGAGGGGCATTCCCAGAAGGTTTCTTCGGCGACGCGGTCGAGGTCGAGGTCTCCGGCGAGGTCGCGGCAGTGTTCGGTTTTCAGGTTGTGCTCACTGATAGGTTGCTCGATGCCGCAGCCAGGGCAGGGGCAACGGAATTCCCGCTGATCACCGCGAAGATAGTGGCGGTGGATGCGGGTGCGGGGCTGGGCGGTTTCCGATGAGGCCTGGGGATCGTAGCGATTCAGGGGGCAACAGAGGCGGATGATTTTGGAGCCGCGGGCGTTTTTGGTGCGCTCGGCCTGGGCAATGTCGAGGTCCTGGGCTCCGCCTTTGAGGATCTCTTCCATGGTGTCGGATTCGTCTTCGACGAGGATGAGGATTTGCTTGTTGCGGAGCTGGTCTTCGGTGGGGGAGCCGAGGAAAATTTCAACGCCGGCGACTTTAAAATGGAGGGCGGCTTGCTTTTTGTCGCCAATGATAGCAGCCCCGAAAATTTGCTCAAGGTAGGGACGCCAGTAGACGGTGGAGACTTTCCGGGCCTCGGGATCGGAGCCGATGAGGTAGAGGATATTGCCGGGATCGTGACGGAGGCGGTGGACGCAGGCGGCGATGACGGTGGTGGAGATGCCGCCCGCGCTGGACTTCATGATGTTCAATTCGCGGGCGTCAGGATCGGCCAGGAAATCGAGGATGACGCGGGACTGGGGATTGAGGGAGAGGTCGAGGGGCTTGCCAGCATCGGTGGCCGATTGGCCGGCAGAGATGGTGAGGCGCTCCCGGATCCATTGCTCGATGGACATTTCCGGGGAGGGATTCCAGTGGCTGAGGAGGCGCTGGGCGATGGCACGATCAATGAGGTCTGGCGGCAGATCCACGGAGGGG